>Ga0209454_1001939_pt1 | contig 13565 bp, 6 predicted proteins | sample WorMetHERISLAND1_2_FD_187400 | JGI IMG/M metagenome (GOLD analysis project Ga0209454, IMG submission 187400) | Marine gutless worms symbiont microbial communities from Max Planck institute for Marine Microbiology, Germany - Olavius geniculatus... | ecosystem: Host-associated > Annelida >...
TATATACATTTTTATTCACCCAGAAGGTAGCAATACAACAGTACAGCGCACACAAAAAGGGAAAAGAAGACAGAAAAACGACATTATTTACTTATTTATCGTGATTTTTTTTTCTGCCAATTTGCTGGTTTTGTATGCACGCCAATAAATGTACTTACTTACTTACTTTTGATTTTGTGGTTAGTTTATGTCTGTTGCCGTTTGTATCAGTGAAATCTTGAATGAAACTATTCTACCCGCTGTGTGATATAATGACTGGAATCATAAGGATAATAGCGGCGGCATTGTCACGTTGTCGTAGTTTACTGCGTGTGCTGCATGCATATTTAAAGCTCTGCTCAAAGACGTACGTTGCATATATCTAACGTCTTTGGTCCAGCAGCAATCCAAATCACGCCTGCTCTGCAGCCGGTCAAAGACAGCAGTTAACACTGCGAGAGAGGATCGTACGTCGTCGATAATAAACCTGTCGCCTGATAGCTCGGTCTATTATTTACTTACTCACACGACACGTGCCCCGTTTAACGACGGACACCTTACGAGACGCCTCCTGTATTCTCCGAGACCTAAATGCTGCAGGGGAGGAGCTCGGGAAAAGGAATGAAAAGAAAATGGTGCAAGAAAATGCAATGCCTATTCAGACGGAATCGTCGCTATAGTCACTTTACTTACTCGACTCTGTCCAAGTTTTTATTGCTGATGTTTCCTTAATGTTATAGGGGGACAGATTTTCGGACGCAGTGTATGTTAATAATTGTACTGATAAACTTGTGCGTTTTGTTGACAGACGCGACGAGGCACGTGGACATGTCTACAGCGGAGGACCTCGTCGACTTATATTATAGTAAGTTTTAATCACAAAAAAAACTAACGGAATTGTTTCTATTATATTGGCGTTTTGTATACTTTTATTGCTGTGTTGGTTTATAAGATTAATTAAAAATTGATTGTGTACAAGTTCGTTTCAACCGCTACTCATTGCGTTTATGTAGTACCGACACCGAATCTGTGGACAGCCGTAGTTGTCGGTGTGGCCGTTGGCGTATTCCTGGGCATCTGTCTACTTTTTCTTCTTCACTGTATTCTACAGCGCAGGTACACGGCTTTGCTGCAAACTTTTACGCTAATTACTTTGTAGCGTAAGACAGTAAGTGAGCAAGTAGATGTCAATTCATACAGCACATAGTAAAAAAGCAGATAATACGCTGAACTTGCAGATCTAAGGAATACTGAACACACGTAGTGTAAAAGGTGAAATTAATGTGAAACTGGGTGCCAAGTCAACTTACTGCATGAGAAGTCATTGCAGAAACCGGTCAATAGTTTCAGTTTGTTAGTACTTGCTGCCAACAGTCTGGGTCTTTTTTTCGTTTGCTGTCGCGTTCGAAGACCAGTCATAGGCCCCTAAAGTGTAAACCGTAACGTAGCCAGCGCCAGTCTGCACATTTTTAGCCTAGGATCTTATGGCGGTTTACGAACGTGATTTCGGCCGTGACTTGATTTTTACTTTCCAAAATGTTTGGCGGGCTGTGCAACTGTTTTCTAGGTGTCAGAGTTCGCTGGGTGCGGATGACTCGGCTCTTACGTCATCACCTGTTGACGTCACCAGCAAGTGCCCGTTGCCTCCACGTGCTACGCTTACTGCAGACTACGTGCGGGCTACCAGCTACTTGGCTTGCGACTACGCCGTTCCGTCATGCCGACATCACCCTTTTGCCGCCGGACATCGCCCCACCTCGCTGTGTCACTCTCACCTCGACCGACGTATGGCAGGACTGGACGTTGTGACGTCACACACCGCTGCCGATACTGCTTCCGGTGGTGCTGATCAGAATGACATCAACGATGACGACAATAATGACGACGAGAACAGCAGACGTCGTCTGTCGACGTCACGTTGTCACTGTGTCAGACATAGTCACGTGACACAGTTTGGTACTTTCAGCCAATCACCGCTGCAGTTTCCCGTAGATCCGCCCACTTAGCCTGGCGTCGTTCTGGCATATTAGTCTTACTATTCTTGTTATTAACCGTAACCGAGTCTCTAATTGTGTGGCCGTCCGCTTGACCTTTGACTTTTTGAACTAAAACTTGGCACACCGGTTATTTTTGCCTAGTGAAACGCTCTTGCAAATTAATTTTTTTCGCACTTTTTTGGTTTCGAGTTAGGAACCCCTGAGGATGGACGGACAAACAGACGGACGGGCACGACCCGTAATGCGGTCAATTTGGACGGCTGCAGAACTACTTCATGACTTAATGACATCAGTCTAACATTCGTAAAGCTTGTCTTAAGGTGAATTTTTAACAAAGTCACTATTGAGTTCTGACAGTGCTTGACGAATATTTTTCCGCTGGAAAGTGATATTTCGTTTGTTGACGAATCGAATGTCTGATGCGTAACTATTGAATTTGAACTCCTTTAATAGGCTAATTACAACCGAAAGATTTCTATCATGTAAGTGAAAGTGAAGTTGTGAACTTAGACATAACGATTGATGTTATGAAATTTAATTGTTTACGCATTGTTACGCGTGCCAAACTGTTTGCGGTCATGTTACACATATGTCTGGTGTTTCAATAACCTGGTAAACTGGGTTACTTCGGTATAATATCATGTAATAAAGCGTGGTCGAGTTCCAAGTCTTCACTGGAGTTTGCAACACGTGTATTTTACCTCCTCTGAATGTTATATTTGTTACAGTTGAAAGCATCAAATTAAGCTACCTTCGTTGCACGGGAATTATCTACCAGCTGTGTAGTGTTTGGAAGTCTTTAACGGCAGTAGTAAATCAACCGCTCAATCAAAATCACACTCTTATAACGCATGTCGCGAACGAATCATAGGCGCATAATGACATATTAGGCTGAGTGTTCACGTTTACTGTGGGCAATATCAAGCAGTTTAGTTTGTAGACTATGCTTAAAGACGCTGGAAAGCACAGTGCAGTTATATGGGAGTAGTGTTGGCAAAATAAGCCAATGTATCTGCCTTTGGGCGCACTATAAATAATCATACTTCGGGCCTACTTATCTGTTTGGTTTGCATGAGGATAAACGGCTAATTATTATTAACGGATCTATCTATAGAACTGTTCGTTGCCGTGGCAACAGATAAGCCAGTGTCTGAAACTCTGAAAGTCAAAGGTGAAGCGCAAGACTAGGCGTAGTAATTATCTAGCCGCAATCATCTATTTGCTACCGCATTAATTATCTGTAGTTTCCGCGTTCTGACGAGAGCCGCAAATTAGATACAACTTGTTACAAAAAGTTAGGCCACTGCACTTCCGTGAGATAACGCTGATACATACTTGGATATACGATGCCATTTTCGGAAATAACGTTACACACTTATTTTAATAGCATGGCTCTATTTATAAATTTATCGTTACATTTTCTATGGGCCTAGTAATTGCTACTAAATTCAAACCGATTAGTCATTTCAGTCAAGGATGAGGGACAGAACACAGGCTATTATTTTAATTTTAGAAACTTCGGAGAAACCACTGAGCATGATTACTGAATACCAAGACAGTTTTGTCGGCATCAATTGCACAGACTGCTGCCGTGTCATTTTTTCCGTGCACGAGAAACAGCAATAAAGTTCAATAGGCCTAAATTAGTTTTTTACTTAGCCACTGAAAATCTGAATGAAGTGATCCCATTATTTAAGACTCAACTGCTCAAAACGACTACTAAAGACGTTTCAGTTCAATTGAAACTGTAGTACATTGTGTTTTTTTTTGTTTGATAATTGATTGCATCTGTACACATGCTTGCTTGCTTACTTACTAAACATCAATGCGGATTGGTTAGTTTTCGTCCCACCGTGTATCGCCGTTGGCAAAAGCGTCTCAAGTATACAGCTGAGTAAACGAGCGTATCTCAACCAGGTGTGTAGTAATTAGCGGAGTGTTGACAGGTATGCTTAGCGCGTTCGCATCAGCTGCTGCGCACGCAGTCGCGACAACCTGCAAGATCAGTTGTTGATGCTATGCAATGGCTCGTCTCTGCTGCTGCTGCTGCTGCTGATGATGATGTTTTATCCGATTAACTGTACTTAGGTCTATACGTATAAGGCGAAATGCTCGAAAATATAGGGACTAACTCATTTAATCAGCTGTGTTCTTGTGGTAACGCCAGAGACGTGATGTTAACCGAGAGACTAATACCTGTTGACATGCAACGTTTGTCTACTGCGTGAAAAGACTAGCAGCCTCCTGTCCCAAACACGTCAACTTCATCGTCCAGATAATTTCATTTTATTACGTCGCATCACTCCCGAGTCCCCATGCCGAATTTTCGTCAGAAAGTCAACCAAAATGAAACGATGTTCTATAGGCCCATGCACAATAAATATTGAAACGCTCAGGTCTGCTGCAACGCACCATGCAATACGGCGTTAAACAGAATCCTTGCCATGAGGAAATTTTCGTGCTGTTATCCGAAGGGGTTAGCTGGGCCCTGCGCGATAACATGTCGTCGTTTTGGCGAATTAAGACGATGTCACGCAATCCGGAAATCGTCGTTGAACATCGCAGAAGTCAACGTGAGAAAGCAACTGCTGTGTTGGCGGACGTGAGCCTATGCTATTTGACTTAGCCGTATTGATTAATCAATTAAGCACCGAACACTAAAAAGCATTCTGGCTTAAGCTTATATTCTACGAAACTTGGATTCGTAGCAGACGGATCGATCGGCACGATTGTTTATGCACGGATTTCATATAATTTTGTTATGAAATTTGTATGTGCGTCACTGGCTTTGAATGTTGCAGTGTGTGAGACTGAAAAAAGGCCTACATGTAATTTTATTTTCCGTTAAAACGCGTACAAAGCAAACAAAATAAACTGAACTGAATTATCACTTCAATTCAGTTGCGTCTAAACAGTATCCAAAGCGAGCGCACTGCAAAGCGATTCACTTCACTTCAGTTTAGTTTAGTTTATTCACTCTGATGCGCTTTTAAGTGACTGCAGGAACTAGCAGGTTTTACGTTAATCATGAAAAACTTTAAACATCGACATCTAGGCAAACCCTGCGTGTATTTTTTAAAAATTTTTATCTTCGCCGTAAGACAAAAAGCTCGGTCTTCAGTCTACTGCAAAAAAACTTGCAGTGACGGCGATGCCCGAACTAACTCCGGCAAACTGTTCCAGACAATCGCCGGGAAGGTGCGGTCGCCAATAGTAGAACGCACAGTAGTGGAGTCGAAGAGCGCAGTCACTGACATGCGTTGAGGTGTGAGATGCGCTGCAAATCTGAAGCCAGTGTGAAAGGGCGAGAGAGGGGTCGTGCAAGGGACTCGAAGTATGAAAACAGTTTACTTAGCGATTTGTTACGTCACTACAATTAAAACAGCAGATACAGGTGGTATTGTGATAATTCACAGAGTAAGCTTACGAGCAAATAACCAAAAAAATTGATTGAAAAATTGAAATTGATCGAGGTATACCGTACATCAAGTTGCATTTTGTGGGGTATCAAACATCTCAGTAATGACTGCTCAATGTGTATAAACTTAATGATTGTTTTATCTTCATATAAACGACAACAATAACGGATTACTGAATGAAACATCAGCTGGCGCCGAGTATTTTATTGGTCAAGGCAAAAAAGTCTATTTTACAACCAAAATTGAAAAACCTACTAATAAACGAAACTATAGTTATTTGCCGCCCGTTAGGTCGAGCCTTGGGTACCCTGTTGTGTCTGTCGTCTCTTGTCTGTAACGCATGTATTGTGACTAAACGGTACGTCTTATTGGATAATTGTCTGAACAACTAAATAGGGTTGCCCGACGGCTACCCTGTCGTACAAAATCGGACCCCCAGAACTTTTCATTCCCTTCAAACATGGGTACTGACTGTACTCCCAAGTACTTGCATTACGAATTGTGGCCAAACCGCTTCAGTTAACCGCATGGTCTTTATTGACAGCGCATAAAAATTGTTATCAATGCCATATCCAACCGTAGCACATCGTCGACCACCTACGGACATCTGTTCTCCCAAAATACGGGCCACAACCCTCAATATGTGTATGGCGCCATTGCTGACCTTTTCCTTTTTTTCAAAAATGCGTACTAAACTGACCCCTCATTTTCATTTTGCTGGTTTTCGAACATGGGCGTACGGTCGGCCTTTTCTAGCGACAGTTGGGTTTTTTGTTCAGTTATGAGCATGGTTAAAAATAGAGTATTATCTTATAATTTTGATTTTGAGCAACTTATCGAAAAAAATTATTAAGTAAATACCAAATCAAGAATAATTAGCATAAGCATTTATCTCTAATTATGATGTGGTTGTCATAGGCTGCATTACAGGATTTGCCCGTTCGTTCGTCCGTCCGTCTGTGCTGCTAAAAAGTGCTAACTCGCAAAGCAAAAAAACGCAAAAAAACAATTAATGTGCCAATATTCAGCTTAAAATGTCAAAGATCGGGTTCGGGGCAAAAGTTAGTGTTGAGAGCGCACAGCTCTATAGTGGACGCCCACGAAATTATGTCGGCACTAAACTGACATTTTTCTGGTTAAGTTAATATAATTATGTTCTTTAAAAATTAGCAAGTGTAAATTTACTTTGTTAAATGCGCAGAGGTGTACTTTCTGGCTAAGTCTGGCTGAGTCTATGTTACGTATGTTACGTGTGTGTTAACTGGCTTCAGTGTGGCGTTTCATCTTGTTTCAGTAATCAAGCTAACTTCCTCAAAAACATTTACAGTTCGCTACATACGGTGCAGGCCTATACACGTGCACGGTTACCCGTAACGTAATTCCATGAAGCAACACATTATTACACAGGCGTAATTTAGCGTCAAAAAGATGTGATACGTCTTTCTAAAAATATAACACGTCAAGCGTTCGAGTTAAACCTGTCCTTTCGTAGGCCTAATCAAAAAGTAATACACCGTGTCTCAAAAAACAGTCAAAATTGTTTTTGTTATAACTTTGTCAAACTTCCATTAAATTTAATAATTTTTGGCAAAAAGAACCCAGGCAATAGAATTATGTCACGTGCACTTATTCTCCACTTCACCTAATTTATGTCAGTGCATTACCATGTGAAACATAGATGCTCCAAATTGCTGCATGACGCTGAGTAGTTATCCAGTAAACATTGTAACGACTTAATTAAGCACACAACACGCTAAAATGCAAATATTTAGCAAAATTATAAGTTTGTATAACAACCTGTTTGCAAATTCTCAGAGTTCATGCCAAAAGTGTGCCCTGCATACATAGACACAATGGCTTAGATGCAATACCACTGGCTGATAGCGAAATCAACAATCGACTAATTAAACCGCATCCTCTCATCGATTAGACGTATTTTAAACTCATCAGTCAGCTATTTTGTTGTCTGCTATTTTTACCATAAAATATTTAATAGCACAACATTATTTAATTACGTGGCGATCTCCATGAAATGGATGATCCTAAGATGAGCAATCTGATACAAATAATTGCCGTGGAGCACTTGTGTTTCACACGGTAGTGCATTGACATAAATTAGGTGAGGTAGAAAATGAGCATACCTTACACAATTCTATTGTCATGGCCCTCTTTCTGCCAAAAATTATCAAATGTGGTAGAAGTTTGACAAAGTTATAACAAAAACAATTTTGACTGTTTTTTAAGACACGGTGTATATTACCTAGGCTAACCATTTCACACGTGTAATTGCACTCTAATTATGGATGTTGTTGGAGCCTAGGGTGTTTCGACGCGGTATTCTATTGAGCTGACATGAACTGTAGTGACAAAGTCCCAGACGACGACGACGACACGGGTACGACAACGACAACAACGATGCTGAAGCAGATTAGTACGCTGGACAGTCGGCAGGGTCCGCTAGCGGCTGATACTAGGACGTTTTTATGATGTTTCAGATTGGTAGTTCTACTGGTGGATTGGGGTCTGGCAACAACATCTCGTCGTTCGTTGGGCGTGTCGTCTAGTTGCACGTCGCCGTCGTTGTAGCTGTCGTCGTTGTCTGAAGAAATAAGACGGCCGCCAGACGTACTGACTCTTTCGCCATCACATCTTGCTACAAACAGATCACACAACACACCATCTAGGCTATCACTCACTCTTTGCTAGCTTTAAGATTAAAATAAACGTTCGGAGAAAAAGTTAAAAACGCATCCATCCCATGAAAAAAACAGATAAACAAAATTTTAATGTTGTTTTTAATTCTCCAAAATTCAAAAATTTTAAGCCCCAGATATTGTATTTTTGAAAGAAAATTTTCGGACAAAAAACTTTTCCAATGAGATAAAATTTAAGAAGACAAATGCCCCTGTGCTCCTTTGCCACGACGCCAATAATTTTTAGATTAATTTTCAAGGTTTTAAGTTAAAACGTTGACAAAAATTTTAAAAACGATAAAACGTTTTTTATCAAATAAAGCAATGGTTTAAAATGTTGGCCAAGTTATGCTCAGAAATTTGTGAACGATCGTACAGAGCCTGGAGCTAGACAGCGTCTGACCTTTGGAAGCTCGATAAAGAAAGAACGACTCGGATGATTGATGATGTATGACGTCATCGTCGGTTGCCCAGCAACGGTCGCTCGTTGACATAGCAACGTGAGCTCCGTGCCGCTCAATGCTCTACGACAGCAGAATAAAAACCGTTAAACTAACAGCGATCGGAGATCTCAAAAATACGCCGAGAACACTGCTGCTACTTGGCAAATGCAACGAATTTAATAATTCGTTGGGCCTCAATTTTCTCTAGAACAATGTTATCGACAAATTGCTAAATTTAAATTTGATTACGAGTTTAACAAAATTAAAATTAGAATTCGAAACCGAATTCCCACCAAAATCTGAGTGGTTGGTTTTTAGAGGATTCTTTATTTTTTTCATAAAAGTTTATAAAAATCCGTTTATAATTGCTGAAATACACTGCAAAGAGTCACTTTACGCTTCTTAAACATTCCCAAATAATGATCTAGTATCCACAAAAAATCTGGATCGCCATCAAACAAAAATTTAGCACATGCTGCTTGATATAACAAACTACGCACATAGAGAACAGAGTATGTACCGTTATTAGCCAAAACAACATATAGGAAAATGGTCTGATAAAAACGCTACCGAGGTATCAAGTTATTATAACACCTTCGTCAGATATTGATCGATTCACCAGATTATCTCAGCGGCACGCTGAATACTACTGAGAAAATAAGCAGTCAGCAATTTGACGTTATGCGAGATACAGTGTGTAAAAACAACGACGATTAAGACTAATAATCGGGTATTTTTCTGACGATTTATTGCATTTATGCGCCTATACTGACGTAGCAGACTGTTGCGGCGGCTGAAGCGTTGACGTCCGCGCGACGACCGAGCAAATACGTGACAGCATCGTGTGTCCAATGCGTCACACAAACCAGCGCCACTACTGCACCACAACGTGCTCATACATGTATACACTGCATAGCAATATCCAGTGTTGTGTCTTGCAGCGAATAATTATAAACAGAGAAAGACGGAAAGCATATTTGTAGGCTACACTAAAATGTTGTAAAATTATCGGTTCATAGCCCCTGTTATATTTTAGTAAAACGGTCTGAAAGCGTCCCCTCCTTGCGAAAAATGGGAAAGGCGCAGGCGTCTCCGCGTTTCTCCTCCCAGCACATTTTTGCTTTTACGCCGTTTCTCTTTAACTGCATTTCGTGTGTGTTTATGTGCTGCTTTAACGTAATCAGCGAATAAATGAGATGAATAAATAGTTGCATGCCATTACAGTACTTAAGACTTTGCAAAGTTATGACGAATTCACTATACACTTGTGCGTTTATTTACCGTTTTTGCTACTTTTTATCATCTTTCTGTTTTACGTTCGGCCTATCACGGTACTGCTCTAAGTGGCGAAAATGATTTTCAAATAAAAAAGTATGATAAAGTGACGGTGTACGTACTGGGTTTCTTGAGGCAGGTAGAAACGACACCGATGTGATCTGGTCGTTTGCAATTGCTGCCTATTGACAGTTGACAGCCGGTCTCGTCCGGTTGACCAAGGTACTGGCCACGGAATGGACATCGCTGACCAGACGCCGGCCTCACGTTCGACGCTGTAAACAATTCACTGTAACGACGCATTGCATGCAAGATGTTAACAATATTTTGCATCATTCGCAGCAAACTCTTGCAACATTTTTATTTGCACGTCTATAAATGCCTGTGCGTTCATTGGAGCGCATGGAATTACTATTAATATAAGTCCAAAATCCGCAGTTTGGCCGAAAATATTACTTTATAGTTTACTTATTATACTTATTATACTAATGTGTACGACTTATTATCGTCTTATCCAAACTAGTGGACGATGCTAACGGTAAAGAAGTCAGGTTTATTTACTCAAAATACAATACAATTTGGTGAATAAAAGTTGTGTAAATGCAAAAAGCATTTGCGTGACTATAACAAACACCGCTGACGACCTTTACGGGGGCACCAACATCGATGACTTTGAACGACCTTAAACCGCAAAATAGGGAATTTTAGTTATTTTTGGCGATTTTTAGCTGCTGCGAACTGCCCCGAAAGGGCTGGAGATAGACCTAAACAACCTGTGTACGAAATTGTTAACGTTAAACGTAGGTTTCGTTAGTTTAGGCTACGTATTGCTGCTTATGACAACAAGCACTGCTGACGAGCTTTTCAGAACTACAACATTAATAACTTTGAACCACCTTAAAATCCAAAAAGCGGGTTTTAGTGATTTTTTCGCGACTTCAGGGTTGCGACTCCTATTTTGACAGTAAATTGCGCCGAAAATTACGAAAAAAAATAGACCAAGACAATCTGAATATGAAATTATCAGCATAAAACGTGCCAATTTTCAACAGTCTAAATCGCAACCCCTTTAGGCCTACGTTTATGAAATTCTCTCTATGGTCATCATCGGGAGCAAAAATTTAAGTACTCCCGTCAAAAAGCATGTTTATTGTACGTTGTTCACTAATTTTCCAGGTGGAAGCCCCGATGCTGTCGCACGTAACGCGAGCATTGCTCAAATTACTTTTACTCTCTACTGTGACTGTTACAGCTTGCCGTAGCTTAGCATATAAGTACTAGCAGGTACTGCAATGTAATTATTAAGTGAAACAAAATACCCAAGCGCAACTGAATTATAAGATACAATTTGTAATTCACTGACGATTTTTATGCAATTACTCAATGTGTAATAAGTCACATTACCATGTAGAATAATTTGTAATCATTAAATGTTACATTATTTTGTTTCCAAATTACATCTGCAAATGATATCAAAGACCACTACTAAAAGACTAAAGTAAATGCCAAATAAAAATATCTAGTACAGTTTTAAAGCGTAAACGTAGACATTATTTATCAATGATTTACAGAATTAATAGGCTAGCTACAGCGTTATAATGTAGCTAAATACGTACTGACCAACGAATAGAGATGGGTAAAGAGTGGCGTTGGCAAATAAGGCATTGGAGCACGATTGCGACACAGGATCTATTTCGCAACCTTCACCAACAATAACATTAATTTTCTCATACACAGTTTCAACTGCGTTAGATAAAATATTTTTTAAACTGATAAGTAGCTTAATTATTATATAATTCTTTTATTTCTGTCGAGGATTTTGACCATCTGGCAGTCTCTCTCAAAGTCGTCACAAAAGCTAAAATTAAAAAATAAATAAATAATAAACCGTGAATGTAGCTGAAACGAAATTACTCTAGGTAAGGTAGCAAAACTTCAAACAGCTGCATCTTCGTTCCTAATTCATATCTTTCCTGTATTTTCTTGATAAGTCTGTCAAGAGAAAGATGTCGTTGGACTATTAAAAAAATATTTTTTTCAATACATGAATTTGAAAGCACAGAACCAGCAGCATATTGTTATCAAACTGACGACGTTAAATATCAGTATTTGATAACGCTAACGCTAACATGAAATATAGCGACATAGTGATGTTAGGAATAGTTTGATTACTCACTGAGGTAGAGCTGCAACAAGCCGTGACGTAGCTGCTGAATCCGAATACACTGAAACCGCGGACCATCACTAACATTCATTCACACATACACACATAGAGGGCTTACAAATGGACCAAATACAGTCTGGCGCAATAACAAAAAACAGGCTTGAAAATACGATTGATAAATCAACCATCAGCGTTTGACATGCTTATTACCACATCTTAATAAACGTTTCCGTACCAACATTGTGCATTCCTATTTCCATTGCAGTTTCCGGGTTTCTGTTCACATCATTCACATTTTCACCTAAATTTCCACTGACAGTTTCCATTCAACTCAAAGGTTTCGAGCAAATTCGCAACAATAAAGATGTATAGTATAACAAGTTCGTCGAAAAATCGGACCGTCAATATGCTGTACACTGCATCGCACTGCTTGTCTAGCGAAAAATTCACAGAAACAGTCAGAGTACCGTAGTGGCATGTGCGTAGCCTACCAGGCGTGAAGACTGTGTACAAGGCCGGTAAAGTTGGCCGTCACGTGACCGGTGACGTCACGGTCTAGACCCGTAGAAGACTCAACCTCATCATCAACATCATCAGCAGCAGGAGCAGCAGCATCACTGTGATCTGTGTCTTGCGTGTGTGTCGTCCAACTGACGTCCGCGCGCTGACACCTCCACGACACGCCTGCGTGAGCATGCGCACTACGTCGCACCTGTTCAGCAGCACAATTACAAAGGTGGTGTATAAATGTGGTGTACAGCTGTTTATAGGAAACTCATCTGAAAGCTACGGAGCGTCACCCGCCGTAAGGGATCACACTGTGTTACCTGCCACCTGGCACAGGTGAACGCGCCCCGCCTTAATTCCGACCAGATAAGCTGGTACTTGATTTACCTACCCCGGAGAGATGAAAGGCTGAGTTGACCTAGGCAGCTGGTTACATACCGAGTTGGTTTACCTGCCCGTAGGCAGTCACCCATCTAAGTACTAACCCGGCCCGGCGTAGAGCAACTTCGTTGATCGGACACAACGCGTTACCGCTATGCCACGCCACAGCTAGTCACGTCATCCTCTTCGGCCGTGATTACCAATAAAAATAAAAAGAAAATATCTCTGCACAGTGCCAAGATATTCTGCGGCCGGAGGCCAAAAGTATAACACCCAAACCCTAATGATAACGCTAACTGGTTACTAAACATTGGTTACACTTGTCCTGAGAAGCGTTCGCGGTTTATCTGATTTTGCTTTTTCTACGCCGTTTTCTTTTCAAGAGGCCTATATGAAACAGAGGGACGGACTGACGGACGAACAGACGAGTAAGACCCGTAATGCGGCCTATTAGAAGCGCAGCACAAAAATTGCTCCAATAATGCAAAAAAAACAACTGACATAGTAACTAAAACTATAACGAAATTGACAAGAAATTAGAGCTAATGCTCACGAGACGCGCGAAAGCCTATAGCAGTTCCGGTTTAGTAATTTAGCTGAAAATTGGAATGTTCACGCTAAGTTAATATACAAATACCAAATTCTCTATCTGGATCGCATAACGATAGTTCCGTGGCGCCACCTTGTGAATGATATAGACTTGTGTC
>Ga0209454_1001940_pt1 | contig 13563 bp, 9 predicted proteins | sample WorMetHERISLAND1_2_FD_187400 | JGI IMG/M metagenome (GOLD analysis project Ga0209454, IMG submission 187400) | Marine gutless worms symbiont microbial communities from Max Planck institute for Marine Microbiology, Germany - Olavius geniculatus... | ecosystem: Host-associated > Annelida >...
CTATAATACATTTGCAAAAACATATATTATAATTTTTTTTTTACTAATTTTCATGCAGAAATCAAATTATGCTTAGTTTTCAGATACATTTCTGATGTTTTTAAACAAAAGCAGACAATATTATTGCAAATAATAATTTTAAATGCAGTAATGTTTAGCAATGAAGGCAAGGCTTTGATTAAGAACGTATAGGCTATCAGTTTGAAGAATACAGGCTTCAAAGGATATTGCTGGAATTTTTAAAGATAAACTGCAAAAGCGAAAAACTGGGCATGTTAATAACAACGATTTGGAAAACAGGAATCACAACCAAAGACATGAGACCAGCAGACTGAAGCATGCACGTACTGAAGAGAACGTGATCACTGTGGATGAACTGATGGGCCCACTAAGGCAGGAAGGCCAGAAACAAACACATCGTTCAACACGCCAGATATCCAAACGGACTGATCTAACACAGTGTAGCATCGTACAGATCATTCACTGCTTTAACACTGTTTCAAAACGGTGCAAGCTAAAATCACAAAATCTTTACCATGAGCTGCTTCAAGGTCTCTAGTTTTCGTGACAAAATTTCGTGCCGCTGGGTAAAGGGGTTCCCCTCGAACGAGGGCGTCAAAGAGGGGTACCCCCTAAAAAGACGTTATTTTGCCGTTATTGGCTCGTATAGTGTGAAAACGGTTGCAGATAGGTACATACATGCTGCTTATCATAACAAGCACTGGTGACAGGTTTTTTTAGATTTATTAACGACCTTGAACCCCTAATAAAGAAATTTCAGTGAATTTTTTTGCAATTTTTGGCTGCAGCGCACATTTCAAGAGTGAATTGCGACGAAATGGCTAAAGATAGACCAAGACAACTTGCGTTTGAAATCTTCGGCATTAAACGTAGATTTTAGCAATTCAAGTCCTGACCCCCTAAGTTCAAGGAGGCCAGCGCAGGCGGGCGTCAAAGACGGCTACCCTCCCACCCCCTAAAAGTGGTTATTTTACTGCAATTATTTTCTGTAGCATGAAAACGATTGCAGATAGGTACATACATGCTGCTTATCATAACAAGCAATAGTTACAAGCTGTTTATTGCTGTTAACGTCGATGACCTTGATCCCCCAAAAGTTTTTAGTGATTTTTGCGATTTCCGGCTGGCAAACACATTCTAAGAGTGAATTGTGCTAAAATGGCTGGAGATGGTACTGGACAACCTACGTATGACATTTTAGCATAGAATTAACGTACATTTTTAAGAATCTAAGTTCCGATCTTTTAAATTCAAGGAGTCTTTTGTACGCAGTCCTCAAATTTAAGTATTTTTTCAAGATGCATTAATATCTTGCTGTAATCCTATACTGACTGCCAAAGTGGCAGTACCGCTGCTATCGCGCGTCATGTAAGCTTTGCACAAATTACTTGTTTTGTCTGAGGTGTCTTTCGTTTACCAGCATACTTGCTGCCTTTTATTATTGGTTTTTCGTACATTTATATTTCATAAGGTAGTCTAGCGACGCAGTTAAGGTGTGGTGGGCTATTCAATAACCACTTTATTGCTAATTGTCCACAGAATGTGCCAGTGAAAGAATGTTAAAAATCCGTTAACATGCGGCAAAGATATGGGCAATAAAAAGTGGGAGGTTTTTTGGGACACAGTGTAGAATGCAGCTTAAAACTTATTATACTGATTGGGTTACTGAAAGAACTTGACTACACAACTGCCGTTCTCCGCCCTTAAATTTTAAGCTGTCGGTAAATTGTCGGAAACCTACCCCATTTGGGAGAAATTTCGGGACAAAATTAAAATTTCGAGCAGATGAGAACTTGCCACTTTCCTAAATTTTCGACTGTCGGAAAATTGTCGAAAGATCTTGTCGAAAAATTTTCATCCAGAAATGCAAAATTCGAAGCCGAAAACCCGCCATTTTGAGGAAATTTAGGTAAAAAGCAAAACTGCAATTTTGACCACCTATGATCTCCTCTGTCGGAAAATTGCAACTTCCCGCCCCGCCTAGTTTTTCAACCCAGGACGCCGCTGAGTGACACGGTTTTCCATGATCGTTCCCCGGCACTGCGGCAAGAACCTGCATTCAAGACTAAACTTCCGACTCGTGTGCTTTGCCTCTTTCCCATGTCTGACTGTATAGTGACTGCATAATTATGCTGCCATTTTGCACTGTAAATTTTAGACCTGGTGTATTGTATTGCCTCAAATTGCCTGTTACCTGACGTGTGTGCTACGGGTGTCGTAGCATCGGCAACGCCAGTAGGCGGTGACATCAGGCTGAGACACAGCATCGTGATGATGGTAAACAATGGCACCAATGAAGCATGAGAAATGTCCCAGCAACAGCAGCAGCAGCAGCAGTAGCTGGAGTGACGCAGAACGTAGACGAACTGGCAGCACGACGTCGGACGTCGACAGGACGACGCCAAGAAGGGCAAGGATGCAGGCTGACGACTGCTCCGCGGCGGCGGCGTCAACATCGTGCCGCCAACTGACAGTCAGTCAGTCGTCCGAGCCGTGCGAGCAATGACCGACCACCCGGTCGCACAGTAGCCGCACGCCCGCCCGCTGCTCACCGATCGAACAGCTGCGGCCAGCCAGCTACAGCAGCCTGCGTAGAAAGCACGAAGCAGCAGCAGCTGGCGGATGCTGACTGCTCAGCAGTGGAGTCTAAAGACATTAGCGGCACTGTGACAGTCACTGCTGCCTGCAGCAGCAGCGAAAGGCCATCGGTCCACGCGTCCCGTCCGTCACTGGCAGTCCACGACGACTATAGCCATGCTGTGCTGTGCTAGACACAAAATCTGCAGTGTTCTAGGCTAATCTCGACCGATGTGCCATGTCGAGTTCTCTTAGCGTTAGTAAGTCTATGGCCTACAGATTCTCAGCACGATCTTAAAGAACTCTTTTAAACAGAGCTTCTGCGACTCTACAAAATGAGTCAGAGAGCAGATTGGAAAGCCCGGTTGCTGTTCGCCAATATGACGACGTGGACAGAATATAGATCGTTTTGGTGACAAATCGCAACGGCGGGATGTTACAGATGAATATTAGCGTCACGATGATGGTGGTGATGGTATAGCCTTTCTCATTTGGTCGCTATCTCAAAATGCTAATTTAATCTACTTTAAAATGTCGAAATTCAAAAATGACAAGTAATAAGGCACACGCATTAATTCTGCTATCGGCATAAATCTGTGATGACTTTGAAAATGGTTATTTCGAAAAGGAAGACGCACATTCTTAAAATATCATCCAGACTATAGTCCACCGTTTCGAGACGTACGTTTCTGGTAAATTTTCGCTTCATCTGCCTGCGCAAAATGCAAGATATATGGCTTGTTACATCCAGGAGGGGGGGGGGTTGCAATGGTATTTTCCACTGTGACTTACGTGGATACAATTAATTATTAGTTTATCATAAAATGCTATCATTGGACTGTCGGTCAGACACGTTACGATTGTCATCAAACGGAGCAGTGAGCGTCGCTCGTCGTCATACACAATTTGTCGCTAAGTCGTGAAGAAACGAAATTCAAATTCATTTATTGAAGGAAATGGGACTGTCATCACTCGTATTATGTCAACGCCGTCAGACCACATTATTACACAAAATGAATCCATTGCAGTACGCCACTGTTGTTCGTCTGAAGAGCGCCTAACGAAACGAGTAATGTCATGTGATACGGAAGCTTCAATGTCCAGAGACTCATCACCTCTCCATCCCGCCTTAGAACGAGATCGCATGAAAGTAGGCCCAAGGCCTAAACCGAAAAAAACAACGCAAAACGATTACATCGCCACGTTTCATTCGGCGTCCTAGACCTAGCTGCGAAATTGTAATTAGAACAGTAATTCAACGCCGAACTTACCCTATCTGCTTAGGCCTACAGGCTACAGTTGTGACCAACTTCGTGTAGTCATCTTCAAATACACGAATCTGCGCAATATTTCTCTACTCTTCGTATCGATAATGGGTGTCGATTCTGTCCCTTTATTTCCCCAAAATGGTGGTTCCAGACGAAAATTTTCAGACAATTTTCCGACAGCCCAAAATTTAGGGGAGAAGGAGACACTCTGCCGTGACGTCATTGGATACAGTACGCCTACCTACGTATAGCTAGATATTGGTTCTAAAGTCAAAGGTACCTGCATCGAGTTTTCTTTACCTTTTCTAATTAATTAGTTAATTAGTTAGTTAGTCAGTCAGTTCGCACATTTAATGGCGTCCATTCTTAATCACAAACGCCGCAGCTATTGCCCAAACAGACGAGTCTTGAGATAGGAAACAGCATGGATAAAATCATCGAGAAATGCAACTACATGAATTATGATTAACAGAAGATCGCTGGCCACAGAATGATTAAATGCAGCTTCAGTGCTTAGTGCTACTGTGCCGCAAGCCTGTAATTCCGCGTGTCGTCGAATCATTAGGTTAGACTGCCTCCTGCGATGAAATGTAAATGCCACATTCATCACATTGCAGGCTCACGATAAAAAACACACAAATATCTATTTCACACTTGTGTCAGATTTTGGTGAACAAAACTGCCACAGAAACAACATTTTAAAACAATGTTTTAGATGACTATAACAGAGGTCAAAATAACATTCAAGACGTGACAGGATTTTCTCTGTGAAAGAGCACCTGCACCCAAGCTTCACACTTGAAAGAGTATACATAGAAGCCAATTCCATTTTTAACTCAAAACCTGGAGTTAATTGTCCGCTACCCTTTAACCGCTGAGATCACTACTAAGTGATTCCTCAAACCAAAGCAATGTTTTGTTAAAATTCTATCAACCAGTTTTGTGATATACTATGGACAATATCATCAGAATGACCACTCTCCAGACACTGAAATTCCCTGACGATTCCCTGATTTTATTGAAATGCCTGCCATTTGCCCGATATCTGCAAAATTCCCTGACATTTTCAGGTTTTCCAGACTAGTGGTCATCCTACATAATCATGTTTTCAGTGCAACTGCATGAAGAGAACATAAGTTTAACACATCACTTCTGGTATGCAGAATAAGTTGAGTCACCTTGGAGAAACTGCACATTCGAAGACGGTATTTAGAATAGGTCATGACATGCCAATTCCATCAAAAGTTCATACATGTGTAACTTTCTGTAGTAATTACAGCAACTTGTGATGTGGAAGGGGCCCACCTGGTGGTCTGAGCGCTGGATGCTGCCTTAATGGGTGGCATCCACCCCAAAGGTAAGGTAAAGTAAGTTAACAGCAACTTGACCTAATACTGTATCATTTATCACTTCACAATCAGTGGCTGTAAGTTGCAAACTTTTTCCACCCCCTCCACTGCAATTTAATGCATTCACAAATGGAGATTTTTGTGTGGATTCGGTTTAACTAAAATTTCTCAAGTTACCAGTGGGTGTACACTTTTTCCTGTCAAACGTACTCCAGTACTGTTATCAAATACCAATGTGTGATAAGACAGACACTGTGAACAAACATGCTACTACTGTTAGCAAACCAGAACAGACAATACGATGCTCACAAGTGGTAGAAAGGAGAAATCACAGATGCACATTAAAGGAGAAATAAACCTTGAAAACATCATGGCCTAAATGAAAAGTATATAATTAATAAATGGTGCTAATAAAAGCGATAAAAGATTCATGATAAAAGCTATGTTTAAAGATAAAAATTAGAGCTATAGATTGTCGAAGTGTTAATTTTTTAAATGTGTTAACGCATTGCATTACTTTTTTAATGCATGCATTAACATGTTAATCATTAATATTGCTGATATTGTAGGTGGACCACATCAAGAGGGAGACAGGAATGAAATGTATGAAGTCATGCCCGTGTCACAGGACAGTGACTAAAGTGATAGAATGGCAACAAAATTTTTTTTAATTACTTGAATAGTATTCGATCGTCAAATAAACATAGTTTAATGGAATATTGGAACTCATGCGTCACAGAATTAAGTAAATTTATGCATATGCGCTAATTTTTTAACACGCATTATTTTTTTAATGCGCGTTAATTCTTTCATGCATTAGGTCAACGCGTTAATTCGACAGCTGTAATAAAAAAGCAACGTCCACCATTTTTAATTGGGCAAAATCATAGAAAAATACCAGACATTTGGCATCAACTGCAGCAATAGGTAAACAAAATTAGTATTTATCTATGGTTTTGCCCAATAAAAAATGATGGCTATTATGTTTTGTCTTCAAACGTCGCTTTTAGCTTAAATCTTTCATCACTTTTATTAGCGCCAGTTAAGTTTATTAATTACATACCGGTATTTTAATTTTAAGCCATGTTGTTTTCAAGGTTTATTTCCCCTTTAAGCAAACATGAAACAGGTTCATCGACGATCAAAAACCACAATGTCAAAAACCATTAACGACGAGACAACATTATCTGTATCTGACAGAATGTATGCAGCACAGATGACTATGACTTGAGTCCTCCTACAGAGGATGCTATCTGCTGCTGTGCGGACAACTGATGCTGCTGGACTTTTGACTGAAGAACCTCAACCACAGCTGCACACATGCAAACATCGGCACCACTGCCCACTTAAACATACATACAGAGTGATATTGCAAGAATAATTCAAACAGAAACACACAGAGAAAAATACACATCAACAGCTATTTTTCTATAAAACTTTGGAGCCACTTGCACCTTTAACTGTATTTTTCCCTAACCTGTGTATTCTCTTGAGATAAAACACAGAAACCGAATACTTATGGATACCAACACAGCAAATTACTGCGGACAGTAAAAAGATAGTGGCAAACTTTTCAAAAGATGGGATATCAAGAAGAGATGTGGCCAGAAGAAGCCCTCACAAGCTGTGTGAGCAGTTTTTTATTTTCACTTAATAGCCAACACTGCCTGCAATTATGGACATAAAGGAAAGCAGTGGAATCATGGCCAAGAAGCATGGTGGGAGCAATTTGGGCTGTCAGAAAATCTTCTTGTCCAAAAAGTTTCATCCAGAAATGCAAAATCTGAAGCAGACTCACATTTTACGTAAATTTAGGAGTAAAAATTAAAATTCTGAGCACTTATAATCTTTGTCAGAAATCTGCAGCTGTCCGACAGAATTTTGTTATAAATTTTCAGTGTCTCTCTGAAAAATGCAACTTCCTGGTAAATGTTCCTAACTAACAACCAGAGACACAATAACAACAGCAGCTGTGTCGTAGGTTTAACAAGAAATCTGAGTTAATGCTCATGAGATGCGGGAGAGCTTATGGCAGTTCCTGTTCGCAGCTAATATCGGTTTATCTCCATCCATTTAGTCGCACTTCACTCTTCTGCAGCCAAAAATCATGCAAAATCACTAAAATCCTCTATTTTCTAGGTTCACGGTCATGCAAGGTCATCGATGTTGATACCATTAACAAGCACGGCACCATTGCTTGTTATGACAGTATAGCCAAATTTCGCCAAAAAACCAGGTCATTCAATGCCATCTTACCTTAGGTTAATGCTAAGATAGGGTACCCACAACTTTAAACCTTCCTATAGAATCTAAGTTCCATTTTATAAATTATAACACTTATTACTAAAAATACCCAGTCCTTTCCTCTTTCAGTAGGAGTAAACATCATACTAATCGGTGCAGTAGTTATTAAGATAAAGCCAAAAAGGAACACCTAACCTTTTCTCATCCCCTTTTCTATAACTATAGCAAGTCCCCCAATTATGTAAAAATGCCCCGTAATCGAATGCCGATGATCGATCTCATATTTTTTATTAAGTTTCCATAAAAACTATATATCACCAAAATCCCTATTTGCCACATTAACAAATGCGATATTTAGTATTACTTGCCATTCGTTCTAATTCACATTCTTTGACGAAATGAGCGATATTTTTCTGAAAGTGGCCACACCCCTTTTTGACCTACTTAGTCAAAATTCGCATTTTCCACTAAGTCTGGATATGCAAATCTGATACTGCTGGAAAGTGTATTGGATAAGAATTCCAGCGGTCCAAACCATTTCCAAATCCGTTTAGAAGTTTAGCTAAAAATTGGGGTGTTCACACTAACTTAATATACAAATAACAAAATCTCCATCTTAATCGCATATTGCATGCCGCCGCCTTGCGAACGCTGTAAAGTTACTCTTACGCCGGGTATACGAGTCAGGCTTGCGTTTGCCCCTCTTTCTTCCCCTCATTCGAGAGGAACCCCCTCACCCAGCAGCATGAAATTTTGTCACGAAATACTAGAGACTCTAGGCTATCATATAGTGAAAACCCAAACTCTCTATCTCACCTGGGCTTGAATTGGTACTGGGTTGTGACGAACAGACGGACAGAATTACCATAGCTAATACGCACTACAGCTATGCTAGCTCTCATGTGTAAAAAGTAGGTGGGGCAAAAACTTGCAAATATCCAAGAGGAGATTATGAGTGCTCAAAATTTTAATTTTACCCTAAATTTCGCCAAAGTGGGTTTTAGCTCCAAATTTTGCATTTTCAGATGACAATTTTCCTATAACAAGAAAATTTTCCGACAAAATTCCAACAGCTTAGGGTGACATTTGCCTCCCCTGTACCCCCGCCTTGGCCATGAAGCCACTGGCAACAGTCATCATCAATGTGGAGTTATGAATCTCATCATTCATCAGTGTCACCTTCTTTCATATCGAACTTCTCTCGCAGCACCGACTGCAGCTTCTCCATCTGCTGCGTCAAAAAGTCAACCTTTCGCTGGTAGTATTCTTTTGCTGCATCAATTTTCTGCAATTTTACAAGCATATCATCTTTAAAGAACAGCATGCAGGGTGGCCACTCTCCAATCATGATCAAATTCCCTGACTTTCCCGGACATTTTAAGAGAACATAGACAAAGTATCGCCCCTCGCAACAGTAAAGATATAAAAAATGCACTTATTTCTCTCTGCAACACTCATATATACTGACATATCTATGACATCTACGTTCTCCAGGAAGTCATAAGTAATTAAATGCCATAACTCTATATACATGTAAGAAATTTAATTTCTTCTTTCAAACAGCATCTGATGAATAACTTTATCACGTAAAGAACTCCATTATTGTATATTTCGGTCTGAACAATACTCACGTCAACTGAATAATTGTAATAATTCATTTTCCCTGACTTTTCCCTGACCACTTTTCAATTCCCTGACTTTTCCAGGTTTTCCAGAAGAGTGACCACCCTGAGCATGCCTCTTACCATTTGTTAATAATTACTAGGGAGCAGTTTTAACAGTATCAAAAAGCTGAACAATTTCAGGATGCTCAATATGAAGCACAGTTATGAACAGCACAAAGAAGAGACATAAACCAAAGCAAAATGACACTTAGTTGTTGCCACAGACAATAATTCCTAATTAGTCTGACCAGAAACTATAGTTTTTGGAGCAAACTTATGTTTTACTGCAAATGTTTTATTTTTCAAAATTTTGCTTTGCCAACGTATCTCTGAGCTGCGTCCACCAATCGTGACAAAATTTTGCACCGTGGTCTGAACTGTGCTCCGTTTTATAATGCAGGTCCAAAATTTCAAGAAGCCATCCCCAAAAAATTTTAGGGGCCAAAAACGTGCAAAGTTTGGTGCAATTTCAGATGACTTCAAACTTCAACATCGAATATCTCTAGAACAGATGAAGATATTCGATATTGGACAAGGATTTGATCGACTGCAATTCCACCCACATTCGGCAAAACAGTACAGTGATTTTTGGTCCACTAACTACGAAGATCTGAAAGCCAAATCATACCACCAAAATCGACTTTTTCGGAAGACTATATTTCGGCCCTTAGGAGGTGCTGTGCCCCCAAATTTTTACATGCGCTAGATAATGACCAAGTCTTGCTAGTGCACCGCCATTTGAAGACAGGGGTCCGTCCCCCTTACAATTTTTTTTTACAAAATCTGCTTAAAATTCAGCATATTAGCCGCAAGAGCCCGTTGATGCAATTTTTAGGAATGTTACTGGGCAATTTTCCCTGATAATATTTTTTTAACTGACAATTCCCTGATTTTTACTGAAAAAAAACGAAATACCTAACATTTTCATGACATCCGTAAAATTCCCTGACATTTCCAAGTTTTACAGACAACTGTGGTAACAATTATAGTAATTAAGAGATAAAAGTCAGTATAACCATGTCAATATAGTATCCAGTCCCAACGTCCACAAGCACTGTGTCAGATTCAGAAAGTTGACCTGATACATACATCTGAATACATGTTAAAGAAAAACTCAAGTCAACTGTCAAACTCATGTATAAATAATAAATTCAATATGTTTCTTGCAGTAATCGCGGTACTTGTTCATGCAAACATTTCATCAAGCTAAGTGCAGGTTTATGAGTTATCATGTTAACAGAAAAAAAGAGAAAAAAAATCTTAGCAACAGTCCTGAAACAATACTGTCATCATCACTACCGCGGACAGTAAACAGTAAAAACAGCAAACCTGAAAACAGCTGATGGCACCACAACTGAGCAGTCAGTAAATTCTGAGCTGACAGATATCATTAGCTATATAACTCTCACAGCAATCGATTTCCTGTCAAGCGAGTGATAATCTTCCAGTTGCAAAGAATCACTTCTTGCTGTTTATCCAGGAAAAAATCATACTTCTTGGTAACAAAAATACATATATGCAGTCCATGCTTGCCATTTAAGGCAAAAGATTGATTTAATCGACTGCCTAAATCGATCATCTAAACATCTGATCAGATTTAAAGAGATCTCAATTAAGCATGACCTAAAATGAACATATGAACAAATGCATGCAATATTTATGCTAATTTTGTAAGAATTTCAAATTGGAACGCTAAAAATAATTTGTCCTGGACCAGAAAAAAATACTAACCAAGACAGTACACAATAACAGAAAAACTGCAAAGCAAATTAAAAATCAGTGTCATGACACAAAAGCTACAAACGTAGTCCAGCGATAAAAATGTGCAAATACAGTTCAGTACTGCAAGTATACAGAACTTGTTAGTGGCACTAGGACATCTTTACTCTCTGCCGAACTTCCAATCTTTGAGAGGCTCTCTTTGCACTCGCCAAATTTGGCCTGAGCCACCTTTAACGAGCTTAGCGATGACTGCAGCATCTCTAACTCCTACAAATACAGAACACAACAGAAAATACCAACAATGCACCAGGCAAGCCGGCCTCTCAGTGTACACTGTACAAGGTGCAGACCACATTGACGCCGGCGTTTCTGAGTCATCACATCAAGCTACATGACAAAGTGTAAACTCTACGTTCAAACATGACCACTTGACTGTCCGAAACATTCGCCTGAACAGGATTTGCCAAACTTGCTTTCCGCTGTTCTGCTAGTCACCTGTAACTCTCTGCCAAAAACAGTTACCGACAGCAACTCACCAGCAACACTTAAGTGTCGGCTAAAAACATTTCTGTTTTCACTAGCATACAACTGTCACTGACAATACCTGCCGCCAGCACCTCTGAAGTTACAACTTACGGGCACCATACAAATCTATTATTATTATTACAATGTCACATTTACCAACTGCAGAACTGATCAAGGACAGTACACTAGCACTCTAACATGACATCAAATAATACACAATCATACAAATCCAAATGTCTGCTGGGTGTATAGTGGCTTTTATCCCCCCAATATGAAACTGAAATTGGGATCAAGTCCCCCCACCCCACCTTCAGGCTCTTTCAAGCTCCTTTCCATCTCTAGGAAGGGAAAAGTTTTGCTAAGAGTGGAGATCTGATTCAGATCTTCACCTTTAACAAAACTTCCCAACCCTATTTTTCACAGCATGTAGGGAAAATGTAGAACCAGAGAAAGCGAGGGTGCAAGACCTCACAAGTTTATGTACTGAAATAATATGTAGCGAAGTGGCCGCAGTGGCGGTCCGCAAGTTTCAGTCCGCAGTTTACACGTTTGCCAGTCCGCAAGTCCGCACTTTACCACAGCCCGTAAGAAAGGGTTGGCACTAAAATGCAGCCGGCCGGCCGGCTGCAGCTGGCCAATGCTTACAGCCCGGCTGCAGAATTCTGCTAAAATGCAGCCGGCGCCGATGCACTAAAATGCAGCTGGCAGCAATGTTACAGAATTTTACTATGCCAATAACTTTATCAAACATTAACCGATTTTTGAATTTTTTCACTGTCGGAATGTTATTACAAATTTTCTGCTGATTCCAACAGTGAAAGAATTTTGAAAATTGGTTAATATTTGAAGTTATTGGCATATAAAAATTTTGTGCTATTTTTTAGCCCACCCTGTACATACTACTCAATCAGCATTTAAAATATTTCAAGACAAACATCAAACATTTGAAATCATACAAAGTCGCAGTTCACAAATACAAGAGTTCAAATACAAGTTCACAAATACATGGTAATGCTGGAAGCACCTAGTGAAAGATCGCCAGTTAATATTTGTACATTACCAAATTCTTTTTACCAAATTCTTTTCTTTTTTTCGGCAGTTTTCTTCATCACAAAATTAACTTACTAAATTGCCAGATGTAACAAAGCTATTTTCTTCCGTTCAAATTTCAAGTTGTCTTCCTAACGGTCCACAAATTATCCTTCGAATTTATCATACTCCCTTAATAGTGTATGCATAAGACTATATATTGACTGCAAATGATGTTGTACTGGTCTGAGTATGCACATAAATCCGAATGCACAAAAACAGTTTACTATATACTAGCGCACTTTCCGCATGCAAGTTTCACAAGCAAACACTTTGGTCTTATCCACAACATGGCATCTAAAGGAGCTGTCACTTATGCCCACACAGACCTAAAACATAAGCTGAGTTCTGAATGGCCTACCAAACACGAACATGTTAAGCATCCAAAACGCAGCTATAGCTGCATATTAGTACAATTGTACTAAAATGCAGCCGGGCTCGACATAGTTGATCACGTGACGTGGGTTGTCCAATAAGGTCGCTCCGCGGGTAATCCTAATCCTCGGGGCGGGGCGAATCGTCGGGGCACCATCTGATTGGTTTAAACAATCACGTAACAGTGACGTAGGTGATCCGAGTTTTTGGACTGTGTTTCAAACGAGCCATGCGCATTTAAACAACACTGGATCACCTGCAGTACAGTAGCTTGCCCAGCTAACATTGTCAACATTTATTGCAGCCTTCACTTACCACCAAGACCCGAATGTGTGAAAGTAATTTCATCAGCTCTCAATCTACGGGGTGACCTCATCACTCTGCGCATAATGGCCGTTGAGAGGCAGAGTGGATCTGATGACTGTGGTTTGTTTGCCTTCGCCTTTGGATATGATAATGAACCTTTTGCCAGCACAGCTTGATCCGAATTTTATAAAGTTTGCCCCGAGTTGATCCGAGGCCTATAGACTAATAGATAACTTCTAGGAGTGAGATCCGCGCTGTATAGGCCTATATAAATGCCGACACAGCTTGATCCGAGATTTATAAAGTTTGCCCCGAGTTGATCCAAGGCCATGCGATCGCTTCGAGAATTCGTGAACCGTATGATCCGCCCCGAGGATTCAGACTGTATTTTGATCCGCCCCGACGATCCGCCCCGCCCCGAGG
>Ga0209454_1001942_pt1 | contig 13561 bp, 7 predicted proteins | sample WorMetHERISLAND1_2_FD_187400 | JGI IMG/M metagenome (GOLD analysis project Ga0209454, IMG submission 187400) | Marine gutless worms symbiont microbial communities from Max Planck institute for Marine Microbiology, Germany - Olavius geniculatus... | ecosystem: Host-associated > Annelida >...
GTGACAGACAGACAGACGGACGGACAGACGGACGGACAGAATTGCGATGGCTAAGACGCGCTGAAAGCAGTAGCTGCTTTCGCGCGTAAAAATTCCGTCATTTTTGAGGAATTATTTTTCTGAGTCTGAGCGCACTTTGCGGATCATTTCGCAGCAATCTCTTGCAACGGCAAGCTGAGGTGTCAGATGAATACTGCAGAGCAATGACTGCAGTCGAGACGATGCTGCCTCTGCATGGCATGCTGGCAGCTGCTTCGAATATTTCACAGATGGCACAACCACAACGTGCATGCAGTATATAGCCCATACGTGCACCTGCAGACGTATTCCCATGGTCCGTATCCGAAACGCAAACAGTGTGAAGTTGCGAACCACTGATGTAGTAAGAAAGTCTGGCAATGGAGTCCAGTCCTTATTTTTTGACCACTAGCCTGTGCTGTTACCGCATGTTCGCGTTATGTACTGAATACAAAGAAAAAAATGAAATGTTCCGCGCTATTTTGTGTCACCTTGTACCGGTCCTCGAGGACTTTCCTTGACCTCGAGGAAAAAATATGGCTTTGGCCTTGGCTTTGAAGGTCACTTGCCTGAACTTGGCTTTGGCCTTGAAAATGCCGACCTCGTACCCATCGCTGCCTTGTACATTAATATACGTTCAGCCACCGTCCATATCCACCGGCTAATCTATGATTATCAGTATGGTAGAATATGGGCGTATAGCGACGGACCGTTCAGTCGGTGTCGGTGACTCAGTGGCCGTCACTTAATGATCATCACCCCACCCCAGTTCACTAGCACTCATCATGCGGGCATAGATCACACACAGGTCACGCAGCTAAATATGGGTCAGGTCATCCCACGCCGCCATGGGGTGGCTGGTCTAAACGGTGTCTGTACTGACCACTGACCAGTGAGCACTCAACACCTTCCCCATGCGAATCCCGTCCCGTCAGTCAGTCAGTCCATCACACGGCATACATACATAGAGCCAGCCGCCAGTCGCCGCCGCCGCAGCCGTCAGGTTTTAATTACCAACTGCACTGCACACTCCGCATGGACGGTCAGCAACGTCTGCATGCCACTGCAGACCGTCAGATCTGCCCACGGAACGGACTTCTTATATACCAGAGTGGGAGTAGCCGTAGTGGGAGTCCGGTACCTACCCCCGTGCCGTGCGAGGTAGGCGCCGGCGGCTGCTGTGCCGACTGGACCAGTCCAGGTGTGTTGCCGCCGTGATGAGGAACGCTCTATAGGAAAAGATGCTACGGTGGCGGCGCTAACCACGGGCTGAAGCATCGTCCAAGCCACGTAAATGTGAACGTCTAGCGCCGCCACTGAGCTGCTAAGGTATAGAGTCTCCGAGACTCGACTTTGCTCTGATGTGCAGCGGTCATCTATCACGCACGCTTTGCTCTGCAGTCAGTCAGCCAGTCGCAGCGCAAGCAACTATTCTACGCACGCACGCCTGCTTGACCAGTGACCACTGACCGACCACACACGACCCTGCACTACATCATGCATGGAAGCATAGTATACACTATACATAGACGCTATGTATACAGAGTTCCATCTTCGGCGTCTCCATGCACGCTGCTCGTTTCTCGACGCCGATTCAGCGCGCTCCGAAGTAGGCCTCCGAAGTAGGCCATCAACGTTACTAGTCTAAGTTTTCGCTATGGGAGCGATCGCTCCAGTCGATCCCATCACCGAGTCAGCCCAGACTTTAACCTTCAAGGTCAAGGACCAAGCGAACTAAAGCCAAAAGCTGTGGGACAACGACGAGCGTGTAAAAGGGACGACAGTACACTGCGAACCTGTTTGAGGTCGAGGGTGATGGTGACCCAGTTGAACTGTCGTCCGTTGGCGATGGTTGGGCTCTGCCACCAGCGGTTGCTGCCGTCGATGGCGAAGTCGATGGGATGCCGTTCTCTGGTGCTCGAGTCGTCACAGACGCCGCATTGGATGCGATCCCCGGGACGTCGTTTGACGTGCTCGACCAGCTTACAGAACGACTCCGGACCCTCCTCGCCGCAAGTCGCGTTCGTCGTGATCTCAGCGTTCGTCGCCAGATTGAACACGTGTGGAAACCGACCTTTGACGAACATACGCAAGTATATAGCATAACACATAAACGTTTAAAAGGTGTACAGCTCTGTACAGAAAACCCATATCAGAGCTATGGAGCGTCACCTGCCATATGGGACCACACAGTGTTACCTGTCACCCGACACAGGTAAAATCGCCCCGCCACAACCCTGGCCAATTAGGCCGGTACTCGATTTACCTACACCGAAGGGATAGAAGGCTGAGTTGACTTTGTTGTTGGCTATTATACCTAAATGGTTTACCTGTCCACATTCACTCGATAGCAACCCGACCAGAAGTCAAACCCACAATCGACCTCTCGATCACAAGTCCGACACCGTTATACCCCGTTTACACGATCGAGCAAACATCGAGCAAACGTCGAGCACATGTATTCAAAATACACGTGCTAATTGCTCGACGTCTGCTCGACGAGCTATGGTAATTAGCATGCTAATTAGAAGGGCGGGCGAGTTGTAACTGGAAGGCCTATATATAACACAGGGTGATCAGCTGTTGGCTAAGCCTAGGCCTACATTTGAGCCAGGGGGCGGGGTTCCATCAGGCCTACTTGTACTTGATGCTTGCTCGATGTTTGCTCGATCGTGTAAACGGGGTATTACGCTACCAAGCTAGACCGTTATTGAATATAACAACGTAATTAGAGGCGCAGGTAACGATTAAAAATAACAGTTAACTTTTCGAAAATTAACGATTACTTAATTATTACAAAACTGAACTGTGATCACTGTCCAAGAATACATATGTCTTCATATGAGTTAGATACTCAGCAAACAGCTTTCACAAATGCAGTACGTCTATGGACACATATACTAAGCTTTTTATCCAGTATTGTATAAGCAGACAATAGGCCTAAATTAAATCACGTTCTCTGGGTATTTTTGGCGTTGTCAACACAAACAGCTTGAAGCGACGTCAGAACAGTGGCAGCGATGCGGATGACCGAACGTCTTCTGGTCTGGCAGGCTGATCCAAGAGCGTGCGACAGCTGCAAAGGCACAGTTGCCGACGGTCGCACGTTAAGTATAGTTAGTCATTCGTCAATGCCAGAAACTTTGACTAAATCCTTATTGTAAAGGGAAATACTTACATCGTATGACCACACGTGCGTCACGGCAGTTTCCACATGCTGGTATAATTTAGATGTAAATCACACAAATTAGCCTACCCACATAATTATGGTGTTACAACCATCATGGTACGAGTACGTTGCACCAATATCCCTGTACAGACCAGGACCATGGTAACGGCACGCCATATGCTAGGGCCGACGTGGCCAAGTGTTAGGGTTAGGGTTAAAGAGAATAGGTTGATCCAAATCCGTGAGTCGGGTGTCTATAACTAAAGACTACAGTTGCTAGTTATGGTAAAAACTGCACGTCCGCAAGTGCGTACGTCTATGCGTAAGTCTTAAACGTGACGGACAGACAGACATTAGGCGGATTTACGACAGCTAATACATGCCGCGCCTGCACAGCCCATGCACCGTGCAAAGCCTCAGGCCGTAAAATGGGTATGGGTAAAATACGTCTCTGGCTATGGGTAGGGACCAACTTAATTCACGATTTCACGGCCGTGACATTTTCCGTGAAATTGACCTCCTTTGGTGAAAAACGCTGATTTCCGTGAAATCCGTGATTTTTCGTAAATTTTAGCGCTTTTAGCTTAATTTTGACAATTCCAGAGTTTTATCAGTAGCTTTTGTGCGGATGTTGCTGTTTGCCACGTGTCGCACTTTAGCACTAAGTAGTTGACATTGACTGTCTTGAGTCTCGACTTAGTGTAGTAAATATTCGTTGTTCTGAAATTTCTTCGTTTGCATTAGCACAGCACCTTGAAATAACGTCTGTGTGCCTCGTGAATTTCCGAAACTCTTTCAGTGAATTTTCCGTGAAATTTGACACATTTTAAAAATTCTGCAGTGAAACCATGCATTTTTTCCCGTGAATTCGGTTGGTCCCTAGCTGTGGGAACCCTTGGCTATGGCGGACCTAACCCAGATCAGAACAGAGAAGAGCAGGCTGATCTTCTATATAGAGATCGTCGACGTTCGCTTGTGTCTCTGTTGAGATTTACGACTACTGACGCACGAGAACGAGCAGCGAAAATGGTGCGCAATTAACGCGAGTTATCGTCGATATCATTCACGATCGACCAGCGCGCACCGCACTGCAGCAGCGCAGCCGCGCTATCCAGCATCTGCCACAGGGGAGGGAACTATATAGTCAGCCAGTCGACATTAACCTGTGCACCGCTGTCCCATCACAATGACGTCTCAACCAGCAACGTTGTCGGCTACGAAGTTGGGAGACAGACAATTGCAATTTTCCGACAAATTGCCGACAGCAACATTTGTATAAAATATAGGTGTCACCGCCTTAAATTTTTGTCGGGGAAGGGGGCGTTAATTTTTGGAAAAAATAGACTCTGCTATTTTCGTAACGGAACACGATGTCGACAATCGGAAAACGGCTTAACAAATCTGAGGCACTTTGCTAGATTTTGGTGATATTGCCTATACTTTGGTGTATTCTGACAAAAAGTTACTGACTGGAGTTTTAACTCGCCCTAGGCTATACGCCTACCACTTGCTGCGCACGCGCTGGCTGCGCAGCGTGTCGCTGCAAAAATACGCTCTACGATTTCGGACAGGAAGAAATATTAAAATTTAGGGGGCAGCTGCCCTATGCGTAGCTTGCCGCGAAACTACTTGCTCCATCAGCAGCACACCACGCACACGCACGCCACACAGCGGCCAGAATCAGCATCCAAGCAGATCTACACTTACTTAGCAACCGCAGCGACAGATGCATCGTAGCGATAAGACTGTTTGTTTATCAGCCTATCGCAGTGGAATTCCTCCGGGGAGGTAAACTGTCCATCCGCCTTTACGGATAATCAACCGCACTAAGAGTCAGCAATTTCAAAAATAACAACAGAAGGTTTAGAGCAGCACCAACTCGTGTATGCTAGTATAAGAGTCCATGGTTACAGAACTTACAGCAAAGTAGTTCTATTTGTCATATGAAGCTGAGACGGCAGACTGTATGTAGGCCTAAGCGTATGGCGACTCTTCTGACTCAATCTTCTCAGAAGATTGAGCAGCAGAAAATTATGCCCGCCTATGCCGACACACTGCGGCTAAAAAGTGGCAAACCGGACAGCACTCGTGCTCTTCTGAACGTTCACATCAATCCAATTATGGTTTTTCTACACGCCTTTTCGTTTTCTAATTATAGGAGTACGGTCCGTACGCGGACAGACGGACGGGCAAGACGCGTAGTGCGGCCTATTAACACGGCCGCGCGATAACGCATGAGGCACCTAAACGCCATTAGCAATAGCAACTGGAACTATTTGGTGAATGAGCTTTGCTAATTCTCACTATTTAAAATTATGTACAAATTATTATGGCAACGGACGTGGTAATGTAGCTATGCATTATGATACTTGACTAGAGCACCAAGCAATTAACCACTGTTAATTGGAGGCATGAAAAGTGAGAAGTGACAGCGACAAATGAATGAAGAACACGCTCGTCATTAGCGTATTTGTTAAGACATCCTGTAGTAACAAGAAGCCCAGCCCAGCTATCGCTAGGATAGCCGACCGTACTGGTTGTCAGTGACCTTCAAAGCCATACTAGGTCAATGATTGCTATTTTGTCTGAAAGGGCTTATGTCACTTCCTATTAATAATTAATAGTAACATTGGCCCTCTCATCGTTTTCGAGATATGGCCAGTTTTCCGTTGAAAAAAGACATTTTTCTATTCCCTCCATTCAACCCCAAACTTCAAATTGTTTTCCTTGCTGATCACCGAAATTTGCGTGCCTAGGTTTAAGACACATGACTAATTACTTGTGTAAAAAGTTTTTCCCCAAAGACCTACCCGTTAGCCAGGGTACATCCGTTACAGACAGACAGACAGACAGACGACAACCGTATAAGCATGACCGTTTACCGTCGGCTACTTAGTATGCAGCATAAACTCTGGCTTAATTCAGCATAACACGGAAGGTTTGATTAAAGTCTTAGTCTATATACATCGGCTGATGCTGTTCCATGTCGACGGTCGACGAACTTCAGACAGTATGCACGTAGAAGACGATTTTTTATATTTCCTGAGCGTTATCCTGAACTCGAATACCACGATCACTTATAGCATTGGGTTACTGTCGGCGTCGATCTATATGCAAAATTTGGGGGACGAACAGCGGTGACAAGACTGGGAGCATCGTAAAGTTCTCGTCTGAATATTGGCTACTATACTACCAAGATCTGCACCCGCAGCCCGCGGCTCAGTCACCCAAGGCTTCGATGTTCACCGCGACGATCTGCAGGGCTATTGCCTACTCGTCGACGCATCGTCCGCGCTGCATTGCTGCCAGCGCGTAGTATACATCGACGGTCCGCGGTATAACCCGACGCTCGAGCGCCATCCACTTTCATGGCCATTGATTCAGCAGGTGAGTTTCTCCGAGCACCATGGCCGCTGTCCTGCTGTCTGTACAAAGTAAGTCGGCAGAACTTCAAAACGAAGCAGATAGTGAATGCACCAAAACTCTTTACTGTAGCCAATAATGTTTCCGAAAGATCATACACTGAAGCGGCATGCTCTGTCAAAAAGACTTCTAAAGGTTTGCAGCCAATGCCAGTCATACAGAAAACAGACGGGCTAGTGCAGTAGCGCCGAGAAAAATTAACTTCCGGTACACGATTGCAGGCTATATTCGTTTGCGAGGAAGAACATTCTTAACAGCTGCTATACATGAACGAAACTGAAAGCAAAGTTCGAGTTCATGAATAAAGTAGAATTAAACGTTCGAATCAAATGAAGGAAGCCACAGCTGCAGACTGCACTGCAGTAACACTCACTGTGATTCGGTATCGTATACATCATAGTCTGCAGAGGGGGATCTTGTTTTCGTTGGCAGAATTTAAACAAAATTGACTCTACTCCATGCGGTTAAAAAAGTAACCGCAACATCTATCTTCGTTAGCAGCTACTTTTTGCCGAACCGGTCGGTCGTGGTTCAGTTACTGCTGGCGACTTTCATTGCAGACCGTTCACGTCTTACCGGCGCCGAGAGTAGACCTATTGAACCGTGCCCCAAGCAAGGCCCGGCATTACTCGCAAGCTCCGGCGCTACTTCGACGACGAGTAACTAATTAGCTTGCCGCGCGCACCTGTCTAGTAAGTAAGTAAGCAAGTAATCAGCGCCAGCTGCAGACTGTGCACGGGGTCGCAGTCAGACGCCATTCATCAATGACAGAATTATTCTATACACGCATGTACACGCGAACCAGTCGGGCAATACAACACTCACTACCACACTGCCGCCGACAGCTGTGGTACACGCAATTCCAGGACATGTTTTAGGCCCACAGATCTAAAGTCTACATGGCTACTATACTCCGGCCACGTCGCTTGAACTAAGTCCTGCAGATATCCGCACATGTATTCGTTGGTAGTGATTGCAATCCCGGGATTGATATTTTATTCACCAGACGTCTAAAATTATTACTTCTATCATTTAACACGCGAACAAAGTACGATTTTAACTAATTTTTTTGTAATGCCGAAATCCCGGGATTATAGGATGGTCATTTTGGAGGCATCCGCCGAAAACAGAGATCACGAAAGATATGGTTGGACGGACGACGACCGCAAGACTTTGGTACCGGAGGTCGACAGACTTGCTCCTGCAGGTGCTCCAGACAGACCAGTGTGAATTATAGGAACCGCGAAGTCAAAGTTGTCGGAACGCGCTAATTCGATAACGTCGCCATGGCATTGGCAGAATCCGTTATACTGATGGCAAAGGTTGTATTGTCAAAGAAGCTGGCGGCTATACAAATACAAATTACACTGTATATCGGTATAGGTCCGAGCTTCGGAAGTCACGAGTCTGTCCGACTTTAAGCATTGCACGCCTGTCAAGCGACTGTCCAACTGTTTGCATGCAATGACTTGAGCACACAAACAAGCAGCTGAGAGCTCGGTATCGTCTGTGTAAACGCGACGACAAATCAAACACTCAATTCACGTACAGTCAGTCACTCGAGAGAGCCGAGTCCACGAGTCCACTTGATCGCCATCGTCGCTGTGCTGCTCAGTGCATGCACATCGCTTAAATGTCACTGTCACGACGCAATCTGACTCTATACAGATGAAGCGCTGAATGTTGAATGTTCCCGACGTCTTCTACGACGTCTTGTATTCATCAACCCGCCGACCAGCGACATATATAGCCAGGAATTTGCTGACAGGGGCCAAAAAGAGGTCTGAGGACAAAAGTCCCCCAGCGGGGCCCAGAGCCAGAGCGACACTAAAGCCCCTAGAAGCTGTATACATACATTTACGACGTCGGTGTCAAGCACCCGTCCTCCTTGGCTGCCGACACTTTTTACTGTGAAAGTTCGCAAACACCAAGCCAAACAGCGTTCCCGTTTTGCCAGTACCCCCTAAACGAGATAAGAAAAAAATCGGTACAGTTGATTGCGTATGCAAGACGATTAATTACACCAAATTTCATGCGAATCCGTCCGCTGGGAACTACTCAGCACTGCAAGTGCGTGAAATATAAGCGAAGTTGTTATTCATAGTTCGCATACCTTCGGTTTTGTTTCCGGACTGTGTAACGGAGATGTTGAACAGCTGCCACGGGTCGGTCGGGAGGTTGTTCGTGGACGACCGGAGCAATCCGACTCGACGCCGGTAACTGCGCCGAGCACCGACCGATGACGTCATGACAAGCATCGTCGTTGCCAATAGCAACACCAGGTGCGTCCCCGCGCTCAGCAACTTACGATCACCGCTGAGCGTCGTCATGTCCAGCGGCGCTGACCACTTCCTACTGTTAGTTCGCTAGATGAACTTCTTCCAGTCGACGTACATAAGCCTTGCAGGATTCACAGACAGACATCCGCTGAAACTGATGCGCACAAGTCGTCGGAATCGATCGACAGAGTTCGGCGGTGTCGTCACGGTTCAAGTGTGAAAGTGAAACATGCTGCCGCTGTCTGCTCTGGCACTAGCAGGCTCAGGCTGTACTATGATGCTTTCTTCCGTCAGTCTGTCAGTCGACCAGGCGTCCATCCATCCATCTGCCAGGCACGCAGCGCGCTAAGCGAGCAGTCGGCCGCGGGGCGAACTGAAGAGTGGCCAAATACCTCCCCCCAGACATGATCACCCCGGACGAAATCCCACTCTTAATACAAACATTAGATAGTCATTTTAGATAAGATGCGAAACTGTGACTTTCGTCAGCTATCGTGAAGTTTGGAGCGCTCTCACTTAGCTACCCCACACTCACCGTGTGCAAGCTGGTTGTTTGAACTTTAGCCTATCGCTGAGCAAACAAAACAAAGCAGCTACAAACATAACACTGTATTAACACAAACAGCCACTGTCACATTACGAAGCGACTTCGGTTCGTCTCCTTTATGAACAATCTGAACACGATTGGTCTGGACAACGAGCGTTTTTATATGCTGCACCGGCCGCTTGGAAATATCTCTCACTATTATCTCAACACTTTGGCCTAGCTGCGTCTTTTAAACGAGACCTAATATTACTGTTTTAGTCATTGGTCATTGGTCGTTTATTTGTAATGTATTTTTTTTAAATTTAGACATATCATTATATTTTGTCTTAGATTTTCGACACAAACCATTGGTCATTTTAAGTAGTTTTTTTCTTGATCGATCAACTGACTGACTGATAATGGGACCGGTGAAACAGATATTAGGTCGGTCCTCATTTGAACAGACCAGTTGGGACATCATTCGCCATTACTGTAGACCTTACCGGGAGAGGAAGGAAGGAGATTTGTCGGTTTGCCGGCAGCGACGCGCTGTACCTCAGGTCCAGAGCGCGGCGCCCTCCAGCCTCCCACGCAGCGCGTAGCGTCAGTCGGCGGCATCACTACGCACCGTATCGTAGTTTAGCGAAGCGGCGGGGCGCGCAGCGAGCGTAGGCGGGTCCCGGGTCTCTTGCCCGTCGCAAGGCCCGAGGGTACGGCCGACGTCGAGTAGTTTTATGACGTACGGCTGCAGCGATCAGCTGAGCGCAGCGCATCAACATCTCAACTCTACCAGACGCGCCACCTGTCGAACCACCGCCGTACTTCCGGCTGACGGACTACGACCGCAGGACGACGTAGACCCGACCGTTGGTTCAACTAGGCTACTTGGTTGTTTGGTTAACAGCAGACATCATCCTGGTCGTCGTCGTCGTTAGTTTCCGTGCCCGTCCGGGCGTCGGCGATCATGTTGCGCCATCTCATTCTTGAAGCTTGAAGCACTTACTTGGAGTTGGATGATGGCGTTCTCGTTAGCTGTAGGATCCAGCCACTTTTTCTGGCTACTGAGGTAGCTGGTTCTTGGTCTTCCTGGCCCTTTCTTGCCATGGCGATCAAACCAGAACATTTCCGCCACGCACATAATACGCTCGTTCATTTGACGCGGTAAATAAGCCTACGATGCTGCTTATAGTGGCACTTCACGCGGTTCAGCTAGCCTGCCGATAGACTGGGAAGCCATAGGTGATTTGTGCCTCTTTGAAGCAACAAAAAATTCAAATATCCGCATAAACTATAATGTCGATGGTTCGAGAAAAACTAGAGTTCATAAAGAATATTTCTTTTTTGTATCGATAAGCCTGTAAGTCTACAATAACTTTAATTTGTAAATATTCCAATGATAATGACGCAAAGCGCCGCTTTCGACCCCGAAGTCGTTCGATGGGTAACTGGAACTTTCGTTCCCGTGAACGAAAGTTCCATAGGTGTTGCTTCAGCTCCCTGGAACATTCGTCTCCAGGAACATTCGTTCCCTAGAACTTTCGTTCCCTAACATTGATTATTAGGCCTATTGTCGTCTGTCTCTCGTCCGTCCGTCCGTCTGTCTGTCCGTAACGGATGTATTGTGTATAAGCGTTGGGTCATAGGGGGAAACTTTAGTGTTTTCTGCGTACAATATTTCGGGGATGCAGTGCAAGGGAAACAATTTCAAAATTGGGGTTGAATAGACGGAGGTAGGAAAATGTCCGTTTTTTCAACGGAAAATTAGCCATATCTCGCTCTTTCAGATGAGATAAAAAATCATCGAACTTGGATGACCTTGATGGTCAGTACTGCTACAAGAACTGTATAAGCTGTAGTGCGTGTTCTCTAGCAACAGCTGGGCTTCTTTGTTATTATTATATCCTGTTGAAACTCTAGCTATATACATGTACGTCTATAGCGAGTGACACAAAAGTGGATCTTTTTTCGCTGAACTATAAGCACTACGTAAGGATAAGGGGTTCAGTAATAATTATCAGTGTCAGGGAACGAAAGTTCCCGGGTACGAAAGTTCCATGAATCGTCTGATGTCTTCTCTGGCGAGAACCCCCGCGCATTCTGCATGCCTAAGCCCATAAGTGGTCCTCGGAAGTCCGGGGCAGGAAAAGCTGTTTTATTTTCTCCATATTTGCCATACGTTGTCGGTATATAGCGTCTCATACAAACACTGGTTGCACATAATAACTGCTCTCAGCATTTGAAGCGATTCTCGGAACTGATGACGCGCAGGCATAGGCTACAGTGAGTATAGAAAGAGTCACATTGAGCTGAGTTATATATATAGACCTATAGCAACGTATGTACTCGCGGCAGAGTCGTGCATTTGCCGGAAATACAGGTGCCTATGATTCCCGTCACTGCACAGTCACCGGACCTACAGCAAGTTGTGACTCAGAAAGTACTGAGCTACAAAACCATGTCCGTTCCGTGCCGACATATTATGCGGCTGTCCGCCTGACCTTTGACTTTTCGAACGGAAAACTGGTGCACTTGTTACCCTTGTCCTGCAGGGGAACGCTATGCAGTGTACAGATTTGTGATTTATATTAGAGCTGTCAAATTAACGCATTAATTAACGTACATACGTAAATTTATTTAAATTTACTAAATTCCGTAAAGTAAAAGTTTCAATATTCCGTTAAACTGCGGTTATTTGACAATCGAATGAATTCAAGTAACTAAACTGTAGTTGTCGTTATATCACTACTGTAAATAAATGATGGTAACTTACCCCTACTCTCCCTGTCGACGGGCCTGGGTGCGTTAATAACGCGCTAATTAATGCATTAAAAAAATAACGCTTCGACAGCTCTAATTTATATATTACGACATGCGGTAGAAATCGCACCGAAACTACAGCAAGAGAGCAGTGTGTGTCGCTGAGCTGCTGACTGACAATCGATTTGTTAATTTGCTGCAGATGGACAGTCGGCCGCGTCGACGCTTGCCACCCGACGCCGCTGAAGCCTAATTTCTAGGCTGTTTAATAAGAAACGCAACACAAAAGCCCCCGTGTGTCTCAAAACTACAGCAAAAAATATTTTTCGTCAAATTTTCTGCAAAATGTGGACAAAATTTTCAAGTGTTCCACGCCGAAGGGTCAGATGCAAACGTTAGGCTATACACTTCATTACACTCCTGAGCGGGTTGACTCATTATCTGACTCATCCAAGGAACGAACAGCCAATAATATTAAAATACTCGTATATACGACTGTTGCAGCGTTCACTGGATCGCCGGTAGCTGAACTGACTGAGCGACTAACTGCTCTCATGTTTCACTCGGCTACATTTAATACATTGACGATTGCTTTTTGACGCTGCATCTGATTCATATCAGGCATATCTTTCTTCGCGAGACCGTCGAGGTTGACTTTACCAATCCGTGTCCAGCGGCCAGTTCTGACCCAGCCATTAATACGCAAGCGGAGTTTGACCATTTTTATGCAGTAGCACTGCAACTGTTAAACCAGTACTATCCGGAGCGTGTCGTTGCCAAGACCAGTCGAGACTCAGAGTATATCACTGCGCACATCAAGGTTATGTTGCGCAAGAACAGATTGATGCGAGCTGGGCGGGTTGAGGAGGCTAGGGCTCTGGCAAAGCGGATCGGTCGAGACATGCAACTTCGCTGCAAGAGCCAACTAGACAAGATCGACGGCAAAACAGATGCGAAGAGCATGTGGGCAGCAGTCAGACAGTTGACCGGCTGAAAACCGGGTGCGGCCAGCATAGATGGGGTAACCGCAGAAACGTTGAACGACCATTACGCGGCCATCTCAACGGACAAGAACTACACCGCGCCGGCTGGAAAGCAGTCGACCACTAGGGGCCTATCACACAAACTGCACTGCACTGGACAGTCTGCGACCTACGGCGATGGGCCTGGACGCAAGCTTGTACTCAAGACACATTATGACGTCAGTATTACATCACGACTAGCAAAGAATATTTAATCAACAGTCAAATTTTGCTAAAATATTTTGAATTAGTATTTTTTCAGCTACAACTGGTAAAAATTTCGTGTAAATTGATCATCATTCGAGTGAATTATGAAAAAAAGAAAAAGGGGTCCCTTTTTTATAAAACACCGTGTAGTGTATGATAT
>Ga0209454_1001943_pt1 | contig 13561 bp, 6 predicted proteins | sample WorMetHERISLAND1_2_FD_187400 | JGI IMG/M metagenome (GOLD analysis project Ga0209454, IMG submission 187400) | Marine gutless worms symbiont microbial communities from Max Planck institute for Marine Microbiology, Germany - Olavius geniculatus... | ecosystem: Host-associated > Annelida >...
TATTAACTCAACAGTGTCGAAAAATACTAGTGATAGCCTGCGTCCTGATTTCTTTTTCGATACAACTAGAATGATGCAGGCAGAACAACGCATTTGCTATCGAATCGGTCGCCACCCGCGCCGACATTTTAGTCTCAGTCTGGCTTCTCCCGACCGACGCCAGCTTGCTGTCGGAGTTTTATCGCAGATTTCTCGCAGTGAAAAAAGGACTCTGCGAGTCATCGAAGAAGTTTCAGCGTCGTTTTATGATCTAAAACGCGAAAGTTTTATACGGCGTCGTTGAGAAAGCAATGTCAGACTTGGAGTAAACTATTGCACCTATCTCGATCGCCGCCGATAGTCTCTGATCCGGTAAAAATGATTTTTGCTCGCACTATTCACAGATTGCTATTTTATGACGTGCAGCAGGTAAATGGCCATAAATTTTTGTTTGCTGATTAATTTATATTCAGTGTTTTATGATAAACCTACATACGATGTTGACCTCTTTATTTCCGACGACACTCCACCATCTACTCAGTATGTGTGTAATGCGACATATTTTTTGTTCGCAAAATCGTAGTCATAATTCTGTTTACGTGTGACCATCAACGTACATTTTGTTGTTTGTTTTACGTTTGCATTCACGAAAACTGCTTTGTTTTTGGTATAGTGACTTTCGTCATGCCTGACAGAGCCTACTATGAAACCATATTTAAACAGATTAACCAAAAACAAACACAAACAATGATCAATTAGACAAGAAGGTCTGTACAAGTAATCCACGGTTGAAAACTAATGTTAGAGTTTTTAAATACTGTCGCAAATAATACGATAAAAATTTACAATATATTAATATATTGCTTGTGATCCGTCTGTTTACGGAAGCTGCAGTTAAATTAAGCACAGTGTGCGTGGCAAACACGTCAGCATAATAATAGGCCTAATGTTAACGCACATGCTGTCTCAGTAGCCTGTGTAATGCGATGCACACAGCATCCTAATAGATCCGGGTTACGTGTAGGCTACTGATGACGATCAACGCAGGCCTTTATTTTGTGCCAACAATTTCTTGCTGCTACACAGTTTCTCATGTTTACACCGTCGATTTTACGCTCGTTACTGTTGTGTCGTGTGTTTTGGTCACACACATGACTTCAATGAGTTTTGCGATCGTTCGAGTTGCGTTCGAGTTATCGTCGAGGAATTGCGAAGAACATTTCCTCGACACTGAATTGACACTCGAGGAATTTCCGAGTTGAACTCGAACTCCTCGGTTTTTCCTCGACTCGAGCCGTTCGGACTCAACAATCTACGCTTCTCGACTGGAATAGTGGGTTATCGACACTCGCGACACGTTATCCCACTATACGCCTAGACAGTGTGGTAATAATAGGCGTTTGAAAGTGGAATATTAGGTACCGTTGATTTACTTGCAACGTAGACTTTAGTGGGAGTGATTCGAGTTGGAATGAAGTCCGTCTGCCGTGTATCGTTCGTATTTACCTGTAGTGTATAAGGCTAGTGCTGTGCGCCAGCGTGTGGCTTCAAGCTAGGGCCTACTGCTGCTGCAGCTGGACGGATGCAGCAAGATGTATTCCATTTATCGCATTAGATACTAGACATAGGTTTGCAGAGAAACAGGCAACGACTTCATGGAGGGGGATAATTGGCGTGATCGCCCCTTACGGCAAAAAGCTTGTGGCGTCACCGCCCGCGCAATCATTTGATTTCTTAGAATTTTTTTGCAACCGTAGAATGAAAAAATGTCTGCACTTTGGTGTCTCGTTCAACCGTATCTTACACATATATATTTTTTATCATATTTGTTGCCTCCCAAACCGAGGAGTAAAAATGCAAGAGCATCGTCGTGCAAATAACAAACAAGAAGCACATCTGTCGCTAGGATAACCGACCGTACTGGTTGTCAATAACCTTCAAGGTCATCCAAGGTCAATGGTTGTCAGGCCGATGAATTTTATCTAATCTGAAAGAACGTATGCCAGTTTCTATTAATGATTAATAGTAATTTTGGCCATACCTCTCACCGTTTCCGAGATACGGCCATTTACAGCTTAAAACTATTTTATTAAAAATTGCAGCCAAAGCGCTGCAGATGGAAATATGATTACTATTAACAGCCTATAGGAAGTCACCAGCGCTCTATCCGATGGTGCTATCGCCGACCCCTACGACTTATCGTTTAGCCACCATACCGTTCGATTGGCATACCATAGTGTGTTATGACCTTTCAGCGTCATCCAAGGTCAGCGATTTGCACGTCATTTGAAAGCCAATATGCGACTTTCTGTTAGTGATCAATAGCAACCTAGGCCATATCTTGCACCGTTTTGCCACAGACGTGACAGACGGACAGACAGACAGGCGGACGACGACAACCATGCCAATAGCTCGACCGTTACTTAGGAACGGTCGGCTAAAAACGCGTTGTATCTACCTCATAATGGGTAACGTAAATCGTTTGGCGGTTTTTGGTACATTTCAAGGCTGAAAGGGCGTGCACTTTTTGTCACTTGCATTTGTATTGTTAATGGGCTGAAGTAACTTACAGTAATCCACTGGAGTCCGTAGCTGGATTTACAGGTTGGAAGGAAAAAGAGGAAGAAAAAAGAGGGAAGAAAAGGGAGGAGAAAGGGAGAAAAAAGGAAAAGGAACAGAGATTTTATACAGGCCTATATTCAGTCATTATATTGCATCTTATTGCATTTTTATTGTTGATCTGGCCAGCTGCGATATGTATCTTCTCTGTCTGACATTATCATTATCATTATACTAGAGTAGAAAAGACAGATTGCCCCCACACAGTTATTACTACAATTCGGCCCCTGTACACAGACAGAGACGAGCCGGTGCATGGCGTATGCCGACCTGACCGCGGCGACTCATTGGATGTGATTACAGATAGCGTCGGGTCAGCCTTGCCGATCATTGCTCTCCGGGGGTCTGCCCGGGCCGCAGCCTTATCGATCCGATCCGTCCAGCCGCCTGCCTCCCTCTCTGCCGCCGCCGCATCTATGTATTGCTACAGCGCCGGGCGTCATCGATATGCACCGTATGGCGAGGCCGGGAGACGGGATGAACTGGAGGGGAAGAGAGAGGACAGCTAGTGGTGAAAGGAAGAGAGAGAGATGGAAAGCGTTGGTTGCATGGCTATATACCGTATGTAGAAATCGCAGCCGACCGACACGACATGCTCTCGTGGCGCCGTGCATTATTAAACCGTGCACAGTCGTAGACAGACACTATAGCGCAGCTGCAGCAGCACCTGCTTGCAACTGATGCAGGTTATGATCACAGCAATACACAAACTGAGCGTTTGATGCACGACTTGACCTACAAGATCTATGAAGATGTCATAATCACAGATGATTTTAATGTGGCCTAAATAATAAGCGTTATTTTTAGGACCACGTCAGGAAACGAAACTGTCGGAACGGAAAAAATTTTTAAACGCTGCCTGAAGACAAAAGTATATAAACAACATGGCTTATCCCTGCTGCAAACTTGCAAAGTGTTCTCTTTAACAGTTCTATTCATTACAGCAATTGAGCCAAACCAGCGCGGGTCCAAAACTTAGCAAACCCAGGGTGTATTTTGGTCTGAGTTGTCGATAGGCCCATATACAGATTAGAAAATGGTGGATTTTAGGAGATGTTTAGAAATTGTCGTAGACCGCACACCATGTATTATTTTCTTCGTAGTAGAGGCGGTGAAAGTTTTTGCCGACACAAAGCTAATGCTCCTTTCTAAAAGAAAGTGACTGGAAATGTTGGCGAAAGATATATGCCTACGCCGTGCACGATAGAGCATGATAGAGCAGTGCATTGCTATAGCAACGTTAAATACGGTAGCTACGCAGCAGCAGCAGCAGCAGCAGCCAGCAGTATCTTGTTTGCTTCATTCACAGTAACTTCTCCACGAATTACACTTTATCCATCACCCGGGCACGCAGGCGTCTGCTGAATAAACAGACTACGGCTCGTGCTTTAGCTTTACAACTTTGCTTTCTTTATGCATACGCTGATGCTATGTATTTACGCTTCTACTCTTTATGTTGTAGCCAACTTGCAGTTGCAGCATAGTTCGTGTGCTTCCATGTAGGTTATTACAGCGTTCTGAAATTACGTGTACGTGCATAACATAACGCGATAGCGTAATTGACATCAGTAATTGACCGTATCATGACGTGGATATTTTCAGCTATTCGGAAGTATTTGTTGATTTTTCCGTTTGGTTTCGCGTGGCTAGTTGGCTACCCGTCACTGCGCACGTTAAGTAGTTGCATCGTTCAAGCAACAAGTATCACCCTCGATTCAGTTAGCAGTAATCGCATAAACTTGACATCAGCTGCATGCAATAATGCCAATCTACATGCGTAAGTACCTTTATATATCTACGCATAAGTAGCCTTATAATACACAACGTAGCGCGATCAAAATTGAAGGTTTTAGAGTTTTGTAGCTTCAGCGCCCATATACGCCGCATTGAGCAAACAATATGCATGCACTTTATAATATTTTCTTAAAGTGATACATTTAATTAAGTAACAGAAGTAAGCCGAATAAATAAACTGGTGATATGCGCGAAAACTGGATATAGGATTTTCAATTATCTCTGCAAATTATACGTAATATATATTTTATTTAAGTCAAGTAGTTAATTTAAAGCGCATCATGCGATTATTCATATCATACTGTACTGTAGTCGTTGACAATAAAAACCAAGCTATACCTGAGACTATACCATAGCAAAGGAAACACGTTCAGTCATAACTATTTTTCTAGTAACAAAACGGCGACAGTTTTTTTGTAAAAAAAATCTTGTAGCGATATTCGACAAACTACGACACACGATGGATGCGTATGCATTTGCAATGCCGGGCGGACCGCGTTTTCTGCAGTACAGTGACATCGTATAACGCACTGACTGCCAAACTTGTACGTTACAACCAGTGGCGTGTCCGACACGTAACAATGAAGTGAATGAACTGCTTTTTCGGACTTTAAAAGACCACTTTTTATGTTGTGTACAAACAAGTATTTCGGAGAAATTGTTGCTACTAAAAGTACTACGAATTCACGAAACTCAACATAGTTGTATATTACCTTAGTATAAACCCTGTAAAGTTATATAGATCAATAGGCCTACCGTTTTTCCTTTTTTTTCTATATTTTGGCGTTTTTAATATATCATTTTTGCGTCTTTTCTGCTCGTCACGCACCATTTGTTATCAGAAATATGTCTGCATACATACTCCTTAGGCCTACTTCGTACATTTGTCATGTGAGCCCGTCGCTTGAGGCGAACAAGCAGCTGACGTTTTGATCGAGACGCGCATAGTTTGTTTCGTGCCAACTTGGCTTGAGAATAACTCATTAGTCTGACTGATTGTCGTTGTGAGTCGCCACAACCAAACGTGTCGTGATAATGCAAAAAAATGTCACACGAATCTCGGTTATTGTGAGGCAAACAAAACCCCGTCGTTTATTGCCATCGTTCTTACAAACTGCTGGTTTTAATACCTTTTTTCGTGTTGTTATTGTTTTTTCTTTCTTGATTTTTATTTCGTTTTTATCATTATTGGTAACTAAAGATATTCAGAAATATACTGTTAAGCATTCTACTATTTTATTGTTTTTTCTAGCACGTTACTTTTTCTGAATGTGAGCATTGACGATACAGTGATTGGTGTGTGTATATAATTTGTAAGTTATTTAACTTTGGAACAAGAGAATTATGCTGTGACTATTTGTAACTTTTGTTAAAAAACCTCGCTATTCGCCTGAAATTGTCGAATCGAAAAAGCTCTTTAAAAGACTGTTCAAGCACAGTTTAGCTTTGACAATGAAGAGTTCAGCGCCTAAATTATGCGTGCATTGTTGATATATTTAGCAGTTATTGTTGACTGACGTAACTGCGTTTTTATATGCTGCATGCTTTTGAGTGACATTTTTTGTGAAATAGTAGATAAATAAACTAAATGCTCCTAAAAGTTGTGGAACTGGAACACGGATAAAACTGCTTTTCAGCGCACTTATTGACTAGGCAGATCGGTTCTGTGTGCCGTTCGCTAGCCCACACAGCGGTGATCAATCGGCGTTCAATGCCACATGCGTTGCTTGGTCGGTTATCGAACTAATTTCGTCGTTGGTGGTGCAATGTCGGCTTTTGACTGAGCATAAAACTGCCCAGAAGGCATGCCTCTCGTCCATCAATTGATTTTGTCCGCTGATGTTACGCGTCACGTGCGCGTTTGAGTCAAAGACGTGTTCAGCAGGCGTGTTGTCATGCCGACCGTTGCTAAGCGCCCTTGAGTCTTGACAACGGCTCCTGGTTTGTGCGGGCGTGTAATACAACGACCGATCATACGTACACACCCATATACGCGTACATACATATTTATTTGTAAAACGTAAATGAATAAGTAAATAAACAAAACGCAGTACATGAGCTGGACACTTAACTGCCCATAACAGAAAAATCGAAAACATAGAAACACAGTGATAAAATATCTTTTTATAACATATGGAGAAAAGTCAACGTTGCACCTTATGAAGTTTCCACTAAATGTTTAAGCCTAGTTTTCGATGTTAATTTTAAAAACAAAAAATCAGCTATTGCTCACGAGACGCGCGAAAGTCTATAGCAGTTCCTGTTCGCAAACTGTCATTCTATCTCCAGCCATTTCGTCGCAGTTCATTCTTGCAGTGTGCGCTGCAGCTGAAGATTGCAAAATCAATAAAAACGCCTTATTTTGGAAGTTTAGGGTCTTCCAAACTTCCAAAGTCATCGATGTTGATACGACTGAAAAGCTCGTCACTTATACTTGTCGTGATAGACAGCATGCCCATGCCTATCTGCAACCGTTTTCACGAAAGACCGGCCGGGGGTACCGCTCTTTGATGCCCTCGTGCGCAGGTTTTCTTGAACTTAGAAAATCGACACTTGCACTGTCGAAATCTAGCTTCAATGCTGAAAATTCCGTACACAGCTTTTCTATGTCTATCGCAATTGATTTCGGCGCGATTCGCTCTTAAAATGTGTGTCGCAGCTCGAAATCGCAAAGAAAATCCATAAAACCTTTATTTTGGCGTTCAAGATCATCCAAGGTCATTGAGTTGGGTGGCAATCGAAAACCATTGTACAACTTCCTATTAGTGATTAATAATCTAAGTTTTATCTCGCACCGTTATTGAAATACAGCGACTTATTGGCTAAAAATCGCAATTTTTTCTTACTCCAATCTCATTTATCGCTTCGTTCAGGGTGATCTTCGAATTTATGAAAAAGCTTTACGGTTCCTGAAACTAGAGTTTTCGAGGCAGCCGAAGGTGAAAATTTAGTAATCCTAGCTTGCACTGTTTTTGAATGATCCACCCGTGTAACAGACAGACAGACAGACGGACAAACAGACAGAAGTGCGATAGCTAAGAGGCGCTAAAGCAGTAGCCCTTTTCGCGCGTAATTAGGCGATCTGTGAAATAACGAGAAGTTGGTGCCCACTCTTCGTACTTTTTCGATTCTCTTGGCAAAAACACGAATATTGAGAAAACAAATTTTAGGGATGCCCCTAGAAACTAACCCTTCCTTCCGCAAAAATGGGTCTGCTGTGCACTCCATCGCGCAAATCACAGCAGAAATTGTGTATGCAGTGAGACGTGCAGCTGTATAGCGATGCATCTAAATTGACTTCTTGGCTAGAGATGCATTTCAGTGTTATGACAGCAGCAGCAGCAGCAGCAGCAACCTAATGCAGTAGGCCCCTAATATTAACAACATTAATCAAGCGTACTGTCACGATGTGCGTCTTTGTGGGCGTATACAGGCATTATAACTTTGAAATAGCCTATTTCATGTACATAATTTTCGTCTGATTTTAACGTTTTCTAAGTTAACCAATCTTGGCTGTCAGTTTTTGTACGTTTGTAGATCTAATTTAACTGGCGTCTTTCACAACTCGAAGTTTATTTGAAAAATAACTCATACCTGCATGAAGACTAAGAATACTACAGAAGTAGTGTTTTATACAGTTTACATAGTAGTCTACAACTACCGGTACCGGTACTAGCTACACTTTAACGCCATTTTACTACCCCAGATTAAGGCTTTGCGCTGAACATATTTCTGAATTAATACAGATTGGGCAACAACACCACTGAAATATTAAAATTCAGTTTCACTTAAACATTTTTACATGGTCATTAACAGATATAGAAAATCTAAGCGGAAGTGAATTTTTTGTGTTGTTCGGTGTGTCGCTTATAGCTACCCAATTTTCCGTAGGCCTAGTGTTTGTCGTGTGTTTATCGTTAGCAATATTCATGCACTAAAACTGTTAGACAGATTTGCATACCATTTGACAGGTGCACATGTGGAGTCCAAGAACACACTGGGTTAGACAGGGCCGAGGCGCGTTTCGCACTTTTTATTTCTCTGAGATTTTCTGAGAATCTCAGAAAAAAAGCAGGTGCGAAATGCGAATTCTATGCAGCATCTCCGATATTCTCCGAGAATCTCGGAGATTTTCAGAGAAATAAAAAATGCGAAACGCGCCTCCGGTCTTTGACTCCAAGGGAAGAGAAACTTTGGGCGTTGAACACTTCGGCGGCACAGCCAAAACAAGCAATTGCAAATTACTGCTGCCCCCTGGAGAATAAAAAGAGCGCGAATTTGCCTGATGCGAAATGAGTTAGGCCCTACTTGTTGTTGTTGCAGAGAATCCCGTAAGGCGTTCTGATAACGCCGCAGACAACGACAACATGTCGTCATCACCGTCGTCGTCGTCGCCGACGTCGTCATCCAAGGCGGTTGACGTCATCGACCTCGAAGACTTGGTCAAGCGCTGGGCGGTCCAGATGTTCGACTACACCAAAAACAAGGAGCAGGCTCGAATACCGAAAGAACACCTGGTCTTCAACGTCGACTGGAGACGCGTGAGGTTCGTCCATCATGACCCGGAGTTTGTTGACCAGAACAAGCCACCTGCGCCAAAATCTCAGGTAGGTTAAAGCGCAACGTTTAGTACTTCGATCTGTTGTATAGACTAGCTGCACTGAAAGCAAGTCGTAGGCCTACAACAAGCTGCACAACATCTCGACATGTCGGGATGTTGTGGACTTAATTGTTGTACAGCTCGTTCTACCACGACGAACTTAACCTACAACAAACCAAAGTGAGCAGAGTTTGGAACTTTGGGGCTGGGGCATTTTTTTATTTTTAGCTAACTGTTAGTGTCATAAGTTTACATGAAAAATTTTAATATATTCACGTAAAGAATTTTACGTGCTTGGCCAAATTAGGCAAATAATGTTTAAACGCACTGCTGCGCAAGTACTTTTCCAGACAAAATTTCGAAACTTTTGACATAGGCCTAGCACACGCCTTTCTATTACTGACTATCGACGCTCAAAAATAGTCCAGTTATTTGGTCCATCAAATGGCCGACGTAACTACGTGTATCAATCATTACGGTACGTTTGTATAAATGCCGTGAGACAACATTTGCGTTGTTCATTTCCTTAACGCTATAAGTTGCTGTAGTCTAACCTAAGATTGGCTGACGCCAGATGCGACGATGCTTGTGTTTTTTATTGTTTACGGGAAAGTATTATGACACAGCACGTAATGTTCTAACAGCAATACATTGAAGACTTCTATAGTATTTTAGCCTTAAAAATGAACAACGCAAATGTTGTCTCACGGAATAAGAACATGTAAGAACGTACCGTAGTTGTTGTAGTATTCATCTTATTGTAGCAACAGTAGCGGCAGCAAATAAATTATGCAAGATATGTCTGTAACAGGTGCTCTTCAGGACGCATTTTACCAACAGCACAGAACTTAGCCAGGAGTACACGTTCCGCGCTGAACGAACCACAAGCTCCACTTGCGAGGTACTTCCTTTCGCGAATTACAATAATACATCCGTTTACTTAATTCTTGTGGAAAGTGAATAATAACGATACAAGCCAATCAGCGACGTGCTCGCCATTACCAGTCAGCGATCAGACGGCAGACAGCGGAAAACGTGTAGAACAAACAGCCACAAACACGCTACCTAAATTTAAGGGTCGCTATATAGCTTGCAGCTCGCGAGCCAATAAGCAAGCAATAAATAAACAGATATCCCCGTGCACGTATTCTTGATTTACCGAATACCGACAATACGACAGTACGAATAGACTACAAAATCGAGAATATTCCAATAATCCGCCGAGAACCATGCTGCTACCTGGCGAACGCAACGGAGACACTTTATGCTCCTCTCTTAATGGCAACAATCTCGGTTGATTCAAAATTCGGAAAAAATAATCTGGATTGCAACAGAAACATCAGTGCTAAACGCACAATATATTCTCGGTTTATGCAAACACTCTTTCACAACTTGGACTAATCTGGGATACAAGATGGACAGACGCAGAACAGGAGGTACAGAGCTACAGGCAAGTTTATGAACGTAACTGCTATGACAGAAATAAGAGTATTGTAGGTAGGCTATGTGAATTGTTATCTGTCTGAACTGATGAATCCCAAAATACTACACATTATTTAGATCGCGTTATATCTACCTATGAATGATGACGAATTGACGATTATGATGGTGATGATGACGATGGATGCAAATGTTGTAACAGGTTCACGTGGACCGAGCCGTCACGGTCGGCTGTGAGATGAATCTGTCACTCAAGACGCCGTGCGAAGTGTTCGAGGCTAACGCGGGGTTTAAGCGCGAAGTCAGCGTTAACAACTCACAGGTTTGTTCCTTCCCCAGTACACACAGACCACAATTCTATCTACATGTTTGTTGACTTACAACGCAGTTTCGCCGTTTTTTTACGAGTAGGGTACGTCTACAGGACATAGATAAGCCTATTAATGTTTACGAGCAAAGTTTGCAAGACCAATATCACATGTTGCACGTACACTCTACCAGCAGCTTTTTAATTTGCATGTTTTTTTGGTCAGTAACTGTGAAATGTTGCTGCCAGTAACAGCTATCTGGCAAATCCTAATATTCACGTTTACTGTTTTAGAATTTTGTTAGAAATCAAATATTTTATTAACGCTAATGTCGATGTTAACGCTGATGTTAGCTCCATTTCTTTTTAGGGTTTTATGGCGCCATGTAAATCCGTTTTAAATTTAACTTACTGCTTAGTGTTTGGCGATAACACTGAAACGTGACGTAGTGTGTATGCGAAAAAATCGAAAATATCGTCTTAGTGGCGGCATAAAATGCGGCCGTCTGCCTCGACCCGCTGCACTGTGGATCGTGAAAGTCTAACCGCTACTCTGATTTTAGCCGTTTGAGCTAAACACTGACACGCCTATGTTAATCACGCGTCGAAAAATGTTCATCCCAATTTCGGATTTTTATGTGTTTTTTCGAGATAAGAGCCCACACGCAGAGGAGAGACGGTCGGAGATGATCACAGTGTGACTTATACAAGAAAGGCCGTATATACATGTAGTACTACTAAACGTGACTGCATCAAGTGCGCTATGTCTGTCTGTTTGTTCGTGTACACACTTACGCAGGGTCAGGTGCTGGAGCAGACGATGACGTGGGGCGTTGACAGTCTCATCAAGGTTCCGCCGAGGTTCCGCACCACCGCTGAGCTCGTCGTGTCCGAGGACTCGTTCCAGGGAAACTTTTCCGTGCGATCTGACGTCTCTGGCAAAGTAAGTGTTGGAGCCCAGCTGCAGTATACACGCTTGTCAGTAGAATAGAGGCGGATCGCTAATACGCTTATATTGTTTGCTGTCTATGTGTAAATGTGTGGACCGTTGGTTAGGTACGATTAGGGCTACATAACGCCAAAATTCTAAAAATACTAAGTACAATTTTCTCCGTAACTATGTCCCTGATATGAATATGCCCTCCACTAACTTCACCCGTAGCCTAAAACACACTCCCCACCGCTCATAATGCTAAATAATAATACTTTACACACTATACATAGCTACTCTCTGCTAGCGATGCTGTTTCGCTGTTGTAGTACATTCTATTTTCATCGTAATCAATAAATGGTTTAAGCCTATCGTTGCAAATGATGCGGTTGGTGATGACAATGATTATGACGATAATATCCACTACGCTACTGCTGCGAAGGTCGCACTAAGACTTCTGTAGACCTGGGGCTGAGAATTGTAAATGAGTGAAGTATGGAAGCGAACGTACCCTTCCCAATCGATGAAGACGTCTTAACTTTTTTCAATTTCGGAAGGTCGCATTCTCGGGCCTTTCTAAGTGTTAGGGGCCTAAAGATGTTAATTGTTCTTTTCAGTATAAGAAAATAGACTATAGGCCTACGTTTTTTGACAAACATGCAATATACGGTAAATTTTAAGTAAAAACGTTTTTTCAGTTTTTTTTTATCTGCGGTATCCTGATAGGTCTGTTTAAGCTGTCTGCAGCTCTGGAACTTAACACGGCCCTTATGACTGCTGCTGCTGCCGACAGGTCCTAGTGTCGGTGACGAACAGTCGTGACAACAACAGTTTCGTCAAGTCGATCGACGGCGACGTTGTCGAGATAGTACGGCGCGAGGTCGAGAACAACGGACTGAAGGGCTTCACGTTTGACACTCGGCAGCAGGGTGTCGTCAGCTACGTCACACGCGGCAGCTGCAGCTTCCGGTATGGCATCGAACAACACGTTCAACTCAGCCAGGAAAAGCTCACCGACGACCACCACCACCCCTAGCGAATCACGCGACAACTGAGCCTCAGTATTCACAGATGTCGTAACATCCCGTAACGCCTTCCCGGCGTTATATTACTATTCGGCTATCCTAATAGACCGCATTACAAGTCTTGCCCGTCCGTCTGTCTGTTTGTTTCTCCCATATGGGATGTAAAACAAAATGGCGTAAATAAGTCAAAATATTTCCGAGGGCGGGACTCACGGTCACCGGCAATCGATTTTTCGTTTAAAAGGTCAAAGGTCAGGGTTTGGATTAGTATGGTGCAGTGCCGTATATAACTAGGTGGACGGCCGCCTATGTTGGCACTGGACCTACATCTTTGCTTGTGACTGATACACTGGATACCTTATTGCTTTTTGTCACAATTTTTCATGGGCCTGAAGTGCAAAATAATCTGCACTCGGTAGCAGGAAGTAGACCTTGCGCTGAATGTAAATTTATGCAAACAGTTCTACATTTTTGACATGACTTGATAACATTTACACTTAGGTTTTGCATCTTTGATCTCACAGAGTACACAACATGGGACAACAACGAATAGTTTGTTTGCATACTTACTAGACAGGAGCAGGCCTAATAAGATCGTTTGCGTGTTGGCCGATGGCAATATACACGAGATGTCGTCCAAAAGCGTTTACTGTTTGCTAATATTCTGTTCTACCACAAAATGGTGTACTGAAAGTGAAACACTGTTTTAGTAGCGGCTTTGTAATTGTTTGTATGGCCTCGCAAACAGAATCAGTTACGCTACAGATGTGTTGTAGCCAGCTGTAACCTAAATTTATAATGATGAATATTAGTATAAAGCAACAATTATCGAAATTTTGCATATCATCGTAAGTACTAGTGTTGTT
>Ga0209454_1001944_pt1 | contig 13558 bp, 9 predicted proteins | sample WorMetHERISLAND1_2_FD_187400 | JGI IMG/M metagenome (GOLD analysis project Ga0209454, IMG submission 187400) | Marine gutless worms symbiont microbial communities from Max Planck institute for Marine Microbiology, Germany - Olavius geniculatus... | ecosystem: Host-associated > Annelida >...
GCAGTATATTCCTGACGAACAGGTGCGTATACAGCCATTCAGTCTACTCTATAATAAAATTATGTTTGTAGACATAATACTAATGACAAGAAAGCTGGGAGTATCGTAAGAAAGTCGCACAATTACTTTGGTGCGATATAGCCTGCAGCGCATAGCTTATACATACATCTCTATCATTGGTGTTGTGAGTCTTTCTTCGTTCACATTTTTTCTGATAGGCTTTCAAAGATGCATGTTTTGTGCCACGATACGCCGGTACCAATCGAAAACACGCATATGCAACTTCCTATCAGTGAACGATTGCAACGTTGGTCTTATATAGGAGTGAGTATTGCACCATTTCGGACATATTGCAGTTTTTCTGCCAAAAATAGTAACCCCACCTATATTCTGGTATTATTTAAACATGTTTAGTATACACTATACAACGGTGCCAAATGCCAGTTTGGCAGTTTGACGTGATTTCATGAGTGACATAATATTATTACGCTACTTAGTCTACGTCTGAACTTTGTCGCACTGCCAGCACTGGGACAAATCTTTCACGCAACACTAAAATACCGAACTCGTAAACGAATAGTTAGTTGCCAAAGAGATCGAAACATGTAGTATACTACAACAAGAAATTTAAACTAATGCTCACGAGACGCGCGAAAGCCCATAGCAGTTCCGGTTCAGTAGTTTAGCTGAAAATTGGGGTGTTCACGCTAAGTTAATATACAAATACCAAATTCTCTATCTGGATCGCATAACGATTGTTCCGTAGCGCCACCTTGTGAATGATATAGACTTGTATCGCAGCCCGAAATAGCCAAAAAAATTCCATAAAACCCCTTATTTTGGCGTTCAAGGTCATTCAAGGTCATTGAATTCGGCGTTACTCGAGAGACAGTGTATGACTTCCTATTAGTGAATTATAGTAACCTATGGCCTTATCTCGCGCCCCGTTACTGAGATACAGCGATTCATTGGCCAAAAGTCGCAAATTTTGCCCACCTCTCTCTCATTTAGTGCCCTCGTTCGGGGTGACCCCCTTCAAATTTACGGTTCCTGAAACTAGAGTCTTCCAGGCAGCCGACAGTGAAGATTTGGTAATCCTAGCTTAGACCGTTTTTGACTGATCCACCCGTATGACAGACAGACGGACAGACAGAATTGCGATGGTAAGACGCGCTGAAAGCAGTAGCTGCTTTCGCGCGTAAATATTAGAAACAGCGCTGCTGCAACTTAGTAAAATTATTTGACCAAAAGTAAAAAAAATAGTTGACTGAAGTGTGAAAAACAAAAGTGCGATGTCTCAAAAACTCCTACAGTTCTCGTCACTGTCGTTAACGTGTTCATTATTTTCTGTTTTTTATTTGTCTGCTGTAACTAAACAATTAATCCGGACACTGCGCGGAAGCAAATTTCGATCGCACGCGTGTTGAAAAATGCTGTTGTACTGCAGCGGGCGAGTGTCTATGTCGTGGCTGTAGGTGGAACAAGAGATGTCGAAATATGGGGCGGTGGCAGGTTGCAGCAAGGATTACATCGAGGTGCGTGGATGTCGCATCGAAAACGAACGACGCAATGTTCTCTTCACTGCAATCGTCAACAAACAGGCGGTCATCAACAGCGAACTCGACATGTTCGGTGATGTGAATTACAGCATTTGCTCAGTACTCGATTAATAATTAATCAACGGTTGTTATGCTTCCTGCCTACAGTTTTTTGCCAGACTGTTCTGCGCATGCGTTTCTTCTATTTTATACATTGCTGCTTTTCATTATGCGCAAATAAAATGATGGTGATGATGATGCAGGGACGACAGTGTATGCCAACGCGCCGTACCTGGACCCGGACACTGCGACGACCACGGCGACTGCAGCAGCCACCAGCACTAGGGGAACCAATTCGGCTGAGAGTGCCGCAAGACTGAGCGACCAATCTGTCCCCACGTCACACCCGACTGCCGTCGTCTCCAAGCGCGTCAGCGGCGGCGGCACCCGTCAGAACACGTCCGGCAAGAGATTGTCGATGTACCACCAGACCTCGGCGCCGCCTTCAGGTCTTGAGTCACCGGAGGCACACGCCTCTGCAGCCGCTGTTGGTGACGTCATCAAAGACCCTGGTGGCGGCGGGCCTGCCAGCGAGCAGCCGGCAGCTGGCATGGAGAAGGCAGCAGTGGGACGTGGTGGCGGTGCCGCGACGACCACTACCTCGGTAGTACCGGTCCATCGACGCCCGTCCAGTGGAGTGGTCGACATGTCCAGGCAGATGGCAAAAAGGACGGAAGCTTTTGAACAGCTCAGCGCGTTACTGCAGTGAACTAGCAGTGTGTTTGCATCTAAACACACTGGCATTTCACTTACCGTACCGTACTTTCTTCCGTACACACTTACTTGCTGTCCGTGTACTCGTATATGGGATTGCTGTTCTCCGTATGAGAATCTGTGGCATGTGAATGCGTGGGATGTTTTTCCAAAAGTTACGATAATTAGCCAACGGCATTTTGCACATAAACTTGTTGTACATATTTTATTTCGTAATTGTCTGCACGAGCTTTGTCAACAGTGTATGCGTGAAAGGAATTTTGATGAAGTCAAGAGTTGCAAACAGTTGACAGCTTACTTCTTATGCACGTGTCCTGATAAGCCGCATTATCGGTATTGTCGGCCCGTAGGTCCCTCTGTCTACAGTCTGCGAGTATTTGCTCGGAAAAAAAGTCAAAGGTCAAGATTACTGAACGTCAAAATTCAGACTTATGCATTATCTGGCAAAATCGCGACTTCTGTAGTGACCCAATTTACTGTCAACGCTTGAAACGCTGGTTAACTGAACGGACGCCCGCATGTCATGTTGCTAATGGTGCCGACATTTTTTCACTTTATAGAGTAATTTGCCACCGATCTGTTCAAACCCTTCAGCTTTTGCCACGTTTTGTAATTTGTATCAAAGTTTGATACAATTTTATGACACATCTTTTTGTACAAAAAATTTTCACACCAAAACAGCTGACAAATCAGATGCTTAGGTTTGGGTACTACAAAAAATTCTAGTTTAATGTGTTGCTTTTTATTTTTTCTTATTATTTGTGCATGTACTCCGTGCATGATTCTTCTAGTAAACAAACACGATAGTCAAATCACCCAGCCAAATAATGGTGGCTAGTAGGCTAATGGTTTGTGGCTTTTGCGCTCACTGTTACTTACTTAGCAAGTTAAGTTCACACCAATCTGCTATAATGACATCACCTGTAAATATTTATAACACGCTTTATATATAGGGTATATAAGGCTATACATTATGAAAATTAAAACATCAGTGTATTCTGCTTCCTTTTCGGATGAAGTCGCGTTTCAATTTTTCTGGTCGTGTTTTCTTATTTTTATCACTTTAGTCTATTCATACGATACTATATGATTCATTATCGTGTGCAAAGAAACGCAAACACTAAAAGTCACGTATTTTGTTGTTTTTGAATATTTTCCTTTTAAGATAAATATCGGCATGTTTGAATTAGCCTAAAAAAAGGCTAAAGCGGGACTCACTGTGTGGGTGATACATGTAGATCCGGTGCGGTGCATGAGCCTAATTTGGAAAAGTTCGTCAAAGTCGAAGTTAGGAAAGTCTTAGTTAGGAAATTTTCTAGCAAAGTTGTCAAAATTAGCTCAGGGCTGCTGGCAGTTATGTTGATTAAAAAGATGCTGATAAGCCTATCGATGTCTGCAGTCACCACCAGCTAACGCGTGACACAAAAAGCAGCGTCAAAAACGTTTGCGTTCGCAAGAAGAAGTACAGAATACGTGTGTCATTCACTGCACCATCATGACTGCGTGTAATTAACTTGAGCGTCAACTGATCCAGCGTGCGTGTACGTGGAAGTTTTCTCAGAGCGACTTTTATGTAGTCGAGTATCTGAGCCAGTGACGTCATTGAGTGATGTAGCTTTAACTGACACTGAGTCAGCAGATACAGCGACAGAGTCACCTGGTAGACGCAGCAGCCGTTTTAGGATTGACAATCAGTGTTAGTGCGGTCAATGAGGCAATATCGTCATCCATCAACTGAATGAACTCCGGTAATATCGGAATATCGGGAATGCGAACAGCATGCAATAGCGTGTGTACGTTTTCTGTAGACAATTGCAAACATCGCTGATAATCACCACGTTTGTATGCGTACAGTGTCTCAAAAGCTGTTGTGACAATCGTGACTGCAGAACCAAAGTATCGCGCCATGAGCTGACGATAATATTATGTTGTTAGAATGCTGTTCAACTGCAGACTTCTGCAGTAACTCAATTAATTCTGGTGTGTTTAGTTCAAGTTTACATTGAGACAAGACAATGCAACACTGTTTGCAATTAGTCTTACTTTCCAGTATTGTTGATAAAATATCCATCAACCCGTCGGTCTCCAAAACCGTATCTTGATACTTCACGTGTAACGTGTAGCATTGCAACTGCTAAAAAATTAACACAGAAACGTTTGTCGATCTTTGTCAACTCACTCATCTAACAAACACAAGTGCAAAGTGAGACGGCGCAATAGGCCTATATGAGTTTATTTCGCAAAAATGCAGACAGTTATTAAAAATAGCAAAAACACACATCATACGGTCAGTAGTACATACAGTTAGGCCTATACACAAGCTGCAATAAATTTCACGTCGACGCGATGTCTTATACAAGAAATGTTACTATGTGGAGTAACATCAGCAAATTGACACAGTTTGACATATTCATTGGACTGCATAAACAATCTCAGCACAGTGACTATAACGCTATTGTCCGAACACAGCATATTATGCACAAAGCACAGTTTTTTTCTGATAATACAAATGTTTAAAATTTATCCTCTTCATGCAACAAATCAATTCTCTAACTGGTTCCCGTGATCTAAGGTCAAATATTTTACGATAAACTGAGTTCCAGTATGCATTCAAATGGTTTACACTACTACTTGAGAGATCAAAACACTCAAGACCATATGATAAAACTGGATAACAGTAACTTTCTATTAGGTGAAGCTTTATCAATTCTGACACCCCTGAGCTATAAACCAAAATATAGTGGCAATATCACTGCTGCTGGAATAAGGAGACATATGCCTGATTAAACGGGTCTATTGTGTGGATATATGGAGCCATATGTCAGACATATGACGGGCCAAAGTGCGGGCGCAGAACGCTTGGTTGTCATCTACTCCTACTAATAAAAAGTCGCATATTGGCTTTGAAATGACATGAAAATTATGACGTGGTTTGCTTTTAGCGGTATCAACATCGATGACATTGAATGATTTTGAACCCTCAAAATAATAGGGAGTTTTTAGTTTTTTGGCGATTTTCGGCTGCAGAAGAGTGAATTGCGACGAAATGGATGGAGATATACCAAGACAATCTGCGAACAGAAATTGTTATAGATTCTCGCGCGTTTCATGAGCAGTAGCTCAGATTTCTTGTTTTATGCATCTATTCTGATAGGCCGCATCATGATATGAGCGTTTTTTTAAAAAAAAATACTACGCTTGTCGCTACGTTGGCCATTCACTAGGCTTACGCTATTATTCGAAACACTAAGTTGCCAGTCTATCAAAAACAACTGACATGTGTTTTCAATAAGACTCATTGTAGGCTAGCTGGTTCTGAAAAAGTTATTAGCAGCACGCAATTTTCTGGGTGGTTAATTGACTTTCTAAAGCTAAAAACCATTTTACATTTCTGAAAAGTCCAAAATAATAGTATTCAGTAGTAATAGTCCAGACACTTCTCGTTCTGTCTTTTCGTGCTTATATAATACGAAAATAGAGCTCGTACCAAAATATATTGGGTAATCATAAAAGTCATTGAGATTAAATAATCTATAAAAAAACTCTACTAAGAAACGTTAAATTTTAAGCAAATAATTTGTGCGCATAATTTTACCGCACAAATAGACTAGGCGCCTATATCTTAATGTCAAAAAGTAAAAACATGTAGCCATTCTTTTGTAGATCGTCCCAAAATGTAACTGAATTTCTTAGTCTCAAAGCCTAGAGGTATCAAAATTATTTCCGTCAACATTTATGAAAAAACAAATTTTAAAATTGAGTAAGCTAAGATTAATTGTAATAGCACGGATAACAAAAGTAACTGAAAAATAAATACATTTATACAGAGGTAACAAGTAATTTGAGCAAAGCTAACGTGACGCGCGACAGCAGGTCTTGCCATTTGGATAATCAGTGTAAAGCGTGCAATAAAATAATAGTGCGTCTTGAAAGAGTACCCAAATTTGAGCCCTCCGTACGGAAGACTCGTTAAACATCAAGGTCAAAACTTAGAGGATTAAAATGTACGTACTATGCTAAAAATTTTATACGCAGGTTGTCCGGATCTGTCTCTAGTAATTTCAGCGCAATTCATTCTTGAAATGTGCGCCGCAGCCGAGAATTAAAGAAAATAACATTAAAAACTTCTATTTTGGGGGTTTAAGGTCATTCAAGGTCATCGATGTTCAGACCATTAAAAAGCTTATTACTAGTGCAACATGTTACACGCTATACCAGCCAATAGAAGAATAATAACCACTTTTTAGGGGGAGAGTACCCATCTTTGACGCCCGAGTGCGCAGATCTTTTTTTAACTTAGTGGGTCAGGTCTTGAAGTGCTAAAATTTACGTTTAATGCTGAAAATATCATTTGCAATTAGTTATTAATCTCCAGCCATTTCGACGCAATTCAGTTTTAGAATGTGTGTCGCAGTCCAAAATCGCGAATAAAAATTCACTAAAACCCCTTATTTTGGGGGTTCACAAAAAGCCACAAAAAGCTCGTCATTAGTGCTTGTTATTATATGCAGCATGTCTGTTCCTATCTGTGACCGTTTTTATGCCAGACGAACCATTAGCGGTAAAAAAATCTTAAAAGTACCCCTCTTTCACGCTTTTATTCGAGAAAAACGCCTTCACCCAGGGCCACGAAATTTTGTCACAAAACTAGAGTCTTTGTGGCAGGTTACAGTAAAGATTTTGTGATCCTAGCTTGCACCATTTTGTTTCGGACAGACGGACGGACAAACAGACAGGCAGACACCTCGACGATGACTAAGACGCGCGAAGCATTACATGCTGTCGCGTGTAAAAACGAAATCTATTTTAAAGCACACAGAAGGCGTAAGAGCGGCCATTTTACATGTATGTGAAGTTGTGAAATGTTCTTTAGCTTTTGCAGACGGGACTTTGTTGGGAAATTATTATCAGCTCTTTGGCAGTTGTGAACTCGTTGGCTCAAAACGTAAGTTATGGCGCCGTCGATTTATCTGCTGATTTTGATGTCGTTTGAGTTTGCGAATCACGGACAGGCGTATCTTGGCATTTCTAACAGCGATCACAACCAGGTAACTTTTAATGATTCACTACACCAAACTAGAAATATTTTTATTTAGTATTTCGCATGACGATGCTATGCATGAAAAGCTGCATCTAAGTAAGCGAAGAACTCATCGCCGTTAGTAACAAAAAAGTACAGAAAATAGACCTAATTTGAAGAAAAACAATCTAAAACACTCAATGATTTAGTCTTTGTACAACACAGATTTTTGCATTCAGAGATCTTTTATTCGTTTAAAATTGGCTGAAACTGGCCGATGCTGATGTAACGGTCACGTAACGCAGGATGCGGACAGAGACTCTCCGCTGAAGCAGGAAGCAGCCGCGCGACTGACAAGAGTTGCTGATGCCGTACTGAAAGCACCAAAGATCACTCGCTCAATGGACGACGACGTACGTATAACTACACTATAGCCTATAGCAATTACACGTATTACACTCTAGTGACTCTACACCCAGGCGTGTTAGCAGGTCTACATAGTGGATAAAGAAGTAATTCCCTATTTTTTGCTATTTTTTATTTTACCGCTGTCGACTTGTCTAGCATGAAAACGGTTGCAGCACAAGAAATGGCTGAAAATTTTAAATCAAATTTTTTTTCACATATGATTTATGACATAGTCATAATGACGCAAAGTTGCCAAATTTATTGGATTTTTTCTGCAACCACATATATTTAGCAAAGATATCGACAAATGACAAAGTGGGACGTTTTTTGATGCACAGTGCATCATAAGTATTTACATATATTTTATTATTGTACTCGCTTGTAGTTTGTCAACTGAATTATTAAAGCTTTCGACTGATTGATTGATCGACACGGATGCATCCTTCTCAACACACTGTTTGATACATATTCCGCCGTCTGATTTTAGTATAATATTTTACGCGCGACAGCTATGCGAAGCGCGTCTTAGCTATCGTAGAGGTGTCGGTCTTTCTGTCCGTACGTCTGTGTGTCCGTTACGTCCTGCAACCCTACCAAAACGGTGCAAGCTAGGATGACAAAATTATCACTGTTGTCTGGCACAAAATTTTTTAGTTTTTTTTGCAAAATTTTGTGCCGTTGGATGAAGAGATTCCTCTCAAACGAGGCTGTCAAACAGAGGTACCCCCTTTAAAAGGTCGTTATTTTACCACTATCAACTCGTCTAGCGTAAAAACGGCTGCAGATAAGCATCGACTTGCTACTTACCATATAACAAGCACCGCTATCAAGCTTTCCGTTTCCGCAGATGTTATATCGATGACTTTGAACGACCTTAAACACTCAAAATAGAGGGATTTAGTATTTTTTTGCAAATTTTGGCTACGGCGAACATTCTAAAAATAAATTCTGCCAAAATGTATGGAGATAGACTAAACAACCTGCGTACGAAATGTTCAGTATTAAACGTCAATTTTAATAGTTAAATTTCGGACCCCTTGGTTCAAAGAGTCCTCCATACAGGTGCGTTAAATTTGGGAACGTCTTTAAAATGCGCTATTTCTGCCATTGTCGACTAATAGCGTGAAAACGGTTGCAGATGGAGATAGACTTGCCGCCCAGCGTAACAAGCCAAGCACTGCTAACGAGCTTTCGGCGGGTACAAACATTGATGACCTTGGACGACCTTAAAATCTGAAAACGGGTTTTTAGTAATTTTTCGTGATTTTAGGCTGCTGCGCATATTTTAACTGTGAATTACGCCAAAATTACTGGAGATAGGCCAGGACAACTTGCGTATGAAATTTTTAAAATAATGCGCAGATTTAGATTTTCTGAGTTTCGACCTCTTAGTTCAAGACGTCCTCCATACGGAGACCTCAAATTTGGGTGGTCTTTCAAAACACATCATTATTTTTTATTGCACGATGTACACTAATTTCTTCGGTGGGAGCACCAATGCTGTCGCGCGTTACGTGAGCATTGCTCAGATTATTTGTATAGCAAAGTTCTGAGTTTATTTTAAAGTATTACGAATATCAGTCTGTTGTCATTTGTATGACAGGTGATGAAACTCGGTTGGGGCAAAAGATTCTTCAACCCGCTACGGCGAACTCGCGGTTCCGTCTATGTTTAATGAAAACTCCACGTCACTTATCATTTTCCGATATTTAGAACAAAATTAGCGGAATGTTTTCAGCTGTGGCAAAAACGATCGGTATACATTGTGTTCTGTTAATAACGGTGCAAGTTTAGTCAGTCAGCATTTCTTAACCGAGTGTGGCGGGTGTGATAATGACAAACGGATTTGCCCCGGAATATATTTCACAAGTTGAGTTAGACTTATGTCAACCTGTTTAATTAACCGATCGCTCAATGCATAGACAAAAATCGATTAGACATTATTTTAATCGACAGCAACGTTAAACTGGAGTAACGGAACAATGCAGTATATATTATAGTCGCTTGTACTGTACAACGTTGATGTGTCTGTACAACGCGGCATATACAATAGTTCAGTAAACATCAGTGACCAAAAAGACCAAGTAATGCTCCCAGGATTCAAGTTAGCTCCTAAGTGTCTTCCTCGGGAAAAGGTCCGAAAATTTCCCGCATATCATAATGCTATTACGATTTCGATATAAATACCGAATGGACCAAAAAGGTAATACCATTTTCAAATATGCGACAATATAATGCGATATAAACTGCAAAATAATAGATATTCATAGCGTTTGAACAATTTTAACACCTGCTATTAACCATTGATAGTTTAAAATTATTTGCATGTGTATATATAAACATGTTTACAATTATTTCGGAAGCCCAGTGTTTCTCCACACGCAGATTGTGAATCAAACAGCGTTCATCATAAGTTAGTTCAACCGTCGAAACCGGGACCAAATTGTTAGCATATTGTTAGCATAATATTTAAAGCCTAAACAACACGAGACGGTCTTATAAGCTGCCTATGTGTTTGCTACGGAAATATCAACAAAAAAGACATTCAAGTAACTCAATAATTAAACATTAGTTTTGCACGATTACAAAAAGGTGCAAACAACGGCAAGATGTTTCGTTCCACAATGACAATTATTTGTGGTTAGCTTCGTGGCAAGTAAAACTGTAGCAAGTTTGTTTTTGTCCATCTTTCTTGTTCCTCTTCCACAAATTTCTCGGCTGAAAAGTTTATCACCTACAATAAACTTGATAAAATACCTGTGCCAAATTTTGTCATACTTCCATAAATATTTGAGAAAAATTGAATCACTCTTTTATTTTTCATGACAAATCACGTGGCGAAACGACGTTAAATGCATGGGCGGCGCCAGAGGGGGCAAAAAGACAGTGCCCTTGCCCTTGTCCTTACCCCCAGCTGTCCTCCAGGAAAAATTTTGATGGTGACAAAGTGCCCTCTGGTAACCATAAACACGCCAAGATGTGACTTATTAAACGTCATTTATGCAAGACAACACAGATATCTGTATATTTTTTGTGTTTCCATTAATACTAAAAAGCAAACAAATTTCATTGCACGTCCCAAAGCTAAGCTTTAGGGGGCTTCACCACCTGACCTGACTCCCAGACCAGGGGGTTTGTCTTTGGATCCCGCTACGTCTTTTTGATGCACATAACAACTAAATAAAGTTGGCCCACAGAAAAAAAACATTGTCCCCCCTGTGTCCTGGCCCTTGCCCCCACGTTGCCCCTCAGCTTTAGATTCCTAGCGCCGCCCATAGTTGAATGTCATTGCGTCACAATACCGAAGCGGCTACAGTGCGTACTGGCTACGAAGTAAATCTAGAACCACATCGTTTGTCAAGTACCTTGTCGCGTGCAGCTGCAGCCAACAGCAAAGCAAACTTCATCGAAAACCGAATAAATAAGTCTACGAAGAGCGGGTAATTCAGATTCACAATGCACAATGGAGATCCATAAACACGGCAGTATATTTCTGATAACAAAACATGTCACGTCCTTAACCGAGCTGAATAATTTCTGTACGTTGAAACCGGGGATAAATTTTCCGCGTAAGCACAGAAAGTATTGGTCTGGCTCTGGTGGCAAAACATCTCTTTTTAATATCTACTTTTATCCAGCCTGACTGATTATCTCCTTAACTCGTGAGCGTGCTTATTATTATTATTATTATTATTATTATTATTATTATTATTATTATTATCAGGTCCCCTATTATTAAACTACTAGAAGCGGTATAAGTATAATTGGACATTATTCACCCTAGCTCAAACAACAACATAAATATTCAAATCGGTTAATTTGGTAGATTTGTCATCAGAAGTAAACTGTTCGTGGACCATCGTGTGTTTAACCTATTGGACACAGAATGATGCTTTCTTATATACATGCAGACGTGGACATTGTGTAACTCTGCAGCTCACATATTCTACGCTGAATACGCAATATGTGCGGTGGATATCGCCTAAAACCGTCATAAAAATCGGCTCGTTCAGCATTTTGCCACACACGGTAGCAGTAGAAGTTATTTGATTTCTGCGTACTAGTATATCGATTTCAAAGAGACATGAACTCAACAACGTGAAAATAACTTTTCTCCAGCAATTGTGCTGTACCTTATTCGTAAGTTTTATCAGAATACAAAAATATTTTTTCAAAAGTTATTGTAGCATTGGTCAGATTGCTATTTTACTTGCTCAGAAAATATAGCAACCGAACTGCTCTATGCTTGGCCATTCACGTGACTCTTCTGCGAGAATCTTTATCTCTGGATCCTCATTAAATACAGCAGCTGTACAGCGCTAATTCACCTAGCTTATTAGACTCTGGGCAGTGAGTGACGAGTTATAAAAAGAGTTAAACACCAAGTTGTGTTAGTTTAAAAAGTTGGTTCCCCATTTTGGACCCAAAGTCAGCCCTCTCCAGGAGGGACAGTGAGTCAGATCGATGCAGGTCAACTGTCAGGCAATACTAATGCAGCGTCAGTAGTGGAAGTTCGGCTTGGACTGTTTGGTCGTCTTCTGTGTCGCCTTCGTAGACGACATTCAGTCAGCAGACGGCTACACTTTGGCCAGCGTCGCCGTCGTCGTAGACGCCGTAGTCTGTCCATGTCAGGGGAGACCGCCGCCGGGGCAGGGGAGGGTGTAGTCCAGCCAGGTGGCAAGACAGACACACGTCCGGCGGGGAAGCTGAACTGCGGCTGCGGTCGGGCGCCGATCCAGCGCTGGAAGAACAACACTCGTCGCGGTACGTGGAATTCTGCGTCGTCGTCGTCATCGTGGCTGTCGTGCCGGTGCCGCACCGACCTCACGCTAAACGTCCGTACAGTGCCGTGCCGGTCAACTCCGAGGTACCAGCGCCGACGTCGGCGTCGTCTGGACCGCCCTGCAGCGCCAGTCACAGGGCGCCAGCGTGAGAACTGCTCGCCGCTGTAATAGACGTCGTACAGCTGGGACACCGTGTCGTGTCGGAATGCGCAGCCCGCCAACGGGTCCCAACGACGCTGAAACAAACACATCATCATCATCATCGGCATACAGCTGCCGACCGAAGGCACTGATATAGCGCCGTCTGTGGCGTGGCGTAGCGGTAGCGTGTTGTGTCCGATCAACGAAGTTGTTCTATACCAGACCGGGTTAGTTCTTAAATGGTTGAATGCCTGCAGGCAGGTAAACCATCTCGGTATGTAACCAGCCGCCTAGGTCAACTCAGCCTTCTATCCCTCTGAGGTAGGTAAATCGAGTACCTGCCTATCTGACTGGGCTTGAAGCGGTGCGCGTCCACCTGTGTCGGGTGGCAGAAAACACTCTGTGATCCCATACGGCAGGTGACGCTCTGTAGCGATGAGATGAAATTCCTATAGAAAGCCCTTTCAATCTTCAACGAAACACGTATATGTTTATCAGGTTTATTTAAATCGACATGCTGTTGGTATGCGGAATACAGGGTCAACGGTGGTCTCAACACAGTGAAAAAGTTCACGACACAAAGTTGTGAATTAGCCGCCCATTTGTCACATTAAATTGTTGCGCACAAATAACGAATGTAACAACTGCTGCAATAACAATTGCGTGTATAGAACCAGGTAAGAAATGCAAATAACAACAGAAAGCGACTTACAGTATATGCAATAGAATGTTCATGCACTAGTGACAAAGTGGCTTGGTTACGGGCGAAGCGATCAGGACGCTGGACTATTTCAACTCCGGGTTAGGTGAATAAGTTGATAAATTTTTCAAATTACAACCTTTAGATACTTTGTTGTTGTTGTTGACGTTTCGGCAACAGCAACAATGTATAT
>Ga0209454_1001945_pt1 | contig 13552 bp, 11 predicted proteins | sample WorMetHERISLAND1_2_FD_187400 | JGI IMG/M metagenome (GOLD analysis project Ga0209454, IMG submission 187400) | Marine gutless worms symbiont microbial communities from Max Planck institute for Marine Microbiology, Germany - Olavius geniculatus... | ecosystem: Host-associated > Annelida >...
CCCCCCTGAAGCTGAAACACTTTTTGCTTCCGAATGTTCAATGGAAACCGCAAATTCGCCCATTTTCCTGAAATTTGGAAACGCAAAAGACCATCAAACATTGTTGAATTTTGCAAGTTGATTTCATCTGACTAATCACCGGACTAAAACTACAATTTATGTGGGACGATGGCGGGCCACATGAAATCCCCTCGTGGGCCGCATGCGGCCCGCGGGTTGGACAGCACTGCTCTAGGTCCAAGGAGGCCTGCGCACGCAGGTGTAAAGAGGGGGTCCCCTCTTAAAAGTGGTTATTTATCCGTTGCTGGCTTTTCTAACGTGAAAATGGTTGCAGATAGGCACAGACATGCTGCTTAACATAACAAGCACAGGCGACGAGCTTCTTTGGAGTCAACATTGATGACCTAGATTGACCTTAAATCATAAAATAGGGGTTTTTACTGATTTTTTGGCGATTTTTTGCTGCAAAAGAGTGAATTGCAACGAAATGGATGGAGATAGACGAAGATTACCTGCGAACAGGCTATAAGCTATAAGCTTTCGCGTGTCTCATGAGCATTAACTCAGGTTTCTTGTAACTTTTAATTAAGTAAGGAAAACGATAATGCACCTACACACCAAATTACCGAATATTAATTAGAACTAGCTAAAAGATCCTATTTAATTAGTGATTACTGTTGGCATGTTTGATAACTAATTAGCAGTGTTTGAATTGTGAAAAATTAGCTGAGGGGAAAGTTAAACTTTTCGACGGTGGGAGACTAATGGTGATATAAATCATATGTATACAGTATATAGCTGACCCCCCCTGTACATAATTTGACAGCGTGTTAGGGGGGTTGAGAAAACAGTTGGGGGTTCAACCCCCAACCCACCCGGCAATTCAAACACTGCTAATTAGCACTTTACGTCCTCTCAAAAAGCCCACTTTTTTCTTATGATAGATATTTATAATAATTTCTTTTATAGTGCTAGAAAATATTTGTGTAGCATGTATTGGCGACTGAAGTGAATGTGTCGATCTATTATGTGTACTTTGTTGTGTGTGATCCTATTATTTATAATAATTAGCAAAATTTGTCGGCCCAGTGCCAACATATTGTGCGGCCGTCTGCCTATAGAGTTTGCAACCCTAATCCTAACTTTGACCATAACCACAACCCTGACCCTTTTGATATAATAATTGACACATTGGTTGCTCCCAGCCCTGGGAGCGATTGCACTAGTTGTGTTTTTCCTATGGGTTTTTCTATGCTTTTTGTTTTTCAGCTAAGAGCAAAAAATACGAGCAGACGGACGGAAGGTCAGCAAGACGGGCGGACGGATAAGAGCCGCAATGCGCCCTCTCAGGACGGTCTCATAACAGAAATAATTGAGCAGTAATGTTGATCGTGTGGCTCTGGCAGATAAGCCAGCGTCGAAGACTAACTCGGACTTGCATCATTCAGCGGCCGGCAGTACGGAGGTGTTCTGTGACTTGGACCACCATGCTGGGACAGCGGCAGCACGTCGACGTTCCTGCAGCGCCAGTACAACGCACTCTCTCCCCGCCCCACGACCTCTGCACTCACACCACCAGCAACCACGACCTCCACGCCGGCACCAGCGACACTCGCGATCCCACGCAGGCAACGCAGTCGCAGGCACATTCCGACAGACCGACACCGGACAATCACCGTCCAGGATCGACTCCTCCACACCACTTCCGGGTCAGTGACTCAAGTTCTACATAGTGGCGGCGTGGCCATGGGTTGGGGGGATATTGGCCCCCCCTAAATTTGAGCCTGTTGGGAAAATTTTTGTTGAAAATTCTCTTTCTAAAAATACAAACTTTGCGTCTAAAAGTCTGCATCCGACAGAGGGAATTTCTGAGCAAAATTGTAATGTTGACCACCCACTACATCATCTGTCAGAAATTTGCAGCAGTCTGTCGAAAAATTGCTACTTCCTGCACCACCCGCACACACATTTTCTCAACTCACAATGGCACTGCTTTACAAATGTTGACTTAAATCACCTGCAAAAATCTATACTCGTTACAGTGTTCGCATCTCAACGCTGCGTTTCCAACAAGTTTTATTAGGGCCTAGAGATCTTACAATATTAATTCTTATGTACATCTTTGTTTATTATGTGATTGACCTGTGATTGACTGTCTTGTCCGTTCGTCCTTCTGTCTTGTATGGGCTCGAAAAGAATTAGGCATGGAAAGATCAGAGTGTGTGAGTGTTATGTGGAAAGAAAAACCGGTGTAAACTCGAGAGGTCATGGTCAAGATTAGAATTGCACAGTTTGTCTTGGCGGACAGCCGCACGTGTCAGTATTGGGCTGATGCTATTGCCTATTAAGTGCTGAATGCTGACGGTTGAATTGCAGTAAATGTTGTATCGTGTTAGGCCGAGGCATAGCTACCAGCACAGCGCTAGATGACGACCTAGAAGTCTCGACTGCTGTGCTCGCCGCTGATTGGCCCTCGTCTTCATTACGTCACTCAGTGACGTCACCGCCGCCGCCGCACAAGGAGCCAGCCGCTGATTGGCTGTCGTCGTCATTACGTCATTCGATGACGTCACCCCCACATGAGGAGCTGGTACAGACCACCCTGCAGCGTTCTGACCCGGATGATGGTTTTGGCTTCAGTCTGTCGAATGGTGTTTATGACAGCGGGGTCTACGTGGGTGCAGTCAGGGACAAGGGTCCTGCCGCCGACAAACTTCAGCCCTACGATCGCATACTCAAGGTACCCTTTACCTGAAAGAAGGAAAACATTTTGACGTACATGTAGTTAAAGATAAAGGTCGTCAATTTGTATAGCGCGTAGTCGCGAGCATGCGCACGCCTCTAATGCGCTTTCGTCACTAACCAGAGCCGCCTGCCGCACAGCCACCGTGTGCAGCCTGCAGACACAGGCTGGTGCACGGCCGGCTAGGCAACCCCAGTCAGCTGTACCAAGGTCCCCACCTTCTGTAACCCATATAAATGAGTTACTATAAAGAGATAGTATAAACAGTATGGTAAAATGATTTCACGCAATGAGCTAGCTGTTCGTGTATTGGTTAAAGTATGAAACAGTGTCAGTAAGAATGTTTAAAATAATTGGCGCATTAAATAGCTGCACCCCATGAGATGAGAAGTGACACGAGTTCATGGTCAAAAACAACAGAAAACGCCGAAAAACCAAATTTGTTGTCAATGTTCCACAGGCAGGTTAACTGGTGCACAAATTTTCAGCGAACCAAAAGTTCAAAGGGCTAGGTCATCAGACGACGTCAAAAACGTTCAGAAAATATCGCACAGGTCTTACAGAACGTCTAGACATTGTAAACCACAGATTGTGAAGGTTGACGCTGTGAGACGGTGTGACAATGCAGGTGAACGGCGCGAAGGTGATAGAGTTAACGTGTACGGAGGTCGTCCCTCTGATAACCCAGTCCGGTCCTCAGTTGGACCTGGTCGTCAGTCGAAGACCAGCAGACATCCAACTGAGCACAGATCCAACCACAACTGCCGCCAAACAGCTGCAGGTCGTCGTTGGTCAAGCCGACACTGGGCGCTCGTCGTCTTCGTCGGACAGGAAGCACTTGAAAGAGGATGTTGTATGAACTCGCATGCACTTTTTGTACTATGGGCTATTCGTACCAATTGTGCCATGCACTGTTAGCCCCAGCAGTGACGTAGCGAGAAATGTGAATTTGGGGGCCTCCCCTGAGTCCCTCCCTTTTCCTTCCCTCCTTTCCCCTCACTCCGCCCTTCTTTTCCCCTTTCTCCCCTTTCTTCTACTCTCCTCTTCGTTCCTTTAGAAGTAGGACTTCTAAAATTCAGCTAGACGTCTGGGGGGAGTGCAGTGAACTCCTCCAGCAGGGTCTGGGGTGGAGCCCGAGCTGAAATCGAATTCGCTGCATTATAGCTTTAAAATATATCTGCCAACACCAATTTTCCTTAGAATCAACTGACCAAATTGGTGCAGTTTAAATGTGTGCTTATGTCTTGTCTAGCGGATTGGGAGAGAGCACATGGCCCCCGTTGTCTGTGCCACCGAGTCAACAGTGCAATGTTTCAGAAAGGATCTGCACTTTGAAACTTCCAATTTTGGGTGTTTTCTGGCCATTATTAACATGCCACGGGTGATAAAAATAAATGGCATCAGTGGTACGAATAGTACATGATACAAAGGTCCAGTTACCCGTCGTATGACAACCTGTACTCTCTGTCTCTGACATTCCATACTCCTTAAAACACTGGGCCGCAAAATCACACTGCAAGGTAGCTTTTCTAAAGCAGGGCTTTTAGGCCATTTTGAAGACAGTAGAGGTTTTCAAGCCATGGCAAGCCTTTTATGGATACTCTGATTAGGCCAACACTCCCTGTAACTGTTGCTGCCCGATCAAAATAGTCATAGGAGACTTTGCATGGCTTGAAAAGCTTTCCTTCTACTAAAGCAGCCTTTAAGCCCCAGTTTACGCCTACTCTGCAATTAAGTTGCGTTTTTAATTAATATACATGGGTGTATTAGTATTAATAGCTTATACAGTTGCATAGACGGTCTTATTATGGTACTGCTCAAAGCAAATACATGTATGTACGTATAATATTATTTAATTTAATGACATTTTAGTAACGCTATTTTTGTAAATCAAATTGAATTTGTACATATGTGAGAATTTCTTGCAGCATGTACAGTGTTTATTATTGTACAACTGCAGCCTTGTTTAACAAATGTGTTACACTCTATACAAGTGGTTATTAAAATACTGTTATTTATTGTTGCACCCTGTTTAAGAAACATTTCTTGAAAGACATTTATTGTGGAACTGAAGATGCTTTTGCATATACTGTCTGATACGTGCAATACATAACATACAAAACTCAGTTCACACGCTGTGTTTTCTGGCTGTTGTAATAATATCTTAACCACATACATACAATACATACAGTACTTGCAATACAGCCATCAAAGAATTTCCACACCCAGTAACAAATGAAATAGTCACAATGAAAAGGAAATTTCTGATTACAAAAACACGATATCTCTTTACACACAATGACCTAAACTTTCTAAAGGCACCAAGTTGAGCAGTCTTTGGCTTGCAGCTAATAATCAGTCTAGCTAGATATATATACAACCATATTTACCTGGCAAGAAAATAACTATCTAGTTAAACAGGAGCGTAGTCCATAAAAAGAAATAGGCTTACTGAGATGCAAGAGGCTTATCCAGCATATGGATAACATGAAATTATAAACAATTATAAACAAAGAGAGAGAGAACATGTTTCAGCAAGAAAGCAGATGAAAGTGTGAAACATTTTTACTTGGGTTTCCGCATGAATACTGGCAGGACGTGTAACTCCTTGGAAAAAGTGGAGGGGAACGTCGCCACTGAACTACACCCCTGTAGTTAAATAATAAATTATACATTGCTGTTGACATGAGCTCACAATGAAGCAGTGACGTCTGCCATCAGCACAACCGTTACTGCAGTTCTCAAATGTTGACACCCCATTGATGTATTCAGTACCCAGCCCCACTTTGGCAGTGCAAAATTAACGAAAAGAGAAATGCTGAGAAGAGAATAGGCCAGACCAGATGCAGAAATAAGTTCACATTTTTACACTTTGAAATACCATAAAACTTCTAACAGAAGCCGGGTCTCCAATCCAAGCCGCACATCCAATAGCTGTACTAGTAGCAGTAATAAGTAAGTAGTAGTACTTGGTAGCAGTAAAAGCAGCAGCAGCAGCAATAGTATTGCACACACTATATAGAAAAAGTTTTATTACCCTGCAGGCAAGTTCACAATGTTTTAATAAGTGAGTGAGTGAGTGAGTAGGGTTTAACATCCCACCCGACACAATATAGATCATTTCGGGGACGGGCTTTTCAGGCAAAATGCACACAAACACATAGTAATGGAACGTTAAGTTTAACCTATACAATAAAAAACAGAAAGTTTAACCTTTACAGAATAATTTACCAGCCACGACCGTTACTGCACCATCAGTTAACTGACTCGACAAACGTTGGAAAAATCTGGATGAAATACACAACAGGAACTCAGAAATAACTGGACTAACATGAAAAGAAATTTGCCAATATAACATTCACAGTTATACTAATTTACAAACAAAGATATGGGCTAAGAGGTAAGCTAACTGTGCCCATTACCGCATTATGTTTAATTATGGTATGTTAATAATGCCACTTCATTGTCTATGTTTGCTGTACACTAAGTTACCATTCATTATCACTAGCCTGGCCTTCACAAAGTATTTACATCCGAGGCTGCAGCAGTGTGACAACTCTGTCAAACATTGTCTCAATCAGTGTCATGTCTTGATAGAAGACCGAGACGTTGGTAGACTCGCAGTAAAAACTGTGCAGCAGAAATACTGTTAGGTGACTAAATGCAACAACGGGCCAACGAAACGCTGCTACCAAACGCCGTCAGAAACAAACAGTGTCTAACAAATGACACATGCATGGCTAGAAAATCCCAAGATAAAAAAGTAAAACATAAAAATATCAGTTACTTCCGCAACACAACTGTTCTTTGAAATATGTACACCAACACAACAGAATGGACAGGACAACGTGTGTACCATGCAAACCAGCAGCGAGATTACAACACACTGCTGTGTGTAGCAATGCCAAATCAGTATTGGCAATATATCAACATGCAGCAGGCAGCCAGCATATCCAGTAAATAATTAACATTGAAGCATCTTATTGCACTTCCTACATACAGTTTATCACGTAGTAAAATTTAAAATTACATATTACGTATGTAATGATTCAGTTCAGCTGTCCGTTAATCTACCGACAGACAAGGCGGCGAAGGAAAAGACGTAGGGATGTGCATTACGGGTAATTTACCACTCTCGTACCAGGCTCGGCAATAAATAGATGTATAAAATGTGGCTCATGTACTTCATGCCTTCTGATTCACATGTGCTGCATACTAGTGGTCCTTTTTCCATTTTCATTAAAACGACACTTGATGGACATAAGCACTGGCCTTGTGGCAGACGGCAATTCCCTCCCGCTAAATTTTAACCTATAGGAAAATTTTCTTCAAAAATACAAAATATGGGGCTAAAAATTCTCCACTTTGGAAAATCTAGGGGCAAAATTGAAATTCTGAGCACCCACAATCGTCTCTGTTGGACAGTTGCAGCTGACAGATTAAAATTACAACTTCCTGTAGATGGCACTGGACACAAGATTGCACGGAACATGAGAAAATGCGAGAATCACAGTAACATACAGAATTTCGCAATATACAATAATAAGTCCAGTCACTATTTCTGAAACAAACGACGAGACCAAACGTCATGTGACAAATTATGTGCCAGCACATAATCTACATTTTTCGAACTGTATTACACAGCAAAACATGGAAATTTTGAGCTCATAATTGGTAATATCAGTAGTGCAACGAAACACTGTCATATATATGAAAGATGCAGAACAGTGCAATATGTCATGGCTGCAATGGCGAATGAATGTAAATGAAAGCTGATAAAATGTCATGGAATGTTAGAATGAGTAGACAGCAGCAGTGCGTAGAAATGATATCACAAGTGCTTTGAATGTTTTGAGAAGCAAACCAACTCTTCATCTCTCAAACATTACACACTACACATAATTCACTACCCTTCCCGTTAACCCTTCGAGGGAAGCCGGGGTCAAATTGACCCCAGACCCTATAAATTGTTTAACATTAAAAAATACTTTAGACTTATATAAACAAGTCTTTGTGACGTTTAATACTTTTTCATTGTCTTCAATCTGCCACTTAGTTTATGTTTTTGCCGATAGGGGGCGCTGCTATTGAGACTTCCTCGACACCCCTTCCGTGCAATTGTGCGGGTCGACATGTCAAAGAAAATAGCTGCCGTCGGATTTGCTTGCTAAAATTGACTTTTTTGCACATTCAGTTACATTAGGTGACATTATATCGAAAAATGATGAAATACACATTTTTTGCCCTTTATTAAGCTTCTTTTGGTATGGTAGCAAAAAGTCCTTAGTAACAACTTTAGTGTGCTATAACGCAATTACTAAGTGTTTAAATGTTCTAGGAATCATGGCTATGGTAACCTATTAGTATGTAATTCACTACACTAAATCTAACGGCATTTGCTTCACTTACCAACGGTTGCTATGGGCGATAATTTTGCATAGCAATGGCCTCTCCAGCAGATATATTGACATGTAACCACTACCAAACCTTAGTTACCATATGAAGTATGACCAGTGGTTATAGTTTTGCGAAGCGTCCATTGCTATGGAAACCACGTTATTTAAATTTTATGTGTTATCTAAATTTCGTTACCATGGCAACGACGGTTGGTTGTAATAATTTTTTTAAAATGGCATTCAACTGTCTGACTCTGAAAACACCCTGTTTGATAAAAAGACCATGAAGATATCTCTTATATAAGCTTCAATTACTTTCTGTTGCTGCGGCAACAAAAACTCCTTAGCAACAAAAGTACTGTGGCTATAATGCACGTATTACGTGCCTTAATGTGCTAGCAATTATGGCTGCAATGACTCGATTCCTATGCTAATCACTACAGAGAATCTAGCGGTGAATGTTTCACATAGCAACGGTTGCTATGGCGATAATTTTGCATAGTAACAGCTTATTCAGCAGACATATTGACATGAAAGCTTTAACAAACCTTAGTTACCATACAAAGTAAGACCAGTGGTTATAATGTAGCGAAACGTCCGTTGCTATGGACACCACAATGTTCAAATTTTGTGCATGTTGTCTAAATTTCATTACCATGGCAATGAGGGTTGGACACCTCGATATAGCATATTTTCTGTTAAAATTATCCAAAATCCGTTACCATGGCAACACGATGATATCAGATAACAAAATTAATACTAGCATTTTGTCTCAGTGAGATCAGGTGTTCAACGTTCAGAACTTGAACCGATAGAATGCACTAAAATATTCTTGGGGTCAAATTGACCCTGGCTTCCCGTAGGCGTTACAGAATTGGGCTTCCCGTCGAAGGAATCCATATCAAAGCTACGGAGCATCACCTACCATAGGGGATCACACAGTTACCTGCCACCAGACACAGATAAATGCACCCCACTATGGCATTAGCAGATGCATGGATCACCAGAAAGTGTGTGTCTTGGGTTGGGCAGCACTGATCTAGGGCCTAATACACATGTTGTAAGTTGGACCTAGAAAAGTTTCAGAAAAAAATGAACATCTTACGAAAAAGATGATTTGCTGTAATCAGAAAGCTTCCGAAAGTTACAAATAAATGTGTCACTAGGTTTCTGATTTAGGAAGGACTTGGAAAAAATCTTAACAAACTAATTTCAAAATTAGGCCCATGGACTTCAAGCAAAAGTAGCAGAATTTACACAAACCATTCCAGCAACCACGCAGCACACTTCTGACTTTCGGTGGGCAAAATGTCCAGCCGACTAACGCTTATACACACAATGTCAGCACAAAATGTTGACTGAATGGCATAGAAGTAACAGTGAGTGACTGCAAGCACGTCGTTAGTGAGTCTCTCGGTTCTTTTTCGTCCGTCGCCGCCGCAGAAAACAACATCTAAACAACACAAAACATTATCGTTTAAATTCCACATATCAGGCCATTGGTAATCAGGACTTGAACTAAGACAGAATGGGCCGGTACGGCATAATGACACTTCCTTGGCCAATGGCCATCTGGAAAGCATATCGTCACTGGTCTTGTTTCGTGATACAGTTACAAAATAATACATTCAATACACAATATTAGATCGGCAACCACACTCTTGACAGTTCCCATACCGTCACTTATTTTTTATCTTCAAGCACTGCTGATAATGCCACTTAGACGACAACAAAAATTCTTGCTGCTCTGTGTATACATTTGTTAATTATCTGGCAGAGTATATGACAGAGAGAAAAAATTACGTAAACAAGATAATGTTCATATGGACACGAAGTCTGTCCAATGCATTTCGACAGTTTACAGTATATGTCCGTATAAATGTAATCAGTGAGCTGTTTAAACCTGTAGAAAAAAAATCAAACAATGTTATTTCAAATTGTACAGCAGCAATGATCCTTTGATCCTACTGTATTATTTTAACTGAACAATAAACATTGTCAGTTACGAGACCATTCGATTCGTCACCAGCGCTTTATTATAAAAAGTCCATACCATGTGTCTATCTGACACAGTTACAAAGATATGGCGCCTCAAATATTGGACGCACGGAAGTGGACACGGAAAGAAAGACAGAAGAAGGGAAAGAGGAAGAAGACGGAAGGGAAGAAAATAGAAAAGTGGAAGGAAAAAAGGAAGGGAAAGGGGAAGGAGAAAAAAAATGGAAGGTAAAGAGAAGAAGAAGGAAAATGGAAAGAGAAAGGAAAGGAAAAAGGGGAAGGAATAGGGAAAAGGGGAAGGGTAAGAAAAAAGGGAAAGGAAAACAAGAAGGGATAGCGAAAGAAAAAGACGAAGGAAAAAGGGAAAGGCAAAATATAGGAAAGGGGAAGCGGAAGGGAAAGAAGGAAAAGGGAAGGAAAGGAAAAAGGGGAAAAGGAAAAAAGCAAGGAAAAGCTGAAGGAGAAGGAAAAGGGGGTGGAGAAGGTTAAAGGAAAGGGGAAGGAAAATGAGAAAGGGGAAGGGAAAGGGGAAGGGAAGGTGGAAGGAAGGTAGCTTAAGAATAAGAAAAGTAGGACGGACACACGGACAGACGCACTCACGCATGCACGGACACTAAGGTGATTTTTATACTCTGTCCAATGCTATGCATTGCATTGGACAGACAATAAGGAATACTGCCAGAAGCTGATTGATCGCATTGTCGACTTGATGTCACACAAAACATGTAAACCAGAATAGAAACAGTATATGTAATTTTACTGATTGTAATAAGATCAAAGCCTTGTACTGATAGACTGGAGATCTAAAAATCTTCACTGAAAATAGTGCCCGTAATGTATGAAAAGCACAAAACAGCAGACACTAGAGCAAACGATAACTGACTTTGTAGTACTGACGACGTCGACGTCTGGCAGAGCAGTAGTGATGGGCAGATTTGATTGTTCGCCAGTTTGATTATCTGTGACGGGCTCCCCAGCATTCGTTACATTCAACACCTTCACTCACGCACAGACAACTGAACCAGTGAGTGAACAGAGCTCTACATCACATGCAAGACAGATATTGTGTTCTATTCTACAGCCCCAAGACCCAACCAGGTTTCCGTTGAAGTTGCCTTTTCATCGGCGGAACAATCAGCCTGCTGGTTCACCTGCAATTAAAATGAACATCGGCAACATCAACAAGCTTCAGCAAGTTGACACCTCTAGTCAACGACAGTCCAAGCTAGCACAGCAGCTGCAAACAACCCCGTTATCCCTTCCTTCAGTCTTTCTAAATTGTTATAAGAAGAGAAGAGCTGTTGGGCCATCACAACAGCAATCCAACCAGATCAGACCCAACGCGTACAATATTGACTCAATGTCTGCTTTAACATCAGCCATAGCAACTTCAAACACTCAGTTAATCAAAACATGTTTATATAGCACCATTACAAACTGAGTTCAAGCCATCTGTTAAAAAATCGGCCATAGGCGAGTGATGCATGCAGTATTAGTTTGTTTATTTATATGGCCATTTCGTGGATATAAAAAGAATTTTGTTCAGTATTGTCAGCAATGCCTGATGAGTGTTGTCTGCTTTGTTCAGTCACGCCATTAGGTAGTAAGTAACAGTTATAAGCAGCTTAGCTACTGCAAGAAATATTTGAAGCGCAATATTTTTGTAACTGATCACCAGTAGAAAAACAGTATTTTAGTAATAAAACAGCAAATAAAAATGTACTAAACATTAGTTTGTACACCTGTTAATGGCAATATTTAAGGACTTGCATATCGAAAACAGCAAAAGTTACAAAAGGTGATATTATTCAGCAGCACATTGACACGCAGTCAGTGTGATGTGATTTGTAATTTTGTAAACAAAGCATCAATGCACTGACATGATGCACGGTGCACACTAATGACATTTATATTTATATATTGATATATACTGACATTTATATGACATTTATATTGATATCATTATAACAAAAACATTCAACATCTAGCTACAAATTTAAATGAAAAGACTGAACTAAAAACACACTGTAGAAGCTAACAAAAAATAACATATGTAACTAACAACCATCAACTGCTGAAGATGTACAGCACAAAAATCAAAATCACTCCTAAAAAGACAAAACTTATAACAGCCGACGGCAATATACGATACTAAGAATAGTAGTTTAACAGTAGCACTATAAAAATTAGAAATAATGTGATTGCCGGCCCAGTGCAAGATATCATGTAGCCATTTGTCCAAAGCTTTGCAATCCTAACTAACCTCTGACCTTCAGAACTACAAAATGACCTTCTGACATGTTACAGCTATGCTATAGGCGTCTAGGCATGAATGTTGTCTGTCTGTCCGTCATCTGCATATCACAGATGTATTGTGTTGGGTCACGGGGGAAAATTTTTACATAAATAATTAGCCCCATGTCGAGGCTCTCTGCGTATAAAATTTTTTATAAAATTTTGGGGATGTAGTACAAAGAAAACATTTTCAAAGTTGGGGTTAAAAAGAGGGGGGTAAGAAAAATGTGGTTTTTCAATGAAAAACTGACCATATCTCGAAATCATTGAGAGATAAAGCCAAGGTTACTATTAATCACTAATAGGAAGTGGTATACACCCTTTCAGATGACACGAAAATCATCGACCTTGGATAACCTTGTAGATCAGTAGTGCAACAGGAACTCTATTCGTGTATAATAGTCCAGGAGCATTAGGGTTTACTAAAGAAAAAATTAGTATCAAGCTGATTTTTTCAAAATAGTTAGCCTGGAGCACCAGGAATAACATATCAAAACTCCCCAAGAATCCAAGCTGTGCTCTCTTCGAAATTTGAATTTGAAATTTAGAACAAAATTCAAAATTAGGTCAATTTTTAAGTACGTCAAAACATAGGCATATTGCATATCAAATCAAAGGTAATAAAGAGTAGAATGTAAATATAATACTGATGTGTTAACACAATGACTCTACTGCCAGTAAAAGTAAAAAAAACCTGCATTTTGGAAAAAATGATGAACACCAATATTCGTTATCCGAACTGTTAGATATATACAAGTCTTTCTTGAATAATGTGAAGAAGGATATTCAGAAAAGACGTTGAAAGAGAAACCAACAAAGAAATATGGTGATCAAGTGATAATTACAACTATTCCTTCTTAGTCCAATGATGTCACCTTCAGGGAAAAGGGACATGAAGTTTTACAAAGCTTGTGGAAATTAGAAAAGAAATTTGATGTACAAAACGATAAGGACAGTATAATTAGTATGGCTGCTTTATTCATTCAGATGATATTAAAAAGCAGATATATAACTGCTTCAAATATCGTGCCATGGAAAGTACCAACAGTGGATTATTTATGATTCCAGACAATCTCTTCCTGTTATTGAATAAAGTTTTAAAATCTAAAGCAACACAGCC
>Ga0209454_1001947_pt1 | contig 13547 bp, 8 predicted proteins | sample WorMetHERISLAND1_2_FD_187400 | JGI IMG/M metagenome (GOLD analysis project Ga0209454, IMG submission 187400) | Marine gutless worms symbiont microbial communities from Max Planck institute for Marine Microbiology, Germany - Olavius geniculatus... | ecosystem: Host-associated > Annelida >...
AACTAAAGTGGTTGATTTTCGAATGCATACATATTTGCTAGTATCACAGGCGTGCGGTAGCACAGCCCTGTGTTAATGGCGACCGGCTAAGTAAAGGGAGAATGGCAAAATTCGACCCCGCGCAGATCCGAAACCACTCAACCGATCGACATAAAATTTGAAACAGATGATTACGTCGGCGAGACGACCCCCCGTGCAAGATTTCGTGCAAATCCGTCCATTGGGAGCTTCTCGGCAAATGGATAAAATATAACGAAAATTTTTCTCCGATATATATATATTTTTGTTGACCGATTTACAGGTCAGTCCGCCCGGCGGATTTTTACGCACGATGGCTCAAACGACGCGGTCTCACGCAAGGGTCAAACGTTTTCGAGAACCGAAATTCAAAGTTAATATCTAACCCCGAAAAATCGCCTTAAAGTCAAAAACTTTGCCCAAACACGGATTTCGAAATTTTCGGCCAAAAACGCTTCGGTATAAAAATTTCACCTGTAAACGGTTCCTAATCATCATCGTAGGCCCATAAAAGTTGTATAGTGAAGACGCAATATGGCCTTTAAAAACATGCTTATGTATAAAATTTTCACCTACAAACGGCCCTAAATCGTCATCGTAGCCTCATAAAAGCTGTAGAGTCAATAGGTAATGTGGACCTGGGAATTCCAAATATGTGGTAATTTTGGACACCCTGCCTACAGGTCACGTGACACGGAGCATGCGCAGTGAACTTTTGGCCTTTAGCATGGCCAAATGCAACTCTGAGGCTTAATATCTCCGTAACGATGCAAGATAGACGCATGGTTTCAATAAAGCACCAATAAAAAACCACATATGCCGAATCGAATGGTTACATGACCGATGACGTCACGTGACCCCAAAAGGTTAAACTTGTGACCCCATTATCTTTGAGGCGCTATATCTCCGTAACGATGCAAGATAGACGCTTGGTTCCAATAAACCACCAATAGAAAACCACACGTGCCGAGTCCAATGGTCACGTGACCGATGACGTCACGTGACACCAAAAAATCAAGGTCGTGACCCCATTATCTTTAGGGCCCAATATCTCCGTAACGATGCAAGATAGATGCATGGTTTTAATGGACCACCAATAGGAAACCACATATGCCGAGTCCAATGGTTATTTGACCGATGACGTCACGTGACCCCGAAAAGTCAAACTCGTGACCTTAAAATCTTTGAAGCCCCATATCTCCATACCCGTGCAAGATAGGCACATGGTCATCATTGACAGTTAGGCGATGTGATGGTGAGTGATATCACTTTTTTATGATTTTTGATGTTTTAGATGTGTCACTCATTGCATGTCGCCGTTAACAAGTGTATAAACTGACGTTTTGTACATTTTGCTTATATACTTGATCTTTTTTTAAAAATGAATAATTTTGTTACTTAATGAAAAAACACACTATTCACGAAGTACTTAATCACAGGCTGAACGGTAGTTCAAGCCCTGTGTTAACGGCGACTTTTCTTTCTTATGGGAAAGCCAAAAATTCGACCCCCACAGAATCAAAACCCCTAATTTAATTGAAATAAAATTTGGCACAATTGAGTATGTCGGCAAGATGACCCCTCATGCAAAATTTTATGCAAATCTCTCCAAGGGGGGCTTCCCGGCAAATGGGTGAAGTATACGCAAAATTTTTTGTAGCTATATACCTTTTTTCAACTTACCTACAGGTTAGACCCTTTGCCGGATTTTTGCGTGCGATAGCTCAAACGACGCGGTCTCGCGCAAGAATGTGCCTTTTAAGGGTTAAAAAATTTGAAATTAATATTTAACGTATCTATTCGCAAAAATCGAAAAAAATTACAATGGCGCATATAGGAAAAATTAAGCAATTTTTTAAACGGTCATAACTTTGGCTGTGTGTAAGATAGAGTCGTAATTTTTGGTTCTATGGTATGGTTTTTAAAGATGGCAAATCTAACGGTGTCATTTAGTTTTACCTTAGACTTTCCCTGGTTGCCATGGCAACGAAATTTGGGACAAAATGGGCTATAACTCGGCTTGTATAAAAGATTTTTGCAAAATTGTTGCGCCTATAGGGGTTTTTCGGGAATGGGCCATCGAATGCTGCCAATTGCATTTCCCCCCGACCGACCCCCGTTGCCATGGCAACAAAATTTGAGACAAAATGGGCTATAACTCAACTTGCGCAGGAGATTTTTGTGCCTATAGGGTAGTTTTCGGGGATGGGCCATCAAATGCTGCCAACTGCATTTTCCCCGACTGACCTTTGTTGCCATGGCAACGAAATTTGGACAAAATGGGCTATAACTCGGCTTGCGCAGGAGATTTTTGCGCCTATGTGGGGTTTTCGAGGATGGGCCATCGAATGCTGCCAATTGCATTTTTCCCTGACCGATCCCCGTTGCCATGCCAACGAAATTTGGGACAAAATTGGCTATGTTTTCGATGTGCAAGTTTTTAAATGTTGCCGTTAACAAGCGTATAAACTAATGTTTTATACATTTTTGTCATAGATATAGGTTAATTAATTAATTATTTATTTAATTAGGTAAGTAAGTAAATAAGTAAGTAATCAAATGTTGAAACAGCCGGTTGGTCCGCAGATATCTTTGGTTATTATACAGTGAATTTTTATACACAAGTGGAATTTTTTTGGTTTTGTTTGTCTACGTTTAGCTTTTATTATGCACCTATTGACACCGGCAGTGTAAACACATTTTAATGTTTATATACACTGCTATGGTACATGCAGTAAAATAACACCACACTGCACGTTTTACAACATCACAGTGTTCCGCGTATCTCAACTGCCTCCGAAGAAGTCATTTTGCAGCTGATTACTACCAAGCATACAGCATCATAAATCATAAATCATAAATGCATAGGTATCAGGTAACAGTCATCAAGACCACACAATGAAATCATATCTATACATTCTCCGTGTACTCATCGTCTGCACAACCATCAGCACACATGTACTTCTTTGTTGCGTGCTGCCCACAAACAAACTTGTCACATAAGTCGCAGTGAATGTGCGTCTTATTGTCTTTCTTTCTTGGACATTTGTAACAGCGGCCCTTGGACGTTGTGGCTTGTGACACGTTTTCTTTTGCTTTCTTTGTTGCTGGTCTGTTCACGTATTCCATTGCTCTTTTGACCGAAGGCTGCAGGCCTATCACAGGCCTCTTAGCACGTTGTTTAATCCAGGGCATGCACAGCTGTTTTCCTAACTCCAAGATGCATATTTTGCGTACATTACTTTTTCTGCTTGACGGATACTTGTTCGTCAGGATATTTGTCAAACCAAATCAGCGAGCAATTGTGTGAAGAACATTGACAGTGGCCAACGTCGAGTCCCATGTTTAGTTTAATACTGGCAACAAAACTTGTGGAGAGTGTCCACTGCTTTTTTTGTCTTATTGTAATCTAGAATTACGTCGGGTTTGTTATCCATCTGAGGTTCGACCTTTTTGTCATGGTGCATAGTGGACAACATTATGACTGATCTGTTTTTCTTTGGAGCATAAAAAGCGACTGTGGTTTGCTCATTAAAACCAAAGATGGTTGTATGCACCTGCCGCTTTCGATCAGCAAGCATTGTCAGTGGAATCACTGCATTATTTTTCCGCAAAGTGCCAACGATTGTAAGTTTGTTCTGGAGTAGCTCTTCTGCCAGTGTGTACTGGGTAAAAAAATTATCCATGGTAATATTGCGCCAAGTCCCATACAAGTGCTGACACAGGTCCTTCACCACACGAGCCCCTTGTCCCCTTACGCCAGCTTTTTTCAGGTAAGCTTGCATGTAACCGCAATATGCAGTGACACAGTCAGCCACGACCCAAATCTTCATGCCATATTTTGCTGCCTTCGATGGCATATATACTCGAAAGAAACATTTGCCTCGAAACCTGACAGCATTGCATCAACTGCTACAAAAGCCGACATTTCATAATGTTTTCTGCATGCAGCTGCTATGTGATACTTTTCTGATAGCAGCTAGTTTGTCTGTCAGTTGACGTTCTTGTCTAGTTTCTTTGTCGTCAAATCTTACATATCGAACAAATTCTTTGAATCTTGTTTTACTCATTGTGGCTCTTGTAATTGGCCTCCTCCACCAGGGGCAGCATTAAAGGGGGCCTAGGGGGCACGTGCCCCCCTGTCGGGAAAGGGGTGCACCCCGTCGGAGAATTTAGGGTATTTTTGCCGGGGACAGTGTGACAGACCACGACGAAAAAGAAACTTAATTTGTTTCAATGCTTTATTGTTTGTAATTGGACTGTGTATCATAAATAACTTTATAAGTTATTTTTTTATTTTATCATTTACTTTGCAATAGGTTTATACAATTTTTCACGGCATTCAGCTATCATTCACAAACTTGTCACAAACTGTTGATTACCTTAACCTATAAATATCCGGCTTAAAGCAGACGATAAAGCGCAAAAAGGAATCAGATGAAGAGCGGAGACTAGCTTGAAATTTTGTTGGAGTTAGCAGTTTTACGTACATTGCTTTCATGATGCGATTGCAAAACTTAACAACCTGATTATTAAAGCTTGTACTTTGTTTGCTTTTATGGCTTTTTGAGAACGTATACTATATCTTTAGCACTTTGCGCAATGTCAAGTCTTACACCAAAACCAGTATGGAAAATGACAGATTGCAATTGCATGATTTGCTAATTAAAAAATACATCGCTCAAGCCTCAAGGGTGTCCAAAGTGTAAGAAAATATTCGACGTGCAGAATTCAATTAGTTTAATTTTGCAAGTCCTTGTATTCATTAGCGAAGAAAAAAAAATGTTTTGCAGAAAATACCTCCGATATTCAAATACGATGTCGATTGCTGTGCAATCTGCGTAAACTGTAAACTTTGTTACGCTGTAAACCTAGATTTTTTTTTAGTTTGTGCTGTCAGTGTCTTAATAAATTGTTTCAGCTTTACAGTGTGTTCTGTATTTACGATTAGCCATTTTATGCTGGCTTAACTTCTTTCAAGTAACAAAGGCCAACAGTCTGTTTGTTTAATTTCATTCGTTTTACAGGCATTGATTTCAAAATGCCAAAAAGTCTGATAATGACACTGAAAAATATTTGCTCAGTGGCCACGGGTCTTTGAGAGTTCTTAATTGTTTCAATTTTTGTACAAGGCTTGAAAAGTTTTTAAAACCAAATAGGGTTTTGAAATATAAGTTTTAAAATTTGATAAAAGCGGATCTTGCAAGTCATTGAATTTTGACGGCAATTTCAATTTTGTTGTTAGAAACAAAAGTATATTTGAAATGAAAAAGGTATAAAAGTCCTTTAGTAGTCCTTGATTTTTTTCTCCAAAATTGTTGTTACTCTATTTAATGACAGGTTTATACAGGACACATTCTCAGACCAATAAACACGATTATGAGTAGGGGCCTAATCAATTGCTATGAGTTACATTTGCAATAACAATGCATTAGTCGAAACTGTTAAACAAAATGATCACATAGACTGACAACATTTATGCATGACGCGCAATGTCATTCCAAAAGTAAAAAATAGCCACAACTAGCCTAAATGTTAATTAATGAAATAAAGTCATCTTTGCAACGTGTGATCGCCTATAGTTGGGTCAAAATACGATCTATATCGCCGAACCCCAAAATAATTTCAACAAATCATTTTTTGCTTCAACTGCTTAATTGGTCATGCTATGTCCCAGAAAAAGTCGTGGGTCATGTGACCCCGGGAACAAAATTAATTTGCATATTTTTAAGATGGCCGCCATTGAAAATTTTAATTTGTACTATAATTTGCGTTTATGACATTCAGTTAGCATGTTAAACTTCTTGCACTGTAATTTACTTCATTATCTATGACTTACAACGTCACATACGTCATAGCTACGTCATGGTACGTCACATAAAAATGAAATTATGTTTATTTTATTTAAAAACCCCATATTTATATCTGTTGTTAATACATTTATAGGGTTTAAAACCAACCATCAAAAAGTTAGTACAAATTAAAAATTTCAATGGCGGCTATCTTGAAAATATGCAAATTAACCTTGTTGCCGGGGTCACATGACCCACGACTTTTTTTCTGGGACTCAGCATGACTACCCTTAAACATCGTACAATAGAAATGTAAAATTTAAACGAATTTGATTAAAATTTTTTGCGCTTAACTCTAAAAAAATTGCTGAAAAGACCACCAAATTTTTGTTTCAAATATTATTTCTTAACGGAGTGATTAATATTGTTGCCAGCATGAGGTTACATAAGTAAACACTCGCATTTGCGTAACTTCAACAAACAGCATCTGATTTTTTCAAAATTCTACGTCAACAATGCATCATCACAGGCTGAATGGTAGTTCAAGCCCTGTGTTAACGGCGACTTCTCTTTCTTATGGGAAAGCCAAAAATTCGACCCCACAGAATCAAAACCCCTGATCTGATTGAAATAAAATTTGGCACGGTTGATTATGTTAGCGAGGAGACCCGTCACGCAAAATTTTATGCAAATCCCTCCAAAGGGGGCTTCCCGGCAAATGGGTGAAATATACGCAAAAATTTTTCTAGCTATATACTTTTTTTTCAGAAACTCACCTACAGGTCAGACCCTTAGGCGGATTTTTGCGTGCGATGGCTTAAACGACGCGGTCTCGCGCAAGAATGTGCCTTTTGGGGGTTAAAAAATTTGAAATTAATATTTAAAGTATTTATTCGCAAAAATCCAAAAAATTACAATGGCGCCTATGGGGAAAATCAAGCAATTCTTTAAACGATCATAACTTTGGCTCTGTATAAGATAAAGTCGTAATTTTTAATTCTACGGTATAGTTTTCGAGCATGGCGAATCTAACGATGTCGTTTAATTTTACCCGGGATTTCTCCTGGTTGCCATGGCAACGAAATTTGGGACAAAATAGGCTGTAACTTGGCTTGCGTAAAAGATTTTTGCGAGATTTTTGCGCCTATAAAGAGATTTTCGGGGATGGGCCATCGAATGCTGCCAATTGCATTTTCCCCCGACCGACCCCCGTTGCCATGGCAACGAAATTTGGGAAAAAATAAGCAGTAACTCGGCTTGCGTAGATTTTTGCAAGATTTTTGCGCCTACTAGGGGGTTTTCGGGGATGGGCCATCGAATGCTGCCAATTGCATTTTCCCCCGACCGACCCCAGTTGACATGGCAACGAAATTTGGGACAAAATTGGCTATAACTCAATAACAGTTGTAATCGGCTTGGCTACTGTAAGACAAAATCTAAAGCGCAATATTTTTGTAACTGATCACCAGTAGGAAAAAAGTATTTTAGTAATAAAACACCAAATATAAATGTACAAAACATTAGCTTATACATTTGTTAACGGCAACATTTAAGGACTTGCACATCAAAAACAGCAAAATTACAAAAGGTAATATTATTTAGCAGCACATTGACACACAGTCAGTGTGATGCGGGCAATATCGCCTTTTGTAATTTTAGCTGTTTTCGATGTGCAAGTCCTTAAATGTTACCGTTAACAAGTGTATAAACTAATGTTTTGTACATTTATCTAATTAAAATGCCAAATTGCAATTAAATTTGCTAAACCAAACAATAGTTACAGTGGCTTTTGTGAGTTGACCAAAAAACACATCATTTTCAGGTCGTTTTGGATGACGTCAGATGCGAAGACAGGCTGAAACTGAAGTGTTCTGGGGTGCTGTAACTGTTGTTTGCTTTGGAAAATTTAACTAAAATTTGACAGTTTGATTGCCAATAGATAATGCATTGTTAACGTAGAATTTTGTCGAAATCAAACGTTGTTTTTTGGAGTTACGCAATATATGTTCATTTACAGAGTGGTTTACTTACGTAACGGCATAGAGTTATTTCGTCATTGATATTCAACAATTAATATCTCCGCTAAGTAACGACAGTTTATTTTTTAATAAAATTTAGTAATTTTTTTAGCAACTTATTCGGGTCTAAGTACACAGAAGTTTATTCAGATATGTTTTGATTTGAGATCTTTATTGCACGATGTGTAGGGGCTTACTTTTTTTAGACACAGTGCATTATGGTGTCATACTTGCCTCAGCCCCGGACATTTTCAACGATCCTTGGCGCCGCCCCTGACCCCACTCATTACTCCACAACTGATTTATTGATTTATTTTGACCTTCTGTAACGGCAACAATGATCACAAGACCAATGAATGCTTTCAGCTCAGGTAAAGTAAACGGCATATGTTCAACTAATTTTTCTAAACACACAGAATTTGCCTATTTTTAGTAGCTTTCACTATTGCCTCTAATACGGTGTGATCAAAAAACAACTGAAAGTAATCATTTGCTTCTGATGTCTTTACCCCAAAAACACGGCCAGAAGACTTTCGAACAATATCAGCACCTGATCGCTTTTTTGTGAGTGTGGTTTAGCAGTATACCACCTAATATTACCATCATTTGACAGAATAAAATCGCTGTCCTGTTCATGTGCATCCGTAGACAAAGCATCAGTATGATCAGCACTGTCATCATCACTGTCAACGACAGAACTTGGTAACTCCTCACAAACCTCAGCGTCTGCATCATGGTTTATTCCCAAATGGTCCTGTTTTGACTCATCACTACTATCGTTAAATTCTACATTTTCAGTATCATTATCTTCGTTATCTAACCAGTTAGCAATAAGTTTTTGAGCCTGCTTTAGCGTCAACCGTTTCGACATTATAAATGTTTAACACAGTGCAATGACAGACATGCCGGTATATGACGCTAGTGACGTCAGGCACGTGACCCGGTATCAAAAAATAAGTAACGTTAGAAAGAGAAAAAGAGAAGTTTATTTGCCATATGAGTCACAACCAATACAATAACAATTTTACACAACGGCAGGCTGCCAGAAAGAAAAACTCCATTACAGCTGGCCACCTATGATAACTATAACCAATAATTGTAAACAATATAATAAAAGTAATAATAACGAACCAAAAGACAGACAAATAATGCAACCAAAATAATTACTAAAAAGTGCAGAAAGCAGATATTGTAAATCATAAAAAGAATTGGGTTAGTTTGATATCATACGTGATTATTTATGACAATGCTTTAATATAATTTTTTAATTTACATTTGAAAAAAATGACGGAAGTAATTAACTTTAACTCAAAAGGAAGTTGATTCCAAAGATTACTACCTTTATATTTTATACACTTTAAACCATAAAAAGTTTTACATCTAGCAAGATGTAAATTTTCCCTATTGCGTGTATCATGATTATAAAACAAGAAATTTTCATTAAAGTACGAAGTAAATATAACAGGTAACTTTTCTTTATGACAAAAAAATTTGTGGATTAAAACAAGAAGTTGGAAATTGTAAAGATCAGGAATGTTAAGCGTGTTAAAATTTTCATATAAATCCGAAACAGAAGTTTTACGTGGGGCACTCTAAAGAATTTGTAACAATTTATTGTTTAATACGATTAATCTATTTAAATAAACACGGTAGGTATTTCCGTAGATTTCTATACCATATAGCAAATGTGTGTTTACAAAAGCAAAGTATATAATTATCAAAACTTTAACAGGCAAAATGTGGCGTATTTTATAAAAAAAATACTCGTAAATTTAAGGATTTTGTTATAAATGTAATTAATATGTTCAAACCAAATAAGATTATTGTCAATTATAATCCCCAAATATTTACAACAGTTGACCTGTTTAAGAATCACATGACGAAGTCTTAATTTAACTTTACAACGAGCATTATCATCACGAACACCAAAAACACTAAAACAAGTTTTATCCAAACTAAGGTTAAGTTTGTTAGCTAAAAAACCAAGTATTCAAATTAATTATATATACACTGTAAACCATGAAAAAATGAAACGGTTTTATTTTTGTAATAACTTTGTCAAATATCAACACACTTGGATAATATTTGGCACACGTGTAGCGTAGACAATCCTGAACTAGCCTATGTGCAAATTACATGTCAAACTTATTTGCTGTTTTGTATTATACGCTAGTAAAACAATACACTATAAAATAGTGCGTGTACATAGCATTAGCAACTTAGCAAACAGAGTTTGTTCATTGACAAAATGTTTAAAAGTAAACACACTTGCAAACGTCAGTCAAACAATGTCACAGCTTGTGTTCAGTGTCCGTTTTTAGCTGACGCACAGCAGCGCAGGCGTTTTCGCTATTCGTCCACCGCCTCGTCGATAACGCGCTGTTTCATCGTGGACCACACTTCAACCAAGCGCTGCTTCAGATCGGTCATATCAACTATCGGAGACCTGTACATCTGCTCCTAAAAGTAACCCCAAATTTTATAATCGACAGGGTTCAGATCTGGCTGTTGGGAGGCCACCAGGCTTGCCGTGGATATGGATATCCATGGATATATCCATAGATATATCCATGTGTGAATATCAGACTTTAGCCACAATACATTTGTAACGGTTAAAGAGACGACTGAGAAAACATATCGTAACCAAGGCTCAACCTAACAATCGGCTATAGCAAGGGCAATAAAATAATTACGGTAGATTTTCATGACAGCCGGGAAATACTTTTCTAAAATCATATTTCAATGCAATCGTGTTTTAATTTTTATTTTTATTTATTTTTAACAATTTCACAAAAATAATGCCTGGAGGGAAGAATGGACGCTCTGGCACTGCTGTATTTCGCGAAAATTTCGTGGCTATAGGTACTCAGGATAGGCGTCTATGGATATGGATATATTTATGAATATATATGGATATATGGATATCCATGGATATCTGCTGAAAATCTGTAAAAATGGATATAAATATGGATAACAAATTTCATATCCACGGCAAGCCTGGAGGCCACAGATCTGGACCGATGAACCTGGGCGTTTCGTGTGCAAGCAGGGCCATTGTGTATTGTGCTCGGTGTGCCGGCGCGCTGTCCTGCTGAAAGATGAACATTTCGCCTGCAATTTCCAGCCACAATGACTTCGTAAATAAGTAAATAAATTTGCACCCATGTCAATAAATGTCTAGGCTAAAAACTTGCCAAATATTATTCAATTTCGTTTATATTTGACAAAGTTATTAGAGAAACAAAACAGTTTCACTGTTTATGGTTCACAGTGTATATTAGCATTAGCAGATACTTTATCAATAGACTTACCACTAACAAATAAATTTGTATCGTCGGCAAACAATTAAACAGTAGCATTACTAATACAAAAATAAATGTCATTTACATAAATGAGAAACGATAATAAACCCAAGACGGAGAAATGTTTAATTGCCACAGTCTCTCCCAGTCCTCTAGAGCACCCAGCGCTGAATGCAGTCTAAATAAATCACACTTATTAATAACACGCAAATACAACTTTAAATCATCAGCAAATAATTTAGCTGTAACGCCATGTTGCTCAAGTGCAGCAATGAGGTCATTAATGAACAATATAAACATTGTCGGTCCAATGCCGCTACCTTGTACAACGCCACTGATAAGATCAAATAATTTAAATATAAAATATATAGATTATATATATAATCATATAAAACATTATTAAACGACAAATAAGCATAAAGTCTCTTGTACTCAAGAATTTTTTCAAAAACATTTAAGAGTGAAATAGGTCTATAGTTACCAAATGAATTTCTATTACCCTTTTTATACACAGGGATAACTTTGGATATCTTTAACGGATGCGAGACAATAGCTTTAGCAGATGACATGTTATATATAAAAGACAATGTTTTAGTGACTATATCAGCAATAGATTTAATGATTTTGGGACCAATGTTATCAGGTGACTTATTATTCTTTAGACTAGAAATATTTTTTTAATTTTAAAGTTGGTAGTAGGGGAACAGAACATGCTTTGTTTTAATGCAGTAGGTAAATAATTTTAAAGCTACTAGCTGAATGTGTTAAATTATTACTCAGTTGTTCTCCTACTGTACAAAAATAATTATTAAAGCAATCACTGATTTCTTTGCTATCTATTATCTTTTTGTTGTCTACATTGTTTATGTTGATATTTTATCCTTATTTTTGCTAAATGAACAAACCCTGTCGAGATTATTTTATAACTGGTTGGTAGTATTAGTTCTAGTATCAAACAACTGTTTGAAATATGTCTGTTCAGCTTGACCTGCTATTTGTTTAAATAATTCTCTATAGTTTTTATAGTTTACTTTATCACTCAATGTTTTACTTGTGAGCCATTTTTTGTATAATTTATTTTTGTGTTTACTGCTGAGTTTAAATTCAGATGTCATCCACATTTTATTTTTAGAACGTTTACGAGACAATTTAGTTGATGGAAAACAAGTATGGTAACACTTAGTAACTGAATCCTTAAAGAACTGGTAAGCTGAATCAACATTATCTAAAAGATATAATTGATGCCAATTTGTTGCACTTATTAACTTTTTTAAATTTATCAATGTTACTGTCGGAAAATATCCTAACAAACCTTACATTTTGTTTAGGTTTAATGTGCTTATTAAAAATTAAAATATAATTAGGTAGATGATCAGTCAAGTCACACCACAAATTACCTGACTTAATAGTTACGTTCCTTTTGAAATTACTGCCATCATAGTAATAAATATGATCGATTAATGTCGCAGATAAATCCGTGATTTGGGTTGGCATGATTATTATTGGCAAAAAAATATTAAAAAGTAAATTATTTACAAAATCAGAAGTTGGATTATGACTGTTGTACCTGATTAAGTCAATATTAATATTTCCTGCAATAATGCAAGAAGTTTTAGTTTTATATATCATAGAAAGACAATTGTCCAGTAATTTGTTAAATTTATCAATATTTTGCTTGGGATGTCTATAAATGCCACCTATGATGTACTTTTTATTTCCGTTAACAATTTCTAACCACAGATTTTCAATAAAATTTTCAGAAGTGGACGGAATTCGTAGATAATCTAGTTCATGAACAACAAAACTATTACTAACATAAATATTAACACCACAAACATTTGAAGTTTTAGATACAACAAAATAAAAATTATCATTAGGAAAAACATTATGATAAAATTCTAACTTGTAATTCCAGATTTCAGATAACACAATGACATCGACATCAAAATCAAGCTACAAAGAGTGCAAGAAAAAAAACAAACCTTTATGATTTTTATTGAGACTCTTTATGTTTATGTGGAAAACACCTAAGTCCACACAAGATTCACATTCGAACATATTAAATTTATTATTAGTGCAATAAGTAAATTCTAACTTCTTAAAGACAGAGTTATTACAAACTGATAAAATATTATTAAAAAATCTATCATTGTAAACATTATCTTTCATGACTTTTGACTTTCCAAACAGGACACCACTAAGCTTTGCATTTGATCACAGGCTAAACGGTAGTTCAAGCCCTGTGTTAACGGCGACTTTTTTTTCTTATTATTATTATCATCATCATCATCATCGACAACCGTGGGCTCAATGCCCGTTGGTGTCTGACGCCATTCTCACTATCGCTGCCCACTGCTGCCTATCTAGGGCAGTGTGGCTTAACTCCTGCAGGGTTGTCCCACACCACTGCTCAATGT
>Ga0209454_1001950_pt1 | contig 13539 bp, 10 predicted proteins | sample WorMetHERISLAND1_2_FD_187400 | JGI IMG/M metagenome (GOLD analysis project Ga0209454, IMG submission 187400) | Marine gutless worms symbiont microbial communities from Max Planck institute for Marine Microbiology, Germany - Olavius geniculatus... | ecosystem: Host-associated > Annelida >...
TTACAGCATATAGTGTTGGTTTAATTTTATTTCGACAAATGCGGCTACTGCGCTACTTAAAAACACACAAAAGTGACAAATTCATCACTTTGCGTAAGCACACATACACGCACGCATACAAAATGACTAAAACAACTAATGCAAATAGTTGATTTAAAATGTATGATAACAAAAACAAGAATAAAGCAAACATAATAATTCAGAAACTCTTGATAGACGTTAAAAAATAAAATGAGGGCGCTGAATTAAATGTGGGACTGGAATTTGACGGACTTGAAAACGTACAACGCTCTGCATTTCCAGTTCTGCACTTTCAGTCGGCCCCTCATTTAGTACAGGCATTTCAAATGCTTTAACAAGGTAGCAAGAGAATTGAAACTGACATTTTGGTGGAACTGCGGGCACTTGACAGAAGTGGTAGTCGCGGTGAAAGCGGATGACGGCGGCACGTGTTGATTGTTCGTATCTGAGCGTTGAATCGGCTGCTGCTGCTGCTGCTGCTCATGATGATGATGATAACCGGCAGCGCATCCAAGCATCGTCAACGACGTCGTCGTCGCAGGCGGCGTCAGCGGCACGTAGTTTCCGGCGGGATGCATCAACAGCGACGAGAAATGCACGTCCGCTGATACGCCTGCATGCCGTGTTCATCACACACACAGCACTGCAATGGCGTCGTCGCCATTTAGAGGAAAATTTACGAGCACAATTAAAATTCTGAGCACCCAAATCTTTTCTGTCGAAAATTTGCAGTATCTGTCGAAACGGTACAACTTTTTGCCTCGCCTACTTTTTGGGCCCACGACGCCGCTGCACAACAGCAAGACATCACGTTGCGACTTGACTGCAAATCCGTAACGTACATGTATGTGCAACTACCAGGTGGTCTAAAATGCAGAACCCGTGTTATAATTTTGCGATAACTTCCGCAAACGTTCACCCATTGTAACCATTTTCACTCTTACAACAAGAAATCGATAACGCATAAAAGTGAAATTGTGCTAGACACCTCACCTTTATTGCGTAATTACCCTACCTAGCAAAACACACACTACTCTCAAAATACAGTTGACTACCTGAAGAAAAAGAACGTCTAGATCATAGTAGTTAGCGTTACGTTTTAATACCTTTCTGCTTGTATCGAGCGTTGCTACTTTTACCTATCATGTAAAAACATAGTACGGTATAGGCGTAATCCAGAGAATAGGCTGCAATGTGAATTCTATTCACCAGCGTGCATGTAAAACACCCACGTGTCCCACTCCAGACAGAGTGGTTTAACTGACACGTGTGAAACTAACACACGCACCGCCAAGCAGCATTTCTTGCAGTAAGTTGTCAACAAGGACCAGTCCGTAGCTCCTGGCAAGCTGAACCTGTTCGACCAGTTGCCAGGTGATGCTCTGTAGGCACGGCAGCGTCAGCAGCAACTCGCCAAACCGACCACGCGTCTCGTACTGACGATCGTTCACGTAGTCTTCCAAGTTGACCTGAACCTGGAAACGAATCGCCTTGATACGATTAACGTCACCGATGCCGCGGGCATCTGCACGTATAACAGAGATATTCCATACGAATGAAACTCGCGCCAGTTTTAGTTTTGCCGAGTTTTCCGTCCCCTAAATGACCAATACTTTGTCGAGCGTGACGTTAAACTTTACCGACTCATTCGTTGCGGCTAGTTTTTTTCTAAGCAGTTTTTATATTTATTTTTTACTGTTTAAATTATATTACATGGTTCAAGTTTTAGTGTTTTACTACATAAAACAAGATGTTTAGTTTACATTGAACAAAACGTCTTTCGCCGTACGATAGGCCTATTTTTTATTTATTTTTAGTTTTAAAATTGATTTTATTCGTAGTTTAATTTTTGTATTACATGTAGTGATAAAAATATCTATGCCACCTAAGCAACTGCGTCACCAACTGCAGTAACTTCAACACGCACATGCGTTTAAAACCTATAGATACAAAAAAAGCCCTGCTAACGCAAAGGTGAACGCGCAACAGCGGTGCACCGTCGTACGCTAGTGATCCATAGACTTCATCCGTAGATCTAGTCTGTATAGCTTCTGGCTGCAGTTTCACAGAAGGCCCAGTAAAACAAAATCACTCACCAGATGGCGCCACTATCTCGCTCTGGCAACGCCACATCGGCTGATTATCGCAGATTTTCCCTACCCCCTCTCATTTAGCGCCCTCGTTCGGGGTGACCCCCTTCGAACTTATGGAAAAGCATTACGGTTCCTGAAACTAGAGTCTTCCAGGCAGCCGACGGTGAAGATTTGGTGATCCTAGCTTGCACAGCTTTTGACTGATCCACCCGTGTGACAGACGGACAGACGGACAGAATTGCGACGGCTAAAACTAGCAATTATGAGTTGCAATTGTGACGGTGATCGTATATATTAGTTGCTTATGCTTTTGGCATAATTACGCATTTAAATTTATTCATAATGTATGCAATCCACTAATTTGTATTTAGCATGATTTTTGTTCAGCCAGCCATTTTTCCTCAGTCACCAAACTTTAGGCCACATCCTCAAAATATCTTAAAGCCCACGCGGACAGCTGCATTTTGGCAAAAGATCTTCCTAGCACATAAAAAAGTAAAACCATTAACAGCAGTGTGTTTGAGATTAAAGGTGATCCAGGTCAACTCGTCATTCGCTCGTTGAATGTCTGCAATATTACACCCTTTAAACGACGATATAGCCAGCTCGTTAAGTCAGCTCGTCGAGCGCTCATCCAGCACACGACCAACGCACGACGAGCGCTCGACAAGCTGGCTTGATAAGCTGGCTCGTCGTGCGCACGACGAGCACTCATCGAGCCAACCATCGTGTTACGATTAATCAGTTCAACATGCCTGGGTCGAAGAAGACGATAGTCTTGAGGCAAGCCAGCTCGGTGTCGTCAATCTGCACGCCTCGCAGTGGTTCGATCAACTCGTCCAGAATGCGTGCAGTCAGTCGAGACATGGCGCATTCTGTCGACTGGCGCCGTACTACGGTGTCGTTTCCGAGCAGTAACACGTCCTTGTACGGCATAGAGCGTCGGACCAGGCTCAGCAGGAGATGCTCGCCCGCGTGAGCGCGTAGTAGCGACACCTGTACAGTGCGCAGCGACACAAAGTCACACAATGCTATCAAAACAGTTTTCGTCAAAATAACTTCCACACATTTCACCTCCACTCAGATTTTACCTGCACCCTAGCCTACTTGCTACCGGAGAAAAACGTCGTCAGGAAGTCATCAGTCGGTCGTGTCGTTCAGAAAAATTCGAACCCTCGGCCGATAATGCAACAGCAGTACATTACGAAGGTCGCTCAAAAAATTCCAGGACTGTTCTTCTTAGTAAGCACATGGGTGGCTGCACTCCTCTTGACAGAATGCAATTTCATAACCAAGTAAAAAATTACTACAAAATGCATTATTTCTGCATAAAACTTTAAAACAATCTGGAGAGGGTTCTACGGCGCCTCGACCCAATGTCTCGACGCCTTTGGCGTCTTCTGTCTCTCCATCCCTCTATTTCAAAATTCTGGATCCGCCACTGTAGCCAACATCAACGTTTCTGCATACGTATGAAGCGACCTGATCGTCCAGCGTCAGTTCACAGAAGCTCGGGATGTACTTGGCCCACTCGACGAGAATGAGCAGCTGCTGCTGAATCGAGTCGCAAATGTCAGCGACTGTTGCCGTCTTCTTCTCATGCACACCTGTGCTACTCAGCGCCGGCGATATCTCAACACGTACACACACGGACAGACTACGTCATCATCATCATCATCATCCGCAGCAGCTTGGCATCAACGCAGCCGCAGCGTAACAAAATTAAAGGCTGAAGGGCGTGTAAATAGCTCTTCGTGGAAACGTATCCCACAGCTACGGAGCGTCAGCCGCAATATGCGATCACATAGTGTTATTACTTAAGCTTACTTAAATCTCAGCAGGTGTCCATTATTGCACGGTAGTCGAAATGACACCTTTTCTGCGTCACACGCGCTTGTCACACGATGAAACCTCACGTCGAGTAAGCATAGAGACAGACAGAGAATAAGCTGAACTGGTGTGCAACCGACCTGTCTGGAAAGCAGCTCTGCGCTGAGTAAGCTAGCGACAGACAGTGCAGCGCTCTGCGTCAGGTCGTTGCAGCTGGCACGTCGCACACTGATTCGATCTCGCTCGTTCTGAACCGCTACACGCACAATCAGAGTTACATGCACACATGCAGACGGACAAGCACTTGCTATATTCTGACTAGTGTCTAATGGCGGAGACTTATCGTACACGCTTTAATCTGACACTTTTTAAAAGCACTTTCCCTTCGCAGCGATGGCAAATCGCTTTCACTAAGCGCAATTTCCGGGCTCAAAATGCGAAAAGATGCGTTGGAGGCAGGGGTTCTGCCTCGGACAGCGCTGGAATGCTGGCTATATCCTATAACTGCGTTTTGTTTTTGAGAGAACAGCAAAAAATAAAAGGAGACTAGGAGAGAGAAAAAGAAAGATAACAAAAAAGAAAGAATGGAGAATAAGACCTTTGGAGATACGTAAAGGTCGAGTGCCGAGTGCTATTGAGTTAGGCAGCGTAGTCGCCAACTTATGAAAGACATCAACGAAATCGCAAAATTTCACATGCCTTCCTTGCGCATTCCGGCGCGGAAGCACTTCTTGAGTCGGCAGTAGCGGCACTGGTTGCGTTTGTCCTTGTCGACGGTGCAGTTGCGCTGAAAGCGGCACGTGTAGACGTGGTTCTTGCGCACGGAACGACGAAAGAATCCCTTGCAGCCGTCGCACGACGCGGCGCCGTAGTGCTTGCCCGTGGCGCGGTCCAGACAGATGGAACAGTATGCACTGATCACCGCTACACCGTCACCGACACCGACACCGACACCGCTGGACGACGGTATAACCGCGGTGTTCAACTGCACGCGGGTGAATTCACTGCTGACGACGACGCCGAGCGCTTGGCTTGGGTAGACACTGTGCACTTGAGGCAAGACTGCAGCAGCTGCTGCAGCAAAACTGACGTCCGTCGGTTCTGTACAACGCCACAAAGCAACCAACACTCGTGATCGCAAACTAGCACAAAGCCGCAGGCTTGAAAATTAAACGAAGCGATGTCAATGACTGCAACGGTGGACCTACGACGCCGACTCAAATCAACAGCAGCCTGCAGAGCAGATGACGCGCGACTTATTGAAGTTGAATAATAAAAAATATAGTCCTATACTGCAATAAAACAAAATCAGTTGTTTTACGGTTCTTTTAGCTCGTTTAATTTTATTTGACTTCATCACGCATGTGCCAATTAGTGTGAGCGTCTTAGCCAACATTTCGATCGGCGACAACGATGGCGCTCTGTAGCTCGGCGACGGGTTTCCTATCAAAGAGCTCCTACACAATCTCAGCCTATATTTAAACCTTTAACGTCTTACCTTTCTGCAAGTATTCTGAATGCATTCCCAGCAGGTCCTGAACATCAGGAACCTTCATTTTCAGTCAGCTGCAGATCGAAGACTCCACTCAACTGACTAATCGATAAGCCAATCAGTTAGGCCTACGCTCTACTGTGCGCAACAGGAGACGGCCTCTCATTGATATGCATTCAGTTTGCACAATAAACACGTGTCGGCCTGAACAACTGCCGACACGAATATGCGCCCGATCATTGATTGAGGGCGCTCGCAGATGTACAACAGAATAAACTAAAACACGCAACCCAACTAAAATTGTTTTATTTTGGCAGTACATGGGAAAGATTGCGATAAAATAAGTTTTCTGCAAATTTGTATCAAGGCGTTTCGCTTTGCTTTCTGTGCAAACGCAGTAGACGGCGACCGTCTCCAGCTATAACTGTTCGCGGTGTTTTCGACTGAGTTTTTACGCGTGATAGCAGAATGCTTCGCGCGTCTTAGACATGGCCTCGGCGTCCGTCCGTCCGTCTGTCCGTCACACCCTTGATCTGTATTAGAACGGTGCAAGCTAGGATCACGAAATCTTTACCATGGGCTGTCCCAAGGACTCTGCAGTTCATCGTGACGAAATTTCGTGCCCCTGGGTGATGGGTGAGGAAGTTCTCCTCGAATGAGGGCGTCAAAAAAGGGTATCCCCTTAAAGACGCTATTTTGTCGTTATTGGCTCGTTTAGTGTGAAAACAGTTGCAGATAGGTACAAACATGCTGCTGATCATAACAAGCACTGGTGACAGGCTTTTTAGATTTATCAACATCGATGACCTTGGACGATCTTGAACCCCCAAAAGAGGGGTTTTTAGTCAATTTTTTTGCAAATTTTGGCTGCAGCGCAATTTCAAGAGTGAATTGCGACAAAATGCTGAAGATAGACCAAGACAACCTGCGTATGAAATTTTCAGTATTAAACGCAGATTTTAGCAGTCGAAGTGCTGACCCCTTAGGTTCAAGGAGGTTTGCGCACGCGAGCGTCAAACAGGGGTACCCCTCAAAAGTGGTTATTCTAGTGACATTGGTTCGTCTAGCATGAAAACAGTTGCATATAGGCACAGACATCCTGCTTATCATAAGAAGCACTAGTGACGAGCTTCTTAGGGGTGTAAACATCGATGACCTTGAATGACCTTAAACCCCCAAAATAGGGGTTTTAGTAAATTTTTCGCGATTTCGGGTTGCGACACACATTTAAGGGCGAATTTGCCGAAATAGCTGGAGACAGACCTGGACAGCCTGCCTATGAAATTTTTCTTAGCATAACGTAACAATCTAAGTTTCGACCTCTTACATTCATAAAGTTTTCCTTGACTCAAATTTGAGGCTACCAGCAGACAGCAGGCCTATCGACGAATCCAATGTCTACATGCCATCAGTCACTATCAAATAGTGACTGATGACCGAATTTTGCGTTCTGATCCAGTTTTGTTGTTATAACCATAAAATGTTGGGGTAAATCCACGGTGAGGAAGGCTGGACCATTAAGGCTCTAGTGATCCGCAAGGTACATTTACTCTGTCAGTGGTACTCACTGCTTCAGTGTTTACATTGCCATACACAGAGTGACTAACTTAATCAGAGAGTGAAGTTAGTTAAGTCAGCACGGATGCAAATAATTTCTAATAGGCCTAAATAAAGTAAATGTCCTGGTCACACTATTTTAGGGAATAGCCAAATTAAGTACGCAGCCTATTCGTTAGTTTGCAGCTTATAAAACATTTAGTCTATGTCGGTACTCGGTACTCGGTATACAGATGCTGAATAATGTTGGTCATGCTAAAGCCATCAATCGAATCAGCTGACAGTGCACAATGTAGCAGATAACGTCCGTGATGGCAGAATGTGCCTAGTAATTACAGCGCAAGTGATTGCAACGCTATCTACAATTGTATGATAATGTGTCGACCAGCACATCGAATGGACATAAGGCTAAACTACACTACTTTAAAGCAAGCGGCTTAGCGGAGTTTTAGTAACGCAGCCTATACGCACTTGCATTACCAACAGCGATCGACGCACATCACTAGGCTATGGAACGAACAATGTTGTTTTGTCGAGTTGGCAACTGAATACAATAGTTTGTTGCAAATCGCATCATCAACTTGCAAAATGCAAACTTTAGATCAACTTGTGTTAGAGACTGATAGACTAGTCTGCACAGCACGTAATTTGACGCGCCTGAAATGTCGATGTCAATAAAACTGAATACACGACATTGTGCTACATTTTTGTCGCTAATAGCTAATAGTACAGATCTGCTTTCAAATTATAACTGTCGTAGTGAGCTCCTCTTTAATACGTATATCTTGATGACTTTTGCACGCTAAACGTAATGTTTCCGTCTAATAGGCCGTAGTACGGGTCCTGCCTGTCCGTTCGCCTGTGTGTCCGTCTGTTTGTCTGTCCCTTATGGGCTCCTATCTCCCAAAACAAGAGAAAGCCAACTTGCAGCGGCAACCATTGTCAGTTTTCATTTGAAGAGGTCGAAAATTCAAAGTTGGGATTATGGTTAGGGCTGCGCAGCTCCAGGCGGGCGGCCGCATAATGTCGGCACTGTGCGCCTATATATTTTTGTTAGGTTTTTACGCGCGATAGCAGAATGCATCGTGCGTCTTAGCCATCGTCGAGGTGTCTCGAGGTGTCTGTCCGTCTGACCGTCACACTCGTGATTTGTATCAAAACGGTGCATGCTATAGCATCACGAAATCTTCACATGGGCTGTCCCAAAGACTCTAGTTTTTTTGTGAGAAAATTTTGTGTTTCTGGGTGAGAGGGTTGTCCTCGAACGACAGCGTCAAAGAGGGGTACCCCCTAAAAGATATTTTGCCGCTATTGGCTCATCTGGTGTGAAAACGGTTGCAGATAGGTACGGACATGCTGCTTATCACAACAAGCACTGGTAATGGGATTTTTAGATTTATTAACATCGATGACCTTAAACGACCTTAACCTCCCCCACCCCAAAAAATAGGGGTTTTCGTAAATTTTTCGTGATTTCGGGCTGCGACACACATTTTAAGAATGAATTGCGCCGAAATGGCTAGAGATAGACCCAGACAACCTGCGTATGAAATTCTCAGCATTGATAAACGCAGATATTAGCAGTCCAAGTCCCGACCCCTAAGTTCAAGAGGCCTGCGCAGGCGGGCATCAAAGAGAGGTACCCAGTTAAAAAGTGGTTATTTTACCGCTATCAGCTCGTCTAGCATGAAAACAGTAGCACAAAGGCACATGCTGCTTATCATAACAAGCACTAGTGGCAAGTTTTTGAATGGCGTCGACATTGATGACCTTGAACCTTGAACGATAGGGGATTTTGGTGTCTTTTGCGATTATCGGCTGTGGCGAACATTTCAAGAGTGAATTGCGCTGAAATGGCTGGGAGATAAGCCTGGACAACCTGCGTAGGCCTATGAAATTTTTAGCATAGAACGTCCATTTTTCACTATCTAAATTTCGACTTCTTAAATTCAAAAAGTCTTCCGTACGGAAGCTTCAAATTTGGGTACTCCTTCAAAACGCATTACTATTTTGTTGCATGCTGTACACGATTGCCCAGGTGGCAGGACCGCTGCTATCGCGCATCGCGTGAGCTTTTCTCAAATTACTTGTTATTGTAGTACAAAATGTTGACATCATCATCATCATCAGATATTCGTTTAATAAAAGCTTTGACAATCCGCAAAGCAGAACAATCAAAAGAAAACTATAAACATATTGCGCTGACAGTTAAAAACTAGGCCTAATAACAACTTCTGTACAGCATGCGAATGATAAAACCACTGTCAGTTAAACGGTTAGTTTTGTCGAGAAGGAAAAATCATGTTGCCTGCTATGAAGATTGTATACATTAGATAAACGTTCAGGTAAAAGCGGCCTCAAAACGTTATGACTGTTATTTACAATCCGTTCAAAAAATGCGTCATCAGCAGCATCGAATCTGTCCATGACAGACTCTGAAATGTCTGCGCAGAAACCGAGTTTGTGTGCTTCGCGGAGAAATGCGTCAAGACGGTTGCAGTCAGCAGCTGAACAGTAGCCAGGCCACGCTGGACTACAATACAGTATTTTGGCCAGTACACAGTTGCGTTGAATACATCATGCAACGACAATGCTGGTAAACCCTGTGCTCTGTAAACTTTGAGGGCGCACAGTCCACTTCTTGCGCAGAATTTCAAAATTGTCTATACAGTGTTCTGTGAAGGATAACTTGTCATCAATTACAACTCCTAATGCCGTGATACTGCTGACACGTGTTAGTGACTGTTGCAGATCTGGCTGCTGAACAGTTCGTTTCTGTGAAGGTTTACTACGGAAAATAATTTCTTTTGACTTGACCAGGTTGAGTTTAAGGTTGCTGGACTTCGCCCACGTTGACACATGCGCCAGCTCGTCAGAACAAGTGTGTGAATTCTTTTCTGGGAATATCGTCTGCAAACTTGACCATGGCATTTTCGTCGTGTAGTGGTCGCAGATCGGACGCCGTAACCGTGAATGAAGCTGGTCCTATAGAAGAGCCTTGTATAACGCTGGCATTAATATTAGCAAATGAGGAAACTGAACCTGAAAATGTTAAACCGGCCAGCAGTGGTAGTGGTGTTGGTGCTGTCTGCTTGATAACATCTCACGCTAGTTGGTCCACTTGACCTGAAAACGCACCTAGCTACAGGCCTAAACCTACACGTACACGTTGTGTCAGTGAACGAGCACTTAGCATTGCCGGTGGGTAAGGTAAGGTAAATTCATCAAGGCTACATTTTAAAAATAAAAATTTCACACAAAAAGAACATTTTATTTGAATATGGTCATGTAATTTTTTGGTAAGATATTAATGTAGCAAATATCTTAAATGTCTGAATCTGTCATATTTGTGAACTACGCGGCATCAAAACCCCCAGCATAATCGCTGCCTAGCTGTTGTTCACTTCAAACGGAAAAAGCACTAATGCAGACATTCCCTGTACTGTGAAACTATTATATCACAGTACACACCCTGCAGGACGCCTATCCATTTTCCGGCATACCTGTCGGAGTCGCTTGCTTGTAGGCCTATGCCACAAACTGCACAAAGATGCAGATTTATTTATTCCAGTCGACAATCAGCAGCAGTTCGCTTGAACGGTAGGCCTACACTGCAGCGTAGGCCTACAATGCACACTGGCGTCAACAGTAATGTAACAAAACGCTGTTCGGTTTCACGGTTCTAAAAATCAGTGCAATTCGTAGTCACGCATCGTTAGTTTCATTACTCAGAAGATTTAATGACGACATCCATCTGCGCAATCGCAGAGTGAAATGAGTTCGTTCAAAAGTCACACTGACAGGATAAGACACGATTGCCCAAGTGGCAGGACCGCTGCTATCGCGCGTCACGTGAGCTTTTCTCAAATTACTTGTTATTGTAGTACAAAATGTTAACATTATCATCATCATCATCAGATATTCGTTTAATAAAAGCTTTGACAATCCGCAAAATATAGCCGTCTGACCGCAAACGACTTATAATCTGCAGGAAAGTTTTCTCCAGTGCATAATCTGGTGGTGCAGCAGCTGATCAAAATATCAATCAAAAGGTTAAAGTAATAGCTTCACACATCAGGATCTAACTTGACTGGACTATCTATCTATCTGGACTATAACTATCGTAACTATAACAACCAGTACGTCAGTTAACTACTAACCTGCGACTGACATGAGCGGCGGCTGCGGCGGCTGCGCGGTCATGCCTCGCCGTGTGCCCTGCAGACCACACGGTCGACCGACGGACTTCAACCTCCGTACCTCGCCGTCAGTCAGTTGGTCGCTGGTCGCTTTGCGTTGTACTTCGCTCAGTGATGTCGTCGCGCTTGTTGTCTGCCGTTGGCCGGCACAACTCGTCGACGAGCTAGGCCTGCACAAGATCCGGCCGTCGGTCGACGCAGCTCTAGCGGCACTGCCTCTCTCACTCTGTCTCTCACTCTCGCTGTAGTTGAGCTGATCGGGCGGTGCAGAGTGGAGGCCGTACCGTACGTACGTGCGGGTGTGTCACTCGCAGTCGCATGTCGGCGGCTAGCTGATGGTAAGCCCGTCTGCAGCCAGCTGAGCCCAGCCCTCCCCGTACCCGCGACATATCAGTCCGAGTTCAACCACGTGATGACGGCCTGGTCCCTGCAAGGGACTCAACTGAATACGCACTGCACGTTGACGACAGGCTGACAGCTTATTGACGTTAACGGTCCAGCGATTCACATTCGACTCCACTGCAACGAAAAACGTGTCGATCGACCACGCTAAAGCCCAGTTTCCATCCAACGCAACGCACGCAAAGCAACGCAACGCGTACTTTTTGATGCAGGTTTGATGCAGCTGACGCAAGTGGCGTAAGCGACGGGAGAGCCAAAACGCTAAGATGCTTTGGTGTGTAACAAAACGTGTCATGTGTGCTGCGAAGTTTGATGGTAGGAACCAAGTTGCAAAACTACCCCGGTAGGGTTATCATTATGGCGATGTACGCTGCATAATATTCGCTATCATTAACTGGATTCGAGGCTCGGGCAAAAGGTGCGGGTAGCATCAGTTAAAGCGTCGCACTCATTCCAGCTGAGTGATGCCTAGGCCTATACAGTGGCTGATGCAGAGACGAAATGCTGGTAGCTAGCCTTCAGCAGCGCCGGATGCTGCACTGCATAGCCTGCTGCTGCGCTGCTGGCTGGATAGCTCGTCCATGTGACCTGTCCGAATGTGCCGACACATTATGCGGCCGTCCGCCTAAAGCTGCATGACCTTTTAAGCTGAAAATGGATACACTTACGCTGTCATAGGGAATGCGTTCATACCATTTTAAGGGTTTTTACCACGCCTTTAACGAGCGACAGCAGAATGCTTCGCGCGTCTTAGCCATGGTCTGGGCGTCTGTGTGTCTGTCAGTCTGTTACACTGCTGTATTGTATCAAAACGGTGCAAGCTTAGATCATGAAATCTACACTGTGGCTGCCTCAAAGACTCTAGGCCTATAGTTTTTTGTGATAAAATTTCGAGCCTTTGAGTGTTGGGATTCCTCTCGAACGAAGGCGTGAAAGAGGGGTACCCCTAAAAAGTTCTTACCGCTATTGGCCTGTCAAGCGTTAAAACGGTTGCAGATAGGCACAGACATGTTGCTTATCATAACAAGCAATGGTGACGAGCTTCATAGAGCTGTCAACATCTATGACCTCGAACGATCGACCTTAAACCCACAAAATAAGGAGTTTTAGTGAATTTTGTTTTGCAATTTCGGGCTGCGACGAGCTTTTCGCTGATGTCAACATCGATGACCTTGAATGACCTTAAACTGCAAAAACAGATAATTTTGATGTTTTTTGCAATTTTCTGCCGCGGAGCAAATTTCAAGAGTGAATTGCCCCGAAATTATTAGAGATAGAATGGAACAACCAGTGTGCGAAATTTTTAGCATAGAACGTACATTCTAACCATCTGAGTTTTGACTTTCTAGGCTGAAGGGGTATTCCGTATGCATGATGGCCTCGAATTTTGTTTACTCTTTCAACATGCATTATTATTTCATTGCACGCTGTACAGTGATTGCCCAAGTGGCATCAGGACCAACACTGTCGCGCGTCACGTGAGCTTTGCTCAAATTACTTGTTTTTTTTAAAGTTAGGATCGCTCTATCGTCGAATGTGACGGACAGACGGACAGACGGACGGACAAGCTATACCCATATTGCGACCTATCGAAACTCAGAACGACCGGCAACAAGACATGACGTTCTGGTAGCCGACGTGGTAGGCTGATTGATCGAATTGTTTTGCAAATTCCTGATTTTCGTGTTGAGGTACTTTGATGGCTCACCCTGTATAGTGTACAAGATAGACTGAAGAACGGGCGATATGACTTTAAAATACCCCAATTATGGCCCAAAAATCACTATTATGTACGTAGTGTGAGAATATTTTTTGTGCAAAGTTCGCCGGTCCCCTCGCCCCTGCTACTGCTTCTGCTTCTGCTACTTCTACGCTCCGTGCATCTGCTGACGGGGCACCAGTCACTTCCGGTTCCCGACTATCTGACATGGCTCCTTGCTTAGTG
>Ga0209454_1001955_pt1 | contig 13530 bp, 4 predicted proteins | sample WorMetHERISLAND1_2_FD_187400 | JGI IMG/M metagenome (GOLD analysis project Ga0209454, IMG submission 187400) | Marine gutless worms symbiont microbial communities from Max Planck institute for Marine Microbiology, Germany - Olavius geniculatus... | ecosystem: Host-associated > Annelida >...
AGGTAACGCAGCGTCATTTGAAATAGTAACTCGTATTCGCCAGGTGGCGCCACTGTTGCACATAATTAATTTCAATATCTTATATTTTCGTGTTGAGAATGAAACGACCTTGATTTCTGCAAAAAATTGTGTAAATCTAAGCAGTATTTCTGAAGTTAGAAGCTATATAACAGAGTGGCCTCGTTTTTTTGGGCCACCCTGTATACTTGCAGTTAAGTAAGAAGTCAGAGAACAGAAACTTCGTACCTCGCACATACTTTTAGCCGATTTTACAATTTTGTTATAAGGCTTATTAATCAAATAATTATGTACTTGTTATTTGATGAATTAAAAATATTTATAATTTTTATGAAGTATTATCTTCAACAGTAATGGGAGTACTCGAGTCAGAAATTAAATTCAAATTATTACTGAAATCCGTTTTCGAATTGAAGTAAATCGAGTAGACACTCGAGTATTTGGCCCAGCCCTGTACTGCGGCCGGGCCACGGCAGATCAATTATTCCAATGCTTGCTATAGCGAGTAACGTTCAGCCGCTGTAGCTGTGACGACTGACGACTAAATCTGTCCGCTGTTCAATATATCAAATACTTGCACCGAATGGGGGTTCGTCCGGGATAACGCCATGCAGTTCAGCAGGGATTAAGTCGTTGTAAGAATTTTGGTGTATAATTAATTTATCATGGTTTCGGCACATTACAGTATAATGTCGGCCGCTCTATCTGTGAAGACTAAATGTGTTATTTTTTTGCAGTACGGAATTGTAATGCATTATATTGTTTTGTATTATGGTTTTACTCCGAGTGTACGACTAAATCTGTCCGTTGCTCGATATCCAACAACCCGTTCACACCCACACTGCATGTCTGTCGGCTGCTATCTCAAGACGCTTTATAGGTGTTATAACATCTATACAGGGTGGACCAAAAAAATGACCCAACTTGTTTTTGTCAGAACTTTGTCAAATCTTCACCAAATTTGCTAATTTTTAAAACATGTACAGCCAAGACAATAGAATTATGCGAGGTACACTTAATGTCCACCTTGCCTAATTTATGTCAACGCACTACCGTGCAAAAACGCAGATGTTCTAAATTGTTGCATAATACTGAGTTGTTGTGCCCATTAAGTTCAAACAACTTAATTTAGCACACAATAAACTAAAATGTATTTATTTGAAGGAGTTATAAATTTGTGTAACAACATGCTTCCAAATTATTAGAATTTATGCCTCAAGTGTACACAATGATTTAGACGTGATGCCATGGCTGATAGCAGCATTAACGATCAACTGATCAAAATTCACAGCATTCATTCATAAATTAGACGTGTTTTGAGCTTATTACTTAACTATATTGTTGTTTGTTATTTTTGGCGTAAAACATTTAATATTACCAAACTATATAATGACATGTCACTTTCTGTCGAATTGATAATGAAAAGGTGAGCAGTCTGATACTGATAATCACCGTGTAATGTAAAAGTTTGGAGCATCTGCGTTTTATGCGATACTGCGTTGAAATAAATTAGGTGAGGTGAATAATGAGTGCACCTCACATAATTCTATTGTCTTGGCCACCAGTATGCCAAAAATTACTACATTTGGTTAAGATTTGACGAAGTTCTGACAAAAGCAAGTTGGGTCATTTTTTGGCCCACCCTGTAGATAGCTTCTGTCTCTCCCTGAACGCCTTGAATGATCGCTATTAAATTTGACGGTTTCTAATACGGGCATGATAGCACCTTTCATTCATTTATTTTTCATTACTCAATTCTCAAGGACTGAAATATTAAACTAGGGAAATGATGTCTGGTGCGTTTACGGTGCGGCCTCAGAAAATACGAACGTGTCAGCTATAGGTAACCCGCGTTGAAGCGTTGGACGGTGACCGACAAGCGCTGGAAAAGGAACGCGGTTTTACGGGGTGTTCGTCTTCGTTCACTTATTTTAAGAACACAAACATTTTAAATACAGTTTACTGTACATATAACCTTTTTACCTTGCAAGCTTGACTGACTCAGCCGACAATTTCTCTAGGCCTACTGGCACGTTTAAACGTCGTTTAGAAAATTTCCGTGTTTGCTCGCTATTACAACTTTGACGGTAGGCCTAGGGGGCCTACAAAAACTAATTGACCCTTTATGTGTTTCTACGCTATGTAAATTATTGTTGCAGCAAAAGTTGGCTAATGTCGTTCACTTAATCTCGTGTCACATTCGCTTACTGAAAAGTCCAAAACTGCAACTTTGTAACTACAGTTATTCACCCCCATTTCGCCTAATGTGCTTTCTGATTAAAAATATCTTCAAAATTGTACAACAAATTTTAACTAGTCGTTGTGCAAGTAAACGAAAACGAGTTTATGCTGCAGTCCGCAAAGCTACATTTTCAGCAGCGGCTATGCCACAAAAGTTGCGCCTGTCTTTCTCCAATTTAAATGAATGCCAGTCGACTTTGCACAATTAACGACACCCCCTTTTGATTAAATCCATGCAAAATATTTTTTCATATTCATCATGCTTTTGCCGTCACGAATAAGTGAAGTAGATACATATTAATACGCAACATTCGTTATTAATTTGTCACGAATATGCCTAAAACCTAAATTGTTGTATATAAGTATCACAAATACTGTCATTTTTATATCATCCGTTAACACATGTTTTAAAAAATACAAAACGTTCTACAAAACGCCAAAAAGAGACACGTTAAAAAGATTATGTGTAAAAATGAAATAAAACGTTTAGAAACGTTTATTACAACTTTGCTGCAAACACGATCGCAGATCCTGAAACTGCGGCTGTGAGTTCGTGCAATCTGGATTTCAGATAATCCGCTCCGCTTGCGATGACCGCAGCACATTGATCGTCGTTAAAACAACTCCAGGGAGAAACAAACTAAGAACGAATTCGAAGCCGCTCGACCGGAAGCCACAAACTGCACAGGCGCCGACCGACAGACCAATCACAGAGCCCGGTTATTAACGGCCGTCTAGTGTGGCCCGCGGGGACGCCTGGGGCACCTTCTCCCACATTTTTATAGAGGACTCGGGACTGAGTGCGTCCCCCACTATACATCAGAGATTTCCAAACTGTTCACAGATTTTTGTTGCTTGTGCTTCATTCGCTTTAGTTTTTCGCTTCATAATTTTTTTTTATTTTTAGTATTTTAATCCAAAAAATCCATCTTTAATTACCGGTTTTTTAAAATTTTTAATTTACTCGGTGCTTCAAAAATTTTACCTTTTTACGCGCGATAGCAGAATGCTTCGCTCATCTTAGCCTGGGCGTCTATTTGTCCGTCTCTCCGACACACTGCTGTATTGTATCAAAGCGGTGCAGACTAAAATCACAAAATTTTCATTGTGCGTTGACCCAAAGACATTAGATTTTCGTGACAAAATTTTGTGCCCCTGGGTGAAAAGGTTTCCCTAAAATAAAAGCATCAATTAGGGGTACCCAAGCCCCACTCTTAAAAAGACGTTAGTTTGCCGCTATTGGCTTTCCAAGTATGAAAACGGTTGCAGATCGATAAAAACGGACATGTTGCTTATAATGACAAGCACTGGTCACGGGCTTTTTAGTATTATCAACACCGATGACCTTGAATGACCTTATACCGTCAAAATTATGGGTTTTCGTAAATTTTTCATGATTTTGGGCTGCGGCATACATCTTGAGAATGAATTGCACCGAAATGGCTAGAGATAGACCCAGACAATCTGCATATGAAATTTTCTGCATTAAACGTAAATTCTAACAGTCCAAGTTCCGACCTTCTAAGTTTAAGGAGGCCTGTGCACGTGGGCATGCACCTTCCCTAAAAAGTGGCTATTTTACTGCTATCTGCTCGTGTAGCGTAAAAACGCTTGCAGATGCTGTTCATCATAACAAGCACTGGCGACGGGCTTTGTAGACTTTTTAACATCAATGACTTTGAACGATCTTGAAACTCTCCAAATAGGGGTTTTTAATTTTTAGCTGCAACGCACATTTTATGAGTGAATTACGACGAAATGGCTGGAGATAGACCAAAACAACCTGCATATGAAACTTTTTTTGCATTAAAACCAGATTTTAGCAATTTCACTCTCGACTCTCTAACAGTTCAAGGAGGTCTGCGCAGGCGGGCATCAAATAGGGGTCTTTAATACGCGATTATTTTACCGCTATTAGCTCGACTATCGTGAAAAAAGTTGCAGATAAGCACAAATATGCTGTTTATGGCATAACAAGTAATAGTGACGAGCTTTTAAATAAAGTCAATATTGACGACCTTGAATGATTTTGAACCTTAAACGATAGCGGATTTTAGTGTTTTTTTTTGTAATTTTCGGCTGCGGCGCACATTTCAAGAGTGAACTTCGCCGAAATGGCTTAAAATAAACCTGGACAACATGCGTAGGGCTATGAAATTTTTAGCATAGAACGTCCATTTTTAACAATCTAAATTTCGACTTCTTAAATTACTTATTTTTGCGATGACTGTCAGGTTACTTCTGATTTTTCTGACTTTTGGCAGGCGCATAGCCATGTTTAATTCGCAAATTTTCTGCTAAAGATTGAAATGTCAAAATGGCCGACGTCGCAGCGTGCGTTCTAAGTGTTTTCAGAAGTTTAACTGCTACTTTGTTGCATCACTGCCTGCAGTAATGCATTAGATTGGCAATTACTGTATTACTGTGGCAGGTAACAGTGTGTGATCCCATACGGCATGTTACGCTCCGTAGATCTGTAATGGGTTTTCTATAAAGAGCTATACAGTATCTTTAACCTTTGAACCTTTATAACTATAATGGTGCTATAAGCTTTCGAGTACGTAAGACTACCTTAGCTCACACTGTAAATTTTGCACTTTTTGTTTCTCAGTTGATACAACTTGGCTAACTAACAGAAATGCGCTAAAGAGCTTCCGCTTTGCAGTTAATCGTCGAAGTGATCTGTTCTTCAGGTCACGTGAAATAAAATTAAGTTAACGCAATCAACTGAATTATAAAAAAATTGCAAGACTAAAAAATGTTTGTAAGTCGAGAAGTAACAGCATTACGCGCATAGATAAATACACGATTCTGCCACAGGCTTATTATAGAACTCAGCTATAAGCACTGGGTAGTCATAGTCCGTTGAAACAAACTCAAATTTTCCATGACCAACACTGGATTCAGTTTTTCCGGTCCGATGGACGATCGTCTGCCATTTGATACAATTCCGGTAGTGCTGAGCATGCACTCAACAGGCACTGATGACGAGCTTATTCCGAAGTAAGCTACATTTGAGCGATTTTACTCAGAATGGGAAATGACTAATCCTGAATTTGGCAGTGTCCTGAGGATTGTTTTTATCTAACTCCTCTGGAATACGTGAATTCAGATAGGCCTAGTGGTCAACACCAAACGACGTCGCTGCAATGCACGCAGGCAGTTAAACGACTATTAGTTCGCGTTACGTCAATTTGACAAAATTCGGCTAGCCGAATTTGTTTCCGGCGGTTACGCGTAAAATCTTATATCGGCTAAGCCGGCTTAGCCATAAACTTTTTCGGCAACGGCGGCTAACCGAAAAAATTTTTCGGCGACGGCGGTTATGGCGGCGGCTTAGGGGTCTATCCACACGTCTCTATTACAGTCAGTAAAACTGTCAACGTTCTGGCTTTGCGCCTCGTAGATATTTTAGTCTAAACTTAACACTGATATCTTATTCTTTCCCCAGAAACTACCCCCAGAGTTTTTTAAATTGGCGTTAAAGCTTTCCCGCCCGACTTTGATCACGTTAAGTGTACACTGTAGAGCTAGCCGCTGAAAGTTTTTCAGACGCCTCCGAACAGTCGACCGACGACCGAGTCAGGGACTAAGTCAGCACCATGTAGACGCCATTCACCATTGACACGCCCTGGGTACGCCACTGCACCTTGCAATGGAGATGCCACTCGCCGCTATCTCTTATCGTAGGCCATGTGGCCATGTGGCCGTGCGGAGTGCGAGACTGGCAAACCAATTTTTTAAAAAATTTGCGATTTTTAGCCAATAAGTCACTGTATCTCAGTAACGGTGCGAGATAGAGCTTAGGTTATTATTAATCACTAATAGGAAGTCGTACACTGGCTCTCGATTGCCACCGAATTCAATGACTTTGAACGCCAAAATAGGTTTTTTATGGATTTTTGGCGATTTTGGGCTGCGAGACACGTTTCAAGAGCGAAATGCGTCTAATTCACTACAGATAAACCAAAACAAGCTACGTATGAAATTTTTAGCATTAAACGTAGATTTCAACAATTCAAGTCTTGATTTTTTAGGTTCACGGAAACCTGCGCACAAGGGCATCAAAGAGCGGTAGTCGTTATTTTACCCTTGTTGGCCAGTCTTTCGTGAAAACGGTACCAGATCACCATGGGCATGCTGCCTGTCACATCAAGCACTAGTGTCGAGCTTTTCAGTCGTATTAACATCGATAACTTTGAAAGACCCTGAACTTCCAAAATAAGGGGTTTTTATTGATTTTTTGCGATCTTCGGTTGCATACGCACACTGCAAAAATGAACTGCAAAGAAATGGCTGGAGATGGACTGACTGTTTGCGAACAGGAACTGCTATAGGCTTTCTCTCGTGAGCATTAGCTCAAATTTCTTGTTAAGATACGGCGACTTATTGGTAAAAATGCCAATTTTCCTATCCCACCTCCGTTCTACTGAAAATTAGAAAATATTCTTCTTGCATTACATCGCTAAAATGTTGCGTGCCAAAAACAGACACTGCGATACTTAATCACATAATAAAATGTTCGCCAGTGTAAATTATATTGCACTAACATCACACCAGACAAACAGCAGGACAGACAGACAGATATACTATGACAATACCCGCTCATGCAATAGCATGACGCGGTTATTCCAGTTATCGTTGTCGTACCGCTGGCACACCTGTGTGGTAGACAGACAGGCAGTGCGGGGCGGAAATGACGTCACAGCGACGCGAATAACTGGCCAATCAGCGAACGGCGTGCTCTGCGAGTAGATGGCGTATTTTGGTCACGTGCTCACTACAAGAGCAGGCAGCGAAATGATAAATTGTAAAGCTGGGAATAATCGATTTGATCGATTCAAATCGGTTCGAACCGAATCATTCGAACTAATCAAATTCAGGTTTAAATCGACCAAGCAATTTCGTTGCAAAATGTCTGTTGTCTAATAATCATTAATCGATCATTATTGAAGTCGGCGTTTTAGTTAACTTGTTAAATGCATGGGGGCGCTAAGAATCTGAAGCTGGGGGAAGGGGCAAGAGCCAGGGCACAGGGGAAATAATTTTTTTTGCGTGTGGGCCAAATGTCAACTTTATTCAGTTGTTGTATGCATGGAAAAGCTGTTGCAGCAGGGTCAATGGGCAGAGCCTCTGGTCAGGTGGGCAAACCCCCCTGAAGCTGAAACACCTCTAGTTTTTGAACGCGCAATGGAAGCCGCAAATTTGCCTGTTTTTAATATTTTGAAACGCAAAAAATACTCACAAATATCCGTGTTTTCTTGCAAAAATGACTTTTAATAATTCACACCTTGGCACCTTTGGGCACTTTATCACCATCAACATTTTTCCTGGGGGCAAATGGGGGGCAAGGGGGAGGGCACAGCGGCAGCTGCCCCCGGTCCCTCTCTGGCGCCGCCCATGGTTAACTGTCAATCACAATTTCATCAAATATAGACCAACTGGTAATGCAACGCTAGGCCTACCTTCGCGTGGGTTGCGTATTAAACGACGCTCAAAATGCAACTCAGAATTCATGATGGGCATGAATCACCGTCGAATCGAATCGAATCGGATTTGTTTTCAGCCAACTCGCCCAACTTTAATAAATTGTCTATAATAGACACACACGCTGGCGTTTTCTGTTGTCAGTGAGTTGCGTCTAAAAACCGTATGTACCGACTAAACTACATGCATACTAACTTCATTATTAATACCTGCGTATGCAGACAGGGCAATGAGTTCTATCTTGGAAACACCAAACTATCAGGTAAATTCATCCAATAAACACACAGCTGAAAACAGTAACTAATATGCAATATAAATTCATTCAAATTGTTTGCTTTGGCGTCATTTAGCAGCGAACAAATGCCATTCCGAGGAAAGCAACAAATCAGAAAAAAGCTTTAATTTGGTGAATTTATTCCCTACTCACGCGCTATACTTTCCGAACCAAAGACAATCAACAAAAATGGCTATCCCTGGTTTCTAAAATAGCGAAGAAAATTATAAGATCAGTTAGTTTATTATCAGTAGGTTATAATAAACGTTTTAGCCACCTCCGTCAGAACAATTACAAGAAGCCTAGCTGTCGTTAAGATAGCCGACAATACTGATTGTCAGTGATCTTCAAGATCATCTAAGGTCGATGATTTTCATATCATCTGAAAGCCAATATGTCACTTTCTGTTAGTGATCAATAGTAACCTAAACCGTATTTCTCACCGTTTCCGAGATACGGCCAGTTTTTTGTTACCGTAATGCATTATGACGCTTCAATGTCATCAAGGTCAATAATTTATGTCATTTGAAAGCCAGTATGCGACTTCATATTAGTAATCAACAGCATCTTTGGCCCTATCTTGCACCGTTTAGCCACAATGCATCCGTGACGAACGACGGACGGACGACGGACGACAACCGTGACAACAGCTCGACCATTACTTAATTTAAGTACGGTCGGCTAAAAAGCCGATATTACTATATGCCTACATAAAATAATAGTCGACGTGAACACGTGTGTATACTGTAGAATTTCTATGGTCAACTGATGTTGGAACATATACAGTTGGAGAGATGTCATGCCTTGCTGTTTCGACACAACTCGCTCACACGTCGGCAGGTTATTAATTATTGTCATCTTATTATCATAAATATTAGCCTATATAATTCTTATCGATATTGCTGCTTTGTGCTCAACGGCATAGTTGTATAATAAACATCTCCTGACTTTTGTTTCTTATACCCCGTTTACACGAGAAAGCATACAATCATGAAGCACACATGAAGCACACTTAGAGCAATTTTAGAGCAAACTTGAAGCAAATTTTGAGCATTTACTTACTTATCCATCATCACAAAAAATTGCTGAATATGAAATAAATTTGCAGTACAAGTTGCTTCAAATTTAGCCTACTCTACACTGTGTCCGGTAAAAAATTGACCCCTAGACATCGTGCAATGAAAATGTTGAATCTGAATGAATTTGAAGAAAGTTTGGTACGCTTAATCTCTCATAAATTCCTAAGTGTACGAAACTATTCAATTTCATTTAAATTTGACATTTTTATTGCACGATGTCAAGGGGTCAGTTTTTTTACCGGACACAGTGTAGAATTTCGCTTTGTTGTACAGCATGTTGTAAAGAAAACAAAACAAGACATGAAATATATCTCTTCTTCCAGTTGTTGTCCGTCTGTAAAATGTTTAATGAACACGTCAAACAGAAGTTACAGAACTGCCTGCATGTAGTCTTTATACTGCAGTATCTCTAGTTTAGTTTTCATGAGTACTATTTGATCACTTAAGTTGTGTCGTTGTTTTATTACATGTTGTATGGTATTACGCGGAATATCACTAAACAAAAATTTTAACTTTTAACTTAGCTGTAAAGTAGTCCTACGTTAACCATTGTCTGTTGAAATTTCTGTAGATCATTGGACGCTTATCTTTTGTTTTGCATTTTTGTTTGTTTTATGCAGTAAAAGATTTAATTAGTTAGTCACTTGTTTGGAAACATACATAAATATGCAAAACGCAGCAGACAGAACGGAGCTTCCGCTGTAGCAATTGATGTGTCGAATGTTTGCAGCTGACTGATCAACTGGAACAGAACGAGTTACTACAATTCCGGCTGATGGAAAACACCTTCCGCATCAGCCCTATCAACGTACTATTTCAATATTTATTTGTTTACTCATTTATTAGGCCTTCTGGAACGGTAGTTCCCGTCGGTCTCACGTTTTACTGCTAACGTTTCCGTTTTCCTTTTTATTTCTCGCCGCGAGATCTACTAGCTCTGTAGGCCGATCGCTGCGAAACTTTGCCAAATGATGGAAAGTGTGTTCAGTTTTATAATCCAAGTCTTAAAAATTGGGGCCTGTCCCAAAAACATTTGCGGCAAACCCACGCCCTCACCGGGGACTGGGGCCCCAACAATTTTTAACAACGACAGTTCAAAAATTTGCTTACAATTCAGCGTATTAGCCATAGTAACTTTGGGGCCAGGATGAATAACTTCATTAAAATTGTCCACTTGACTTGCCGCGAAGGATAACTGAATAACTGGAATAACTGTATTTGTAAAACGCTGCACATCCAATCAACGGCGTTATTTGCCAAGTGCACAATGGCCAGTACGGTAAACGGCTGACATGGTCGATTAAACACAAATCTACTAATTTACTAATTATCATTACGTTTAATTTGCTGATAATTTATACCCGTTTTACCTTATTTTACCCGTACCAGCAGTGCCGTACCTATACCCGATCCATACCGTAAAATTGTACCCGTACCCGTTGCCTGTAGATACGGGTATACTCGCACAGCTTTATAATTTCCGCTGACGAAAACATTCTTTATGCAGTTCCTAAAATGGTCAGTCGTTCGGCCGCATTGAGCAGATGTACAACACTACCGCGAATCACTGTATATACGGACGAAGGTCGGGGTTGACGATGATCTGTCCCATGACGGATGTCAAACTGATCAGCCGTTGCACGTTCCGCATGTGAGACACAAGCACTGCAGACCGGATAGCAACATCAATCATCAATCAATCAATGTGCCGCTTACTTATCGCGGTCACGAGTATAAGTTGTGTAAAAAACTTCGTGTTTCTCGAGTAATAGCAACATTTTTGTAAACGCGTTGTACGATAAAACGTATGGAACTTGCTGCCTATTAATGTGGACTTTAGCACACTAACTAGTTTCTAACATCCATAGTTGGTTTGGAAAGAAAGAGCGACCAAAAGTGCTAAAAATTGCAGGTTCTGGATACCCCACTTTTATTTGAGGCCTCGCCACGGAACCCTATGAATTTCCGCAAGAACCTCACACCGCCTAAAATCTACATTTTTGCCACATTCAAATTTTTGCCATGAGCTACAAAATACACATCACGAGCGCAGTGGAGTGCGGTACGGCCGTTCAATGTCATCCAAGGTCGCAATTAAAAGGGTATACGAAACTTTCTATTAGAAATTAGCAGTAACCGTGGCCCTATCTTGCACCGTTTCAGAGATACGACGACTCATTGGTTAAAATCGCAAATGTTTCCTACCCCTCTATTGTTTAATGCCCTTGGTCGAGCTGATTTCTGTCGAATTTCTAAAAAAGCGTTAAGAATCCCAAAACCAGAGTCCTTTATAAAGCGACAGTAAAGATTTTGTAATCCTAGCTAGCGCCGTTTTGACACAGTGTCAGGGCGTGTAGGACAGACGGACTGACAGACGGACGCTTCTACGATAAGCATTCTGCTATCTTGACGCCAAGCAAAAGCTGCACTGACGTTAGACAGTGTTTTTTTTACAATTTTCAGACAGAGGACGGGGGACAAAGCGTCTCCGACGTGAGCTGGAAAAATTAACCCAACAACGTTGTAGGCCTGCTACGTTTTCCATTTGCAGTTTCACATTTGAACAACTTATTATTTATTGTGCTTAATGTTAATCGAGGATAAGATGTTACAGTACTAAGCTGAGTAACAAACTAAGAATCAGCAGTATAATAGGGTGTCTATACGATCGAGCAAACATCGAACAAACGTCGAGCAAACGTCGAGCAAGCATTGAGCTGGCTCAAGCAGGCCTATTGGAACCCCGCCCTTGGCTCAAATGTAGGCCTAGACTTAAGCTCTTAGCCCAAAGCTGATCACGTGTTATATAGGCCTTCCAATTACAACCCGCCCGCCCTTCTAATTAGCATGCTAATTGCCATAGAACGTCGAGCTAGCTGGTCGATGTTTGTTCGATCGGGTAAACACCCTATAATTCTACAGGTAGACTAATTTAACATAAAGAAAATATTGTCAGACCAAAGTTATCGTAGGCATCTTGCTGGCTGACGAACGACAATGAATGCAGTTGACGCGTAATGGCAGTTTGTGACCTGACAACGCCAGGAAGAAGACCTTTGCCAGACTCGTTTTCCAGTGGAACCGTCCCAATCACTATGTCAGCACTAAGCTCCAGCTTCGTACAGCACGGGGCTTTCGCGCACAACTGCATTGAAAATACAGATTGTACTTATATTAGTAACAATGCAATTTACGCGCAGAGATAGACATAATATAGTATACAAAATTTACAAATATCTCGAAAATATAACCTATTATAGTTTCAAATATCTCTTGTTTAAATCTAATTTTTCAAAAATGATGTTCCATAACTGGCTGACTTTAAATTTTATACATCATTCTAGTTCCATTAAAATCAAAGTGCTATAGCCATGTCCGGAAAAGACGAGAAATGAGTCTGGAAATAGAGCTCGCAGTTACGAAGAAGAGCACTAAACTTGCACTAAGAGCACTAAAGTGGCTTACATAAAAAATCATTCAAAATTTTAACGTAAAACAACAAATTCTACTAACTGGCGTCCTTAACAGAGAGGTAAGGAAACGTAAGTACCGCAGGAAAAAACAAGGACGAGTGTGCGACCTATTTGCCGTACCGTAAGTGTGTGGCTGACTTTGATAAGGCTGCATCCGTCAAGTCGTGGAGTTGCGTCTATTGGAACAGTAAAAGATACATCGTTCCAAGTTCCCGTTCTGCCTGCAGGTATCGTTCCGGGGCCGGCACGCCGCCCCAAACGCCGATAAATCGCAAACGTCGATCCGTCTTTTGCTATCAAATCCACGTACTGCAAAAACAATCACGCGAAAAAGCTCAGTTACCGCTTAGATTGCGGGGCGACAGCTTCGTGCACATGTTAGCAAAAATGTGCAGTGCTACTGCTAGTGTTATGGGCGGCGGGTTAGTTACACGTTACAGTTGGCATTTTCAGCAAAACTACTCTTTAACGCATGGCGTTCACGTTCTCCGTTTAAAACACTGGACATATCCTCAGAAACGCTAGGCCTATACCAAAATAAACCAAGTGAATGCCTAGCATTTATATTATTAACCTAATTTTTAAAGCTTACAGCGATATAACGACTCAGAAAAGTTTTTAAAAACATCGCCGTTTTCGACTAGTCCATAATACTCTAGGCCTACATTCCTGCACTTTCCGTAAAACTTACTCATTGACGCTGACCTTTTGGGGTCACGTGGCGTCGTCGGTCATATGACCATTGGATTCAGCGACCCAAAATACCCTACATGTAAAACCAAACTTGAAGTGGATCGAATGATCGGTTGCCGAGATTGAAATTTTCCAGGAAGGCTCTTCCAGAAACGGAGGTCTGTTGGCGGGTCGTTAAAAACGTAATAAAGACCAGTAAAATCACATGTGAAATTAAATTTCATTCGTATGGCAAATTACGCAACAAATTTTATAATGCTTACAA
>Ga0209454_1001958_pt1 | contig 13525 bp, 8 predicted proteins | sample WorMetHERISLAND1_2_FD_187400 | JGI IMG/M metagenome (GOLD analysis project Ga0209454, IMG submission 187400) | Marine gutless worms symbiont microbial communities from Max Planck institute for Marine Microbiology, Germany - Olavius geniculatus... | ecosystem: Host-associated > Annelida >...
GTAAAAGTTTTCCTTTACGCCCTACCCGTTAGCCTCAGTACATCTGTTACGGACGGACAGACAGACATACAGACAGACGGACGACAACCATGACAATTATAGCTCGACCGTTGCTTAGATATGATCGGCTAAAAATTTGGTTTAGGCGCCTTTTATACGCCACCCGACCACTAGAGCCTATTCTATAGGCCTACAACATCCGACAGCTGCGTGGAGATACGGGGGGAGAATGGCGTCAGTAGCAACGTATGGATGTAAGAGCTGGACGTTGCAGATAGATAATAGAAAACAGGATCAACGTACTTGAGATTAAAAGTTTAACGCAGCTCCATCCCATACTACCTGCAGAAAAAAACAACTGGTTGGGTTTTGGAGACAGTTGCTGGAGTCGAGATAAGTTTAGGCCCTTAACCAGCTTACATCTCCCGACATGTCACAAGTACGGGATCATCAGTCCCCAAAGTGTAACAAGGCGTGCACACATCCTAGAAACCTCAGGGAAGAAACTCGATATCAACTTCTATGGGATGGCCTGACCCTCTCAATCATCTGTTATCTCGACGCATCTCTGGCACGCACAAGCTTCTGCTTCAGCTGCTGCTTAAAGTTGGCGTCAGCTCGTCTCTGCTGCCAAGTTTCCGCACTGAATATACAGTTTTATGCAAGTTAAGTAAGTAAGTAAGTAAAACTTAGATGTAAGCTAATATTGCATTGAAAAAACGGAACCTCTCATGCGCATCTCTGTTCGAAGTGACGTGATGTCGCTGAGTATTTGCATGCACTTTCGGTTTTTTTTGTTGCGTTGCCCTCCTTTGTATTCCGTAGCAGAGAATTATTATGCTTCATAATGTGTTTTATCCATCTGAGCTTGCGTTGCAACTTGCTGTAGGTCTACTGTCTCCAAGAACAGCGTCAGTAAATCGAAGCACAGGCAGCAGTTGTGAATCGGTGGCATCATTGCAAGGCAATTGTTACCTCCCATAGGCCTAACGTAGACTCTAAAAATCCTCGTACAGAATTTAGGGCTTGAAATTCTCACTTTCGGGGAATTTAGGAACGAAATTGAAATTCTGAGCATCTGTATTTTCAATGTTGGAAATTTGCAGCTGTTCGTCGGAAAATTGCAACCCCTGCCCCCAACTTTTATGAAGAACTTTATAAACCTGTAGAGCTTATACCGCCGCAGTCAGAGGACAGTGCTGTGGTCGAGAATAGAAAGCAGAAGGGTTAATAACCGAAGTGACCTATATGATCGCAGGATTCTGACCCACATTAGCGACCAGTAACAGTGTTAAGTTTGGCTTAAGCTCGCCTTTGCTGCTGCCAAGTTGCTGCGGCTGCTGTTGCTGCTGCCGTGTGGAACGCCAATGACGCAAGGGCGCCGCTGCTGCTGTGGCTATCAACTAATGACAACCAGATGACTTCTGTATCCGCAACGCCGCATTCCCTTCCCTTCAGAGCTGTGTCGACCATGAGACTTCCAGTTCGCTCAACGTCCGCAATTTCGTTTAGTATAGTCCGCACCATCAATCATTAAGTGGTTACGTGAGCCGACCGTCACCGCATGAGCAGGTCGTTCAGCTGTCACACGGCTCTGCAGATAACTACTGTACGTCGTCCGCATTTCCGCGCGTCTGGCATTATTAAGAAACTATACGCTACTGTTTAGAATAAGTAGGCCTATTTTGCTCGCATGGTACTTCTTGGAGTACCGAACAGCCCCGGCCCTGGCAAAGAACTACTTGACATTTCCTTTTCGAGTTTCAGAAGCAATCTGTATAATGCGGTTTCCCCTAAAGGTTACAAGTTTATTTTATTTATTCCGCTCACAGTCTCACGTTGTTTATTTTTACCGTTGTGTCTGCAGTGGTAAAATTTGATCGATAACTTAATGGGTTCGGTCAAACATGACCGAACGAACCGCAGTGTAGACTTACACTACCGACAGGCGGCGACCGTGGAATAAGTAGGCCTATTTTAACATACACATACCATTTTCTACTGCCGTCTGTGGAACTCGAATGGAGCAACACGGGAGAACGGTGGTAAAATAGGGATCTTTCCGATCGCTGTGTTGCGAACAGCGTTTCGCGGCGGACCATCAAATTACAGCGGATTTGAATCTGCAAGCGAAGACGTCCGCATCCCACACGCCGCTGCACTCCGTTCCGCGAAGTCGAGTCCCATACTCTTTCGATAAAGCGCAACGTCACGAGCGTTGGGCTGGCTCCAGACGGACGCCTCGCCGAGAAAGTCGGTCGGACCGGTCGGAACGTAGGTCAAGGTCGCTCAAGGTCAAACGAAGACGGCCCGAGCGAGGCGCCACGGTGAGCTCAGATCATAGGCTACCATGCTGCGCCGCGTACGTTACACGCATAGACCTTTCAGTGTCCGTTGGACGTAGGCGTTGCCAACAGTGCTGCTGATATGAACTTCAAACAGAAGCAATAGTAGCACCACGTACAGTATAGAGAGCGCGAAGCTCCACTCTGGTTTAACAACACCATGCAGCTATGAATAGATGCGGTCTTCACAGAAATAAGCCTATCGCCCGTATAGGCTTAGTTCGCAATGACGAGTGGAGCAATTATTACTCCCTAGGTCTTACAGAGGCCGTCTTTGAATAAATTCATAGGCTGAAACATTGACTAGCATTGACTAATGAAAAAGAACAGGTCGCTAGGGAAGACGCGCTACAGTCTATACAGTTCCTGTTGCAGTACTGACCTTCAAGGTCGTCCAAGGACAATGATTTTCATGTCATTTGAAAGCAGATATGTGACTTCTTATTAGTGATCAAAATAGCAACCTAGGCCATATCTCGCACCGCTTATATAGCCACAATACATCCGTGACGGACGGACAGACGACAGACAAACGACAACGATGCCAAGGACGACGTACATCAGCTGTAGTGCATGAATAATAAGTTCATCGCATCGAATTAGGCCTTTCAACTTTTCTACCAGTTTTCGCATATCAGTGTCATCATGTTCACTCTTCACTGTGGCGACACCTGGAAGCGAATGGAAATCGTACTGAAGAAGAAGGCAACAGCCAAAATACAAACAAATAAAGTAATAAAAGTTGCAATTTGATGAATTTGTGAAGCGTATTAGGCCTACTGCTTCTATAGCTAGAATTGAGTATATTCATACCATGACGTGTTGTGTAAGCTAAGGCCTAACGTTATGATGGTGTTGTGTTCAGGTTGCAATAAAAAAACGAAGGTTGTCTACACCAGCGATGAAAACAAGCCGGTTAACGTCACCAAGTAAGACTGTTATGCGCCATTTCGCTCACTGTAGTAAATAATCTCTACCGAAGAGAAGCACCGATGGATTATGTCAAGGGCAGATTTTTATCAGCTGGCCCTAGTGAACAAAAACCCAGCTGTTGCTAGGGGGAGCCGACCGTACTGCTTGCATCAAAATTACAGCAAATGTGAACGTAGTTTCCAGAAAAGCCACCAATAATTGCGATGCAAAGTTTGGGGGTCGAGACCTATATTCTGAAAGAACAAGTGTCCGTAGTCGGCGATGCTACCGTTGGATAAGGCGTTGGTCAGTTTCTATAGGCTGTCAATAATAACCATGCCGCTAACTGAAGCGGTTTTGCCGCAGTTTGCAATGAAAGTATTTCTGGGTGCAGTCAGTATACTCCCGTTCAGCCATGGATGAGAGATCGTACAGGGTACGAATTGGTACCAGAGGGTAGCGGTCGGGCCGTTTAGCTTAATACATACGTAAAAGACAGAAAAACGACAGACGGACGCAACCTCGTGCTGTAAGCGCGACCGTATGTACGGTCGGCCGCTAAGTCATGAACGGACTGTGAACTGTGGAGTAGTTCTAGCTGGGCATGGCGCAAGCAGGAAGTGGTTTTGTGACTGAATGTTGATGACTCTCATGTTTTGTTGCATAGATGTAAAACGGTTTTTAAAAAATTTTCTTAACGTTTAAGAAAACGTTCATTAAAATTTTACCAATAACTTTGAGAAGCACTTTTGAAAAAGAGAAACGAAAAGTGGTGGCAGTTTACTTAGTCTAGTGATACTTGGTCTTATAACCACAACGTCCACAAGGTTGAATTGAAACTGAATATAGGCCTAGTTCTCTTTTGCTTTAGTTCCAGCTATACTGCACCTACAGCGTTAGGCATTAGGCAAAAGGTTGAACAAATAAGGCTAACGTTTTAATTTGTTTTTAAATGTGTTTTTTTAAATTTTCGCCACGTTTTTTACGTTATTAACATTAAAAAATTTTTTCTAGAACGTTTTTACATCTATGTTTCGTTGTGTGTGCATAGCGATGGCCGCCTTCAGGACACCGCTGTTGAAGGTGCAGCTCGTTGCACGTCGGCATACAGCAACTCATCCGCGCACACAACCGGAATGGCGTCGTCTCCATAGGCTCTACAAACCCAAGGACCGACCGAACATCAGCAGCTCTGTCCTTGGTTTTCTACAGCATCGTGCTCAGGACGCCCTTAAATAGACGAACGATCGCGAATTGTTGATTTTTTTCTGACAGGGAAGGGCAAAAACTATTCGGATCTTTTAAAATTTAAATATGCGCAAGAATACCGAAGTCGTTGTCGTCGGCGCCGTCTTGCATCATAGTGACTTTGTCGTTGACATTATACGCGTGCTTAACACAGTGCAAGTGCACATCGTGCGGCTGCTGATTGTTAATAAATGCCATTTGGGAGTTTTTCTTCATCTGTTAAAATTATTAATTTCGTAAAGATAGGTCTACGTGACATGTATAGGCCTACATGTAATTTGTTCCTTCCAGAGATTCTCTAAATGCCTAGAAGTAGGCCTATGTAAAACATGCACAGAAAATTTGCAGCATAAACCTTTTGAACAAAATACATAAACACCAAAGCTCAGTCAAAACTAACCTCCAGTTTTTACGCGCGACAGCTATGGTAAGCGCGTCTTAGCTATTGTAGACGCGTCTGTGTGTATGTCGGTCTGTTACACTCTGCGATTGTATGAAAACAGTGCAAGATAGGAGACAAAATCGATCACTGTCGATTGCCTGAGACAAAGACTATAGTTTCAAGATCTGTAAAGTTTTCCCAGAAACTCGAAACGGGTCATCCCGATCGAGGACGCTAAATGAAAGGTGGGTATTAAAAATTGACGATTTTGAGCCAATAAGCCGCCGTATCTCAGAAACAGCGCAATAGGGCCAAGGTTACAATTAATCACTAATAGGAAGTCATATGAGCGGATTAGCCCTTTTGATCGACACCTACATCAACGATCATAAACCCCAAAAAGGGGGTTTTAGTGATTTTTTTGCGATTTTAGGCTGCGCAAAAATGGCTTAGACAAACCAAGATTAAGTGCGTATGAAATTTTTGGCATTAAACGTAGATTTTAACGGTTTACATCTTTCGACCCCTAGGTTCAAAAAGTCTTCCGTATGGGAGCCTCATATTTGGGTAGTGGACACCTCTTAAAAATGTGCCATTTCTGCTACTCTGTTTGTCATAACAAGCACTATACTGACGAGCATTCGAGGGTACCTACATTGATGATCTTGAAATCAAGGAAGCAGGTTTTAGTGATTTTTTTTCGCAATTTCAGTTACGACGCATATTTCAGCAGTGGACTGCCCGGAAATTACTGGAGAGACCAGGACAATATGCACAGAAAATTTGCAGCATAAAACGCAGATTTTAATCCGTCTGAGTCTCGACCGCCTAAAGGAGTCCTCTGTACAAAGGCGACACAATTTTGGTACCATTTCAACTGAAAACGCATTGTTATTTTTTGCACGTTGTACATTTGTTCACCAAGGGGAAGCACCGATGCTGTCGCGCATCAGGTGCGCTTTGTCAAGATTACTTGTCACAATTAAATAGGCGGTAAGCTTAATTATGGCAATACCATATAGGCTACAGATCAGGCGATCATTGCTTTGTGCTTACAACGACGTGTAGCCCATATGCCTAAATTAGTCTTAAGGTTAGGTCTAAGTCCAGGATTCTTCACACTGTGTTTGGTGAGCAGCATTCTGGGTGGAAGTTTAAGCGCTCTTGGTAGCTTCTACACGTAGTTCTAGTATAGGCCTACTAAAACAGACGTACATTAACGACACTCCAGTTTATTGAAAAACAGTTGACACTCGGTCACTGGTTGGTGACGCAGCTCGTTGCTAGTGGTGACGATATTTCACAAAAGCATCTCATTTTCAGCATCAGAATGCATACATACATATAGCTGCCATACAGAATTAATTACATGTAACTACAAACTGCCACAGAACATTAAACACACGACTGCTTCGTTATATACAGTAGACACAAGTGCAGTGACGAAATGTGACTCATGAACTGTTACTTAACTACCATCCAAAACAGAAAGTTTAAGGTGGTCACCGGAAAGAAAATTTCTGCGGACTGTTGGAGCAATACCCTTCAGAGGCCAGATTCTGATGTTGGCTAACCAACGTCTGCCAACGCACCAATAATCAGAGTGGCCAGTTGTGAAGGCAAAAAATTCACGGATTTTAAAGGACTTTCAAGTATCTATTCCAGACCTATTTATGGATGTTTCAACACGTTATTTTAGAGAATTTCATGTTTTATCATTTTATAACAACCGCTAAAGGCATAATATTAATATCACTAACTGAAATTCAAGGACTTTCAAGACAATCTTCCATCAAATTCCAAAACTTTCAAGGCCCTTTTCAATTTCAAGGACTTTGCAGGTGCTGGAAAAATGGATACTTCTTTTCAAGGACCTGTTTTATACTGGTAGAAAATAATAATCGTGAAGAAAATGTCTGCAGCAGCTATGCGTATTTTATGATACAGATGAAGTTATAATTTGCAGTTTGATACATGTACACATTATGTCAGCCAAATTCATCAAACTAAACCAATACAAAGACCTATCTGTGTAGAATCATCAACTGATCTTTTTTCATTGCACAACCAGCAGAAATAGACTAAACGGATCAGAGTTTGTCTTGTGACGTGCACGTCATATAAAGGTTTCAAAATGACCCCATAATCATGTTAGACAATGTAACAGGAGCCTCAGAGAATTTTGCTTAGGAGGTAACCAACTGGTTGATTCATGAATTCCAACTACTGCTATACAGTCACGAGCCAAGCATATTGCAAAAAATACCTTATTCATTGCTAAGGCATTACCATAATGGCAAAGAACTACTCTCATTTTGTTTCGCAAGCCAGTTTCAAAAGTTACTTGCAGCAAGTAAACTCGTTGTAAATTCGATACTACGTAGCAAACTCATCTGACGGAATAAGCTGGCTTAAAATGCAAATCTGCTGTATGCTGCAGCTGTACCAAGTTCCTTTAGTGCCTGGACATTATGTTTGTCGTGTGTTCTTTGGCAAGTATCTAGCTATGTGTCTAGTGTCTATCTGCAGTACTTGCCGTCACTGCATAGTATAGAAATGGCTTCTAAAACAAAAACAAATGAAATGACAACACTGCGATTCAATTACAAGAGTTTTGTCTGCACTAGTAGCTGAAATGATAGGGATGATAATGCGTGATGTGGAATGCAAAATGTATCCGATTACCTGCAAACCATTAAAGAGTCCACAAGCAATGTGTTGTCCTTAATTATGAGCAAATTAAATTAAGTATGGTAACTACCCACTGCCTGTGAAATGCCACCATTCTTGCTAAAACAGCACAAAATAATAACAACCAACGTTCTGGCAAACAAATCAACAAACGACAAAAGATGTAATAATTTATTAATTAATAAAACACCGCATGAGGCGGTCGAACTGCATCAAACTAATTGTTAGTCAGCAAACTTCTAAAACAACACACTTAACGAAACGTTTGTACATTACAAAAAAATCCAATGTACTATATGTATGTGATAAACACTACTTAATTACTGTCAACGTGCAATACAGACTGCATTCGATTTGCTTCACGCAATGTGCCAATGTCAATTCAAGGTGGACTTACGTTTGCTCAAACGAAACGCAATTTTAAATCAACAGCTACTCGGAACGGCAGAAAAAGAACCATCTGCATGCTTACAAATTCTGCCAAGACAGAATTTCATTTTCCACTGTCACACTGTACTCAAGTCATCGCATTCAAGATTGAAGTGGAAGAGTAAAGAAACGCCCCGCGAATGACTTGTCAGTTTCAAAACCATTAACCATGTCTATAATACAGCTGCCGAGTCGGACGACAAAAACCATCAGTCATTTCACTCAACCGAAGACGGCGCTGGCTACGGCAGCGGCCTGTGCGACGGCCGGCGCCTGGTTCAGCTGAGTCTCCTGTATCTCTCGCACCACTCTGATCCTGCTCAACATCTTCTCCATGGCGTCGGTGGACAGCGGCTGGGCGGAGTACCAGACAGGACTGTCAGGTACGCACGACGGCTCCGGCGCCAGGTAGAACACGTCGTTACGATTGCGGATTGACTCCGGACTGAAATAAAACACAGACACAGAGACAAACAGAAAACAATCACTCAAGTTACAGCAGCAACATACTGAAATTAACCACAGACAGGGTGTAAGTGAATTCCTCCATCCTCACATCGTCCACATTCAAAGTCACGCGACACAAATACTAGGACAAAAATAACTAAAATCCGACCAGATCAAATTTAAACGTTGTGCCCTAGTTTAAGAATCAGTAGTCATTTGCCAGCCCCATTGCAAACGACGGAAGAGATAGACTTCAAAAAGAGAAGAATTTCTAGCTTATAAGGTCACATGGTCTTGACCCTGGATTGGGTCATATGGCATACCATCATATAGCACTTAGTGACCAAAGTCACTAAATTCTACCAATAAGATGTAACAAACTTTCAAATAAGAAAAAAACTGTTTGTGGACTGACGGATGACTTTATTAAGGTGACTTGCGTTAAAAATTCCTTTCACAGCCATCAATCCATGCATCACAGAAAATACCATAGTACCTGATTCATCTACAAAATCAACCATTTGACATCATCATGAAAGGTCTGAAAGCAAGACTAGTAGACTAATTTGGAGGCTTAGTGGCGTAATAGTTAAAGCACCAAACTTTTGATCAAGCAGACATCGAATGAAGTTCCAGTCGTGCCACTACCAAAAAGTAACATCTCTGGGCAAGTTGTTTACACCCATGTGCTATTGTGCCAGAAATACAACTGAAAACCAACGGGTGGTCTCAAACAGCTACAGTGTGAACCAAAAAACAGACTGCTTTTAAGCGTTGGTAACTCCGCAATGGTTAGCAGTAGAATAAAAATTCCAAAACATTTGACATAACATATGTCTTTCTAGTACTAACAAAGTAACCATCTCTGAGTAATAAATGCTCAAATAGTGGACAGTTTCACCCTGTAGATATAATATCAGTTGTGGCGGAAAATAACTAACCACTTGGAAAGGTAGAACTCGTAGAGTTTGACGGGACATCGAAGTGGGTTCTCAATGTTCTCCAGCTGCTCAAATGGCGTCGGGTCCAATGAACGACGACGCTGGATTGCCGGGTCAAGTCCACCTTGTGATCCTTCAGACACGACAATGCAAGTAACAAACTGTGAGCTCTACATCTGCATGTACGTGTGCTACACTCTCAACAAAATGCTTAACTTCCGACATTCCACAAATCCACAAATTGGCTACATGTATCGCTATTTGTAAAGCCACAGGGAAAAACACCTAAAGCTAAACACACTGAACACTGTAATGGCTAGAGGTAGAGAAGTCTGTATTTTCTTCAGAAATAAACCAAAGTTATGATAACAAGTCCAAAGTAACTAAGAGATAAAATCGCTGTTGCCAGTCCATGCAACCCCTCATTTCTATTGCATGCAATTTGCATGTCTTGGGCTTTTGGCTGGGGGTTGAACCCAGGGCTCCTACAGGTTTTCTGTAGCAAAATTCCCTGACTTTTGCAGTCATGGAATGACAATTTCCCTGACATTATCGAAACCATAACCTTATCACACAAATGTCATAAATGGTAGTAAGTAATGAAAAGGTATTAATAGAGCAATATGCAAACAACAGAGACCCTGATCAGGGGATAAGGGGGACAAAGCCCCCCTGAAGCTGAAACACGTCTAGCTTTTGGACATTCAATGGAAGCCGCAAATTTGCCTGCTTTTTAATATTTGGAGATGCAAAAAAATCACAGTTATTGGCAGTCTGCATGATCCAAGATCATTTTCCCTGACTTTTCAAAAATAACATTTTCCCCCGACATTTCCCTGACACCACAAATTCCCCAACATTTTCCAGTTTTCCCTGACCTGTAGGAACCCTGTGAACCCCAAATCTCCCCTTCTCAGAGATCCCCATCTAATGTGCCATTGGACCTCACAACTGTACACACCAAATGCCATCTAAATCTGTCCAATGGTTTAAGTGGGGTGCACAGATCCTGACTGAAAATGGACCAGAGACATAATAATGCTAATCATAACTAGAATTTTTGGGTCAAAGCCCAGCATGATGCTGCCAGATGCTGTAAGTAAGTAAGACTGGGGACACGATGCAGAACCTTAAAATTCCATTCATGGCAACATCACGTGGCTGAATGCAATCACATTCGCCTACACAGCACACGCAGTGGTTATCATGTGTGCATTGAAATGAGCACATTGGCAGCTAGTTAATGTGATGGTGGGTAACATCAAATTAATGATTTTTGCTGCTTCAATGAGTGTGTCATTACATATTAACGACAAGAACTAAAACTGCTGTTTGGTACATTTACAAAAAGAGCAAATAAAGATTAGTAATAACCAGTCTGTGACGGGGAGAAGCCGACGGTGTTATAGCGCAGGTAGACGCTGCGTATCGGCTTCCCATCCATGCTGCTGTTCTTCTTCCACTGCTTCAAGATGTTGGAGAACGACAGCGACAGATGATTGGTGGCTGTCTGGAGCATGAAGTATTTGGTGTTGAAGTAAACCAGGGTGTTGAGAAGAACGCGTGGTGAGTGGGCGCCGAGCAGACGAGCTTCCCACAGATGGTCCTCAGACACACGACAGATTATCATTCCTGCACATATAGACGCACACATTCTTCACTGTAATACAACAGCACCACTATTTCCTATCATCTCATCCACCAGCTGTATCCATTTTCTTCATCCAGTCTGTTGTATAACATCCTCCTTTCCTATATTAAGTGTGGCTTAGCAGTGTAGTGGCAGCATGTCAGACTGACGACAGCGTGGTCCCCGGTTTGACACCTACCCAGTGCACTGCCAGGTAACGACTCGGCAAATCGTTCAAAAACATGTGCCTCTGTCACCAAGCAGTATAATTTGGTACCAGTCAAAGGGCAGCATGGATGGGAAGGTAACCGCGAGCCTGGTGGAAAGTACTGGCAGCCTACCACCGAGTTTGTGACTACGTCACCTGTGGGCTGACTGCTTAGAGACTGAAATCAGATCTGGCCCCTACACTCATATGAGAATAGGTTACCTAAGCGTTTTCCTCTATTAACAGTCTGATATGCCTTAACCATAACTCATGGCCAAACCAACCCCATACTTTCCTAAAATTGTTGCAATAAATAGTAACACAACGGCACCACTACCACCATAAGAACAACCATCACTATTCACTACGTCTGCTGCTTCCATGGACAACAGACCTTGCCCAACGTTTTTCAAGACTATGTGAATCTGTTAAAAGACTCATCTCTTAGGGGCACTTGTCTCCACATACAGGCACTTCCTGGTGGCTGATATCACAATAACAACTAGAAATATATGTCGAGTGTCGACCAAATGCAAACACACTGTGCGGCCATACGGCCAGCTATAACTACGTAGCAGTGTTGTCGGTATATACATTGCACTGCACAACCCAAACATTAACCTTGCCCTTTTAACCGAAATTGCACTCCAGTGACTCATTTCCCCACGAAACATTCACACCACTTCCAATGTTTCTGCATCTGCACGGTTTAGTTTCTGAGTTAGCAACAGACAGATGGACAAGACCAGTATTAGGAGAGCCATTTGTTACATCGACCACTGCCAATAATCAAAGACAACAGTCAACCATGCAATAAAGCAATGAATGAACCGACAAATCAATGAAGCAATAGTGCAACAGACTGACCTTGTGTGTTGAGATGAACTTCATGAGCGGACAGCAGTTCATGCAGAGCATCGGTGAATCGTTTATAGTAGACGTCCGTGAAAATGTTGTCCACTCGTCCGTTCTCAAACAGATAGTGCTGTATCCCTGCGTGCATGCAATACATACGTTCGGCAAGTGAGCAGGATTTAATGCCCACCCAACACAGTATAGTATAGGTCATTTCGGAGACAACCTTTCCAGGCAATGCACAGACCCAGTACACATAACAATTAATGGAACAGAAAATTAAACCTTTACAATAATAAAACAAAAAGTTTAACTCTGACAAAAAACTTAATAGAGAACACAAAACACAAAACAATCAAAACCGAAAATTGTAAGAACTCTCCCATTATTCTTGTGCATACGTAATAGTAATGAGAGTTCTAATAACCTTCCCCGTTCCTCCAGACAGTATTTAATGTCGGAATGCTGTCTACTGGAGGTCAGGGGGAATACATACATTCAGTTCACATCAACCAGTTGACATACAACTTAATCATCAATACATTCTAATATTTGCGTCTGCTGAATTTCTGGGATCAGCAGAACAAAACATTTTGGATATTGCATGCCACAGCTGTTGCCACAAACAGTATTTAACAGATCACAGACAAAGGACATAAACACATCGGAAAACTGGATCCAAGCAATCCTCTGCCTGCTGCTGCACTGCTCTTCACATACCACGATTCACCAATAACACTAAGATACTCTTGGCTTTTGCTAAGCTGACCTATTCTCGGACTCACTGCAAGTTAGGCCACTGGCTGCTGTAGCCGGTCAGCTAGAGCAAACTTCCCTGTCAACACCGTGGAAAATAATGTCAGGGCAATTCTTTTTACAGGCTGGATGTTCAGGGAAACAACAGTGTTCCAAGCTGGGGATGGCATGCTGCCTTGTGCAACTAGGAAAAGTCAGAAACATGAGCTGCCCTGCTGTCCAGCTTCAAAGGAGCATGCCTCCTGTGACAGTAAAAGTGTTCCAGCCTAGAGGACAGCATGCTGCCACCTTGCTGTTATAATATAGTGAGTCAAGAAAACAGCTGTGACTACAGCCACTCTTTGCAGGGCAGTGCTGCCTAATACACAGCATCAAAGCACGGAAGGCATGCACACATCACCAACAAATATGACAGAAATAAACTACAAGGTAATGGACGAGAAGTGAATGGTGAAGGTAGTATAACAGGTGAGTATTGCGACGGATCTGTGGCTCATGTTGACTGACTTTGGCCCAAAAGTCTGCAGCCACGGAGCGGCCAGCACCGTACTGCATCCACCAGATAAACTGGGCAAAGTCTTGCAGTGGCAATTACATAGTGATAGCATCATAAACGCTGGCATATCACTAATGTGATCAAAAACATTGCACGACATAAGAACAGAGTGGGCTGACGTACCG
>Ga0209454_1001959_pt1 | contig 13522 bp, 9 predicted proteins | sample WorMetHERISLAND1_2_FD_187400 | JGI IMG/M metagenome (GOLD analysis project Ga0209454, IMG submission 187400) | Marine gutless worms symbiont microbial communities from Max Planck institute for Marine Microbiology, Germany - Olavius geniculatus... | ecosystem: Host-associated > Annelida >...
TATCACCTTTTGTAATTTTTGCTGTTTTCGATGTGCAAGTCCTTAAATGTTGCCGTTAACAAGTGTATAAACTAATGTTTTGTACATTTATTATTAGTACTGTCGATTGGCATGTCAATTTGTTTTTTTAAGCTGTGATGTATTACATGAAATATCATGCTATAAAAATAAAAATTTTAGAAAATCGTTTCCTTCTTTACTTTTTCGCTGGCTGCAGCCGAAGCACATACTCTTTAAAGGCCTGAATGATGATATACCCACAACAGCTGTACACGGTACTTAGTACGCGTTGGACATCACCCTTATATATAGCTGGCGGTGAGGATCTGTATTTCTCTCGCTCCAAAACTCCAGGTCACGGAGGTTAGGCTGCTGCCTCCTGTTGCAAATCTCATGAACAAGACTGAAAAGAAAATCAGAGCAAAAAATCTACTAGGGGACCCTAGTAACGTAGAATAAACTCTTTTTCGGAGAATGAAATGAGAGATTGAGATACGCTGTCAAGTCCAGAAACATAAGTCGCAGAAAACGTCGTGGGTGGCAGGAAATATCCTTTTAAGCCGATATGAATTGCGACGCTATTGGTTTTTTTCTTCTGTGGAATTCATTTTGACCTACAGTTAAATTTATACAAATTCTATTGTAATATTATCTAATGCCTAACGCAGTTTTTTTTGCCAGCGTACACCGCATGTTTTATGCGTCATCCATAGTAAAGTTCAGCGTTATACAGCTCGCACTCTGTGTATAGGTTTCGTCTTAAGAATCTGCATCTTGCATGAATTTTATGCTGTAGGTCGAAAGTATTTTTTTATATTTAATGTCGTGCCATGTACAGCATAATAACGACTCACAATTTCAATGATTCTTTTACTTGGTGTTAACCATTTCCAATTTTGTATATTGTATTTTTTATTTCTTATGCGAAAATTACGTTGTAGGCCCGTAACGTAGGGTTTATTACTGCTATGGCACTATATGAATTGTGTTATATTTTTAAACTAAAATAAACTATTTTTGCATACATAATATCACTATTGCGTGCAGTTTTATGTTGTTTGATTTTAACGTGGTTTGTAATGTTTAACATTTCGTGACGTGTATTTTTGTTAATAACTCGTGATGCTTGTACAGTTTTTTTTACAAAATTATGACAAAACATAATTGTTGGACCACCTGTAAGTCCCGCAGACATGATTGTTGGAACATCGTCGGCAATTAGTGTAAGTAGTTGTTATGTGTGGTTTCATATGATCGTCGTCGAATGTCATAGGCCTATCGAGTAATTGATTGATCAGATGAAATTACGTTGCAAGTGATTGCGTTAGCCTTTAGCTCTATAATGTTTAGATTAGTTTCAAAATGTTCCTGATGTCAGAACCTAGTTCCGCAGATCATTCAGAACACAAACTCAAAGTTACGAATGGCTTATAAGTTTAAAGACAGAAAGCTAACTAAAATGGCAAAACAAGCAATAAGAAAGAAAATAGAAAGACCGCCCTAAAGAGGGCTAACGTGTTTTAACGTCTAAATAACGATAGAAACAGTCAACCTTAATTCTTCATCCGTCGTCGTCGTATACGGTTGTCATAAACCGCTAAATATTCTATAAAATTGACGGAGACCGCAAACTGTAGACCAATATCACATCTTTCGACGATTCTTAATTACTTAAAGTGCACGCGGACGACTTGCGCTGGCGCCACTACAGCTAGAGTTCTGCCAAGCTTTCCCGCTTCCGATCTAGTCATTTATTAGGCCTACTCGGCGGAAACGTCGTTCCGGGGGCTGCCAACGACGTCTGCAGGCACAGGCCTGCTGCATGCTGACCCGCGACTTGTGTCAACGTCGGCCTGGACATTACGGCCGAGTTTGATCGATTCAGTCTGAGCAATGGGCGGCGCCAGAGGGGGTAGGGGAGCAGCTGCCCCCGTGCCTTCCCCTTTGCCTTCCCAGCTGCTCGCAGGAAAATTTTGATGGTGATAAAGTCCCCTTTGGGCACTTTGGCATAAACGTCATTTTTGCAAGAAAACACAAATATTTGTGAGCTTTTTGCATTTCCAAATATTAAAAAGGAGGCAAATTGCGGCTTCCATTGCACGTCCAAAAGTTAAAAGTGTTTTATCTTCAGGGGGCTTCGCTTCCCTGACCCCCTGATCATGGGCTCTGCCCCTGGACCCCCTCATCTTTTCCATGCACACAACAACTGAATAAGATCAACATTGGGCCACACACAAAAAATTTATTGCCCCCTCCCCCCTGTTTTCTGGTCCTTGTTCCCCGTTGCTCCCCTGCTTTAGATTCCTAGCGCCGCCCATGCTCTCAGCGTCCGAACCGCGCTCCAAGACTGACTTCCGTGTTCGGACGCGCTAAGCGGGCCGTCGTCATCGTCTAATACATTCACCATCAGTGCCCACATCACAACAATTGAGCGAACTAGAAATTTGGAGCAAAATCCAACGTAAAACTGCCCGGCGCCGTAAGTCCGAGTGGGAAAAAATTTAGAGGGGTTGACATCCCCCTCGTAGCAACGTCACGTGGTCCGACCAGTCGCATTCGCATTACACTATGTAGCACGTGTAATGTGGATTAACGAAATACCACATGCAAAGTCAGAAAGTCTTGGTCCACGGCTGCTGATTCGTCAAACCGCCGATTATAAATGCGGTATAGTGCCCCTTACTCCAAAACCTCAGGCCTAACGGATCTAGGTGAAAGTTGGCCTAAATTCGTTTCAGGTAAAGGTCGTTCTTTCCTCCAATTTTGGCCTTGGTCCACAGTCCGTTTTTTTAGAAAAACTGCAAAATAAAAGAAGAAAAAAGAAGCAAAACGAAAATTCAGGGAGCTTAATAAGGCCTCTAATTACTACGTACGGGCGGCCTAACAATGCGCAAGTCAGCACAACTTGTGTTGGCTAAAGGCGCATACAGAGTGCCGTAACTAAACTGGCCAATATGGGGGCAGTAATGCATTGGGCAAATAAATAATAATTATGATAATTATGAGTAATTAAAACGTTAAAATGTCGCTGAAATCGGTTTGATCTTAACACCATAAAATGCGCTCGGGTGTATATTCGTATCAGACCGGCCGGCGACAATGTAGTCTAAGGTATAACAGGTTGGATGCGTAAGAATAGTCTATAGTTCATCGTTTGTCAGGTCTGCACGTCTAACTGTCATCACCCCCTAGCTGTCACACTCGACTCCGTTGACATGGTTAGTGTGATCATGCTGCTGTCAGTTTTCTCAAAAAGCCGGCTGAAGTTATTTGGCGTCACGTTGCATCAGAGAATGACGTTCGACGATCATTTGCACGCGATGCAATCTCTGTAGGCCTAGCCATGTCGCTCGGGGCTATGTGATATACGAAAGGAGCGCTTAAAACGCATGGCCAGCATGATTTTTACGCGCAGCTACTGCTGTACCGCGTCGTAGCCATCGCAATTCTGTTCCTCCGCCCGTTCGACTGTCTGTCTGTCTGTCACACGGGTGGATCAGTCAAAAACAGTGCAAGCTAAGATCACTCAATCTTCACCTTCGGCTGCCTTGAAGACTCTATAGTTTCTGAATCCGAAAGCTTTTCCATAAATTCCAAAGCGATCACACCGAGCAGGGGCGCTAAATGAGAGGGAATAGGAAAAATTCGTGCTTTTGGCCGATAAGTCGCCATATTTTGGAAACGGTGCGAAACAGGGCCTACATGTAGGTTACTATTAATCACTAATAGGAAATCGTACACTGGCTTTCGATTGGCACTGAAATCAATGACCTTGGATGATCTTGAACGCTAAAATAAAGGTTTTATTGACTTTTTGGCGATTTCTGGCTTACCGCAGTCGGCTGCGCGAAACCGGTTGCGCCCTCTGGCGAGTGTAAATAAAACGCTATAAATACTAGCCTTCATAGTTCATAATCATCGTGTCGGGATCGGTGAGCTTAGATTTTGTTCGCAGTGGGCCTTCAAATATGCACCGCTGTCGCGCGTTCCCCTTTGCGTTAGCTGGGCTTTCTTGTATAGCTAATAGTAGGGACCTACCGCGCGGAGTGAACCAGCAGATAACGAACAAGTTAGTGATAAGTCCAGAAATATCGTCATCGTATCATAAAGCGCAGACGCGTTATCTGGTCACTGAAGAGAAACATGCCACATAACAAAATGTTAACTACTCTATCATGTGTTGCAGCAAGTGGCTGAATTGAAACATAAAACTACTAATAGTAAGTGTACATAAAATCAGCTGAACAACAGCGTAGGCCTAAAAAGGATTTCGCATAACGAGGTGTTAGCGTTATTGCCCGTTACAGACGAGCATGTCGCAAGTACCGTAGTTCGTGACAGACAAATCACCTTGTTGTACAATCATATATTATGTATAAGCCGCTGGTGTAGTGCTGTCGATTACGTCAGATAGGACTAAGATCGATGAGCCTATTAAGTGACAGCTGTTCGTGTGCGATCGAGATTCTGTCTTAGTTAGCAGCCACGGTTGCTGCTCTTCTTGGCACAGATTCGGACGATCAATGAAATGGATGAAAAACAGTCTTAGTCTGAGATAGAAGATCGCAGTAGACTATATAACAACAAAAAAATCTTATTTACTTAAAATTGTGCCGTTCAGCAGAAGTTGTTCTCTTCGTTGTCGTGCCTAGACGCAGTTCGTTGATTTTTAACGTACGAGGAGAATTAGGCCTACGCCGCCCAAGTTGCGCTGTTTTTCTCCGATGGCATGCGCGCTGACAGAAGAGGGAAGCAATGAGTTTCTTGATGGAGATCGAACGGTGCTGCCGATTGTTATCAATCAGTCGATCAATCGTTTGACTCTGACCAATTGCTTCCCCACAGATAGGCCTAGACTCTGTATATCTCTGTAGGCCTACATAAGCCGCAATAGTTTACAGTTTGCAGGTTTCGACTGCACACACCACTTGTCGATCGAACTAAATTATTTTTGCTTATATTTTCATAAAATAATTGAGCGCTAGGCCCTATAGGCTACTTACATCGTAAGACCGTGCAGCGTATGTAAATTTCAGTAACAAAAAACTCAGTAAACAGTGGCATTTTCCGCACAGTGTTTCCACTATAATACATAACGTTGCGTATCTCGGATCACTGGCGTAGCCAGGATCTAGTTGTAGTGGGGGCACTTGAGGGGTGAAGCAAGGGAGGGGGTCTCTTCCCCACGAGGAAACGGTCTGGTGTGAAAATGACGTGTTTTGGTGCATTTTTGCGCTATTTTTAGAAAATATTTAGGCTCCTAGGGGGAGGCACGTGCCCCCATTGCCCCCTTATGGCTACGCTAGTGTCTCGGATTACTGCAAGTGCATGCGGATTTCCGAGTATTCATCAGGAATAGCGATAAACTTGTTATTTGGAAGAACACACGCAGACCTGAAAGTAATCCAAGCAACGTAATTACTCGTTAATTTCGTCTTTAATGAATTATCATATCAAAATTCGCCTGTCAGTCTGCCTCTGACGGTGTCACTTTGCTAAAGAAATTGCACACACGTATTCAATCTAAGACACGGCGTACGTCGACGCGATACTGGGTGGGCAAAAATGACACCCCTTTACCGTGACACCCCTTTCAACTGCGTCGATATAATGTCACGATATTAACTGCAAAACACAGGATGTTTAAATACTGTTTTAAAAAAGCTAACGTTCGCTCATTAATTACTGACAGTTTAAATGTGCCCAATTATTCGAAAAATATTTTCATAATTCTTTCGAAATTCCAGTGTTTCTCCACACGCAGACTGTAAATCAAACAGCGTTCATCGTTAGTTAATACAATCATCGTGACGAAATTGCAATTAACACGCATGAAAACAGAACTTGTTCACATCGGCAGAGAATAAACGACGCCATTTAATGAAAATGACACGTTAGTAAGTAACAAATTAAAAAAGGAAACCCGAATACCACAAGAGTGTACTTTTATCGACCGATCCTGTAGGCTACATAATACGGCTCATACATCGCGTTATCTATCATTAAAACGGCACGCTACGCATCCATGCAGCAGTGATGCTAACAGTAGCTTCATCAACCGACGCAGGCGGTAACTGTTTGCTATTATTAGAGCTGTTTTCATCATTAAACGAGACCCAAGGTTCCTACTACTCTGCAGAATACATTTTCCCTGACTTTCCAGAACAAAATGAATTGTTTTCCCTGACTAATTTGTTCATGCGAAATACCAATGCTGGCTTTCAATCACTTGCAATAACACTAGAAACAAGGGCAGCAGAACAAATGAAAAAGTAAAGGTATAAATAATCTGCAAGCGAAGCGAGCAGAAAAATTTTTGAACTGCTGTATGCAGTGTGCGTGCAACAGTTCTGTTTTTTGTGCATCTTTGTTAACTTTTGCACCATGGTACTTTTGAATTCCCTGACTTCCCCTGACCGTCTGGATTTTCCCTGACTTTCCCTGATCGTAGGAACCATGGAAACCCTCATAAATGCAGATAACGGTATCTTCATTCGAACATGTCATCATGTTCCAACGTTCTTTGACTTTGCTTGTGCTCAGAGACCTCGGTATTTCAATTATGCATTGGTGTATTTCATCATAGACCACGATCCGTGGCTTCAGCACAGTACAATTCGAATAACTGTATGCAACAAAAAATTTGAGCAAAGCTCACGAGATGCGCGACAACCTTAGCAGTTCCATAATACGTTTACATATTCATCAAAATACAACTTTTGTTTTCATTGTTATAACAATTCAATAACAATGAATACAAAAGTTGTATTTTGATGAATTTGTCAACTGCTCAAGTTACCTTTCAACCTATAAGTCTATTCAAACACTTAGCAGTTCCAGTTCGCACGTTGTCTTGGTCTATATGCAGCAATTTTGTCGCAATTCACCCTTGAAGTGTGCACCGCAGCCGAAAATCGCAAGAAAACACCAAAACAATATGTCTATATCTATCTACAACTGTTTTCACATTAGACAAAGCAATATCGGGTAAAATAACCACTTTTTAGAGGAGTACCCCTCTTTGACGCTCGCGTGCGCAGACCTCCTTAAACCTTAGAAGGTCGGGACGTAGGCTACTGAAATTTACGTTTGATGCTAAAAATTTCACATGCAGCTTGTCTTCGTCCATCTTTAGCCATTTTGTCGCAATTCACTCTTGAAATGTGCGTTGCAGCCAAAAATTGCAAAAAAATTGCCAAAAACCGCTCTTTTGGGGGCTCAAGGTCGTTCAAAGTCATCGATGTTGATAAAAGTAAAAAGCCCACGCCCAGTGCTTGTTATGACAAAAAACATGTCCGTACATATCTGCAACCGCTTTCACAGTAGAAAAGCCAATAGCGGCAAAATAACCTTTTTAAAGAAGGGTACTCATCTTCGTTCGAGGAGAACCCCTTCAGCCAGCAGCACGAAATTTCGTCACAAAAAACTAGTCTTTGGGGCAGCCCACAGCGAAGATTTCATGATCCTAGCTCGCACTGTTTTGACACAATACAGCAGTGCGAAGGACGGACAAACATACAGACGCCCAGACCATAGCTAAGATGCGTGAAGCATTCTACTTAAGCGGGTAAAAAGTACATAGTCTGGTCCCATGTAAAATGAACTAACACAAGCGCAAACAAATTGTGACAAATATATTTAAAAACAAAAAACACACCACAATACATGTAAATAAATCAGCAAAGCTGTAGCAGCAGCCACTGAGTGGATCAAACTAACTTTTCGACTCCGTAATAATAAGCCAGTTGACAGTTTCAAGACAATAATTGCAAAGAACGTACTCTAAGGGATCTTTCCAGGCAAATGCTATCACAACGTAGGCCTACATTAAATTTGTCCACAGATCTACAGACAGAATAAAGGTCGATTAAAGTCCAAGTCGCATGAAAAAAACGATATTGGTTAAATATGTGTAGAAAGTAATGCAATTAATAATACCCTGATCAGATGAAATAAAAACATCGCTTCACATCAATAAAAATAATGTTGTGCAAACGGAATGATGCCGTCACGAACAACGCTTTGGTTATAGCGTGTATTGCAGCGTGCGACAAAGTTAACACGCCATAAGCTGGCTGTAGCGTCAATGCAGTGCATGCTCAGGTTAAACTTACTGTTCCATTATTATGTGTTTGTGTGCATTCCGCCTGGAAAGGCCATCCCCGAAATGACCTATGCTGTGTCGGGTGGGAAGTTAAACCCTACTTACTTACTCACTCAGAGAGGGGAACTAGCTTGCATTTCGTAAGCTAAGGTCGGAATCTGTCGGCGATTGGTGCAACAGACAGGGCATACCGTCGGCCTACTTGCAGTATGACAGCAAATTCTCGAAATGCAAGCGAAGTCTTTTCACTCGGTACCACGCTCCATCGATGCTGCTAGCATTCAAATTCTGTCAAATGCTACATTGACGCTAATAGTTGTTTGTGACATCATACTTTCGTCACATTTATCCACGTTAAACTTTATTTTTACATTATAAAGATAACACTGGCAACTGGAAGATTAACAAATATTGACAAATTAACATGTGATTAAGCCAATTAGCACTTTATAACAGAACGTAAACTGATGCGACTTGGACTAAAATATGAGACACGATTGCAATATCAGCACGCAGCATGATGAATTCTAGTGTACTGTAGCCTAAGCCTATTGTACATTCGTTGCGTACATGTTATGTGTCTATGTTATGGATGCTTTTATCCTTTACTGCAATGTAACGAAAAAATAAAAGCGAAGACGTCGGCCTAGTGGCTACATGACATGCGGCTGTAGCATTAGAGCATGGAGCAGAGGTTCATTTAACAATATGCGCTATATAAATTCACATTTTACTTGCTTACTTACTTACTGTCTACCTAGATATGCTAATCCACCAACTGCATTGTGTAACCTGGAAATTGGCAAACCAGCCATCCCAGCTCTGTGGAACACTCGTACAAATTTCGACTTTTCTGATTCTTGTTTTGAAGTAAAGTCCACACAAGACAGACGTACAGACAGACAGGCATAACTCGTAATGCAGCCTATCAGGACAACCACATAGAATGTGACAGAAACTACATCTAGTATAGAGGCATGCATTAAAATGCCCAGGTGGACAGCATATATGTCACGGAATGATAAAATCAGATATGCATGTCGGATTTGTTTGCACTCTCGTAAATGTGTTTCGATTGATTGACGGACTGACATTCAGTACGACAATAAAGCAGCGTCAAGATTGAGGAGGGGCGCTTAAAATGCAAGTGCTGGAAAATACAAGTATGGATAATGGAAGCACAAAATGTGTAACGATGAAAATGCTTGAATTTTTTCGTACTTGCTTTTCCACCTCCGGTACTTGCTTTTTCCATACTTGAATTTTTATATGCCCCTCGAGACAACTGGTCTATATGCGAAGAGTCTTGAGGCGCTGAAGTGGTTTGCGCAGCAGCGATGCAGTGCGACTGCGACTACGCTGACGATGCTGTTGATGATGATGATGAGTGTCATGCTGATGACTATCTGCTGAATCTCTCACAGCCTGCAGCTACACAGCAACCATTCAACAGACTACATGACACTGACAGATATGCGAATTCTGGCATGATCAGCATCTTCGGCCAAACAGGGGCCCCACGAAAAAGGAACCCCCGTTCACAGAGTCTGTTGGCAAGTCTGTCACAGCCACACACAGGCCATAGAAGGTCAGACAGCAGTGCAATATTTTGACCTGTGGGGAACTCTTAATGGCATGCTGCAACATTAAAAAATTTGCCCGATGCAGCACGACATTCTCTGACATAAGCTTATATAAGGCTTCTGAATTCAGAAAACCGTATCTCAAATGCTGTAGGCCTAACAGCAGCAAGACTGCGTACAGTTGTAACGACGAAGTCATGGTAAGTTTCTGTACATCAATGTCAGAAAATTCACGTGAGGTCCCCACATTATTACCCAACACAGTCCAATCAGGTTTATCAATACACTACTAAATACTAAAAGATAAATGACAGTGAAGTGGTCAAAAGTAGTCAATCTTGTCACATATGGTAACTACTGCTGCGAGTGCAAGATTGATAATAACCAACAACAACAACAAAATTAATAATAATACTAACAACAAGCATGAGCACCAAAGTACTTTCATTATACGTTTTATGCATGAGTACTATTCATGCAATGTATCTTGCAAATTTCGTAAAAAAAAAACAACTCGTGCGGTTCAACAAATACAACAGTTTAAACTTCAAAGTTCATGTTTTCAAGTAGACGCAGAGTCGTGCTTTGGATATTTACAAGAAAACAAATCACACTACGTATAACAATTAGTGACATTCAACAATTTCTGAGATTAGCTTTAAACGTAAAAGTGGAGATCAACCTTGCTCTCAGAGACTGTTTTGAGTTCATCAAGTAAGTCGGCTTGGAACTTGCGAGGCAGCCGCATCACATCGGCAGATCTGTCAACCAGTAGCGCTGCGACCTTCTGTGTCAGTTGAGTGTTGGTCGTCGACCGCGACTCATCGCGAAGAATGTACTTGGTGAATGATTCCAGCACCTGGGCCATCACAACAACAGTCGCACTTAAACTCAAAAAAGTTTTACTTCCCGCTTGACACATTAAAATTCTGGCCATTTTGGGAACAAATCTTTCCAGGTTCTCGTGGTGGCAACAACAGATTGGCAGCAAAAATCAACAACACAAAAAACAAAAATAACAATAATAAACTATCTAGAAACACACATACTTAAAAAATATTCATGTGAAAGCCTTCATACCATCTGGCCAGAAAACAGTAACGAATGCAACTTAAATAAATGATGAAATGAATGAATGAATGAATAAATCAATCAATCAATCAAAACCGATTTATATAGCGCAATATGTCACAAACAAATCAAAGGAGCATAATAACAAACTGAGGGTTTACGTTTACTACAGGTGACGTGAAAAAGTTTGGATTTTTAAACTATGCTCAAAAGTGTTAAAAAGTTTGGTGGATCAACAGTCATATGACAGCAAACTAATGTTCTGACCATTTGACGGTTGGTAAAGTGATCATGTAACACTAGTCGCAGATTGGCTGAAATCTTGTTGAGATATCGCAGCAAGATCTGAAGCTGTCTTCGCTGAGAAGGCGGCACCAGAAGACAGAAGTGTTGCAGCACAGTCACAAGTTCCTCTTCACAATCTCCTGTCAAACATGCACATTGCAGATTTCACATCAAACAAAAAAAACATGCCAGCTATTGTGCAACTCAACAAATGCAATGTGCTACAGTGTGCTTTGATGCTGGTAACAGAAAATGCATCTGTAACAATTGCCACTTCAACAAATCCCAAAAGTTCACATTTAAAGACTTTTGCTCCAAAATAGGCTAGTTGCTTAAAGTAAGACTGTGTTCTACTTACTTATTTATTTGCTCGCTAACTTACTTATTTACTTACATACTTATTACATAACGCTAATTGCTTACTGTACTCAACAAAACGTGCAATTCAGGAAGAAACTAGTTGGAAAATCCTGGATATCCATTTACATAGCTAACCATTAAAAAGACTACACAGATCAAGGTCCGCTAAGAGCTCATCTGCTTTGAGTAGGTTGACCTGTGTAACTTGGTTGAATACCAAGACAATATGATATGGTGAACTGTCACCCACTGCATTGTCTTATGACAATGTCTATGAATCAAGCCCCTGGTTCAATCTGCCAGGTATCATCTGCGACTCCTGCAAAATATATATGAATTTCAACAGACAAAGATGAGACTGGAGAACTGCATGACTTACTCTCAGTCAATGAATCCATATAAGACGAAGTCAAGAGACTTTTGTCCGCTGTAGTCAAGACTGACAAGCTGGCGTCGACGGCTCTGCGATAAGAACACCGTGCTCGTGAGTAGCCACAATGTCTTCTTGTACCTCGGACGAACGGCTGAGAATGCCGCCCACCAGAACATGACTTGCTCTGTGAATAACAGCACAACAGTTTAGTATTTACACACTTCAGCACAACAGCTTCATAATCTTCACTGCTCTTCATTACTATCTACTCATACTTCCAGCTTTTGCTAAACTTTTCTGTAGTCACCTTACGTTAGGCCACGTCCCAAAGGCAGAACCTTTCAAGATTGCAGCAGCCAGTCTTCTTACAGGCCAACAGCACTTGCAGTCACAACACCAGCAAAGTCAAAGTGGTAGTTGTTGTCACATCAATATCATAAACAACATGACACCCTGATTAATTTACTTAATTCTGCTATGCATCTGCCTGTGAGAAAATGTTGCCTGTAATAAGATAAAATAAAATAAAGTCATGACCACACAGAAAACACAAAAATCAATGACAACAAAATATGATAAGATTTCAATCCGATGCACAGCATCAATCTTTGCACATTTTTATGTCTCTGACTGTCAATATATTTGGTCATGCTGTCACCTAAGCTTGATCTTTTGTCCAAGATGCACTTACAACAAAATCTTATTGAAAATTGATCAATGGATACTGGGAATGAAAAACACATGAATGGAGATGCATGAACACAGAGATGGCCTCAGATCGAGGAATGCATTACTGAATGATACAATCACATTATGCTTTAGCAGTACATAACAATGGCCAAGGTACAAAAATGCAGCAACATATTCTACGACCATCAATCCTTCTGGAAAAGTTTCACTTCACATTTTCCTTGTAAAACTGAAATCATCATTCCCTCTGTGGTATCACAGCCTGAGAATCCTGTGTTCTCGACTGTCATGATATGGATGGTCTCACATCTTCTCTCTGTTTAGTTCAGCAGCCTAAAAATCACCATCATCAGCCATCCGAGACTTACTATCATCAACTTCCGGTTTCTGTAAATATCTTAAAACTAAACTGTTCAGAAAGGCCTAATGTGTTAACTTATCTACAAAACTGAACTTAACTGCCAACATACCCTCCTCACAGGCTGTGAATCACTGCTCGGTGATATATCACGGGAGTGTGACAAATAAGTGGCAGTTTGTAAATGACGCTCCTCTTGGACGCTAATCTGTTGAGATTCACAAAGTTGCTGATGATGAGAAGCAGCCTCCGACTCAACGCAGATGTCAGTGACTGACGTCGACCGACATGTCAACACTTGCCTTGCATCATCGACTCCAACCACGTCAACTAAACATCACAAACAGACCCACAGTCATTGGTGAGTCACAGCCATGTTTGCTAAGACTGTATAAACAGTGAGGCTGGCAGCCACTAAGTTGAGAAGAAAGAGGGTTAAAACGTTATGATGAGGCAGTTGTTGTAAGCAGGCATGCAAGTGTTTCTAGTTATTTTCCATGCAGTTAGCACATAATTTACATTATCAGCTGACTTGTGTTATCATGTCCCACATGAAAACTGTCATCGCTAGCATCACAACCTTCAAGCTTGAGCAGAGACCCCACAACCGTGGGAGATCACCACCGAGCCTGGATGACAATTCAAGCAAGGTGTCAATTTCTTCCACAGTTAGTTGAAAAAAATAATGATTGATTAAT
>Ga0209454_1001965_pt1 | contig 13512 bp, 9 predicted proteins | sample WorMetHERISLAND1_2_FD_187400 | JGI IMG/M metagenome (GOLD analysis project Ga0209454, IMG submission 187400) | Marine gutless worms symbiont microbial communities from Max Planck institute for Marine Microbiology, Germany - Olavius geniculatus... | ecosystem: Host-associated > Annelida >...
AGAACAATAATCAAATAACAATAATCGTACTAGTTGTCATGCATGAAAAAAAACACGGTGAAGATTCACGATCTGACGATATTATCAACCACGCCATCAGATGGTGCGGCGTGATTGATGAGCGTCGCATAGGGGCCTACGTTTACAGGTCTATGATACTTAAACACTAGGCCTATTGTGTTTAAGTTCAGTAACAATGCGAGATCACTCATTTAACAGTTAGGCTGGCTGATCTAATTATCAGCATGGTTTGTGTCTTAGCAGTTTATATAGCCTAAAGCTTAACGTCAGAAATTTAACGATCTGCGATGATAACTAGGAATGGTAATGCGCTGCTGAGCTTGTGAAAATTTTTTTCCTAAAATTTTTTTACAGTAACATTCAACGGTGAAACTTGCTTAATTGAAAATAGCAAAGTTGAAAATCTGCTATCGGTCATGGTATCGGGTTATACGGTACTCACACCACTTACGTTCGGAAACGGGGTTACTGGCATAGTAATCATGCTTCAAAGTACGAGCCGCATTTTGCGGCTCGAGCTGGCTAGCCAGCCGCAAAATTTACGAATCGAGCCGCAAAAGTTTGAGCGAGCGACTGCCAGGTCTACTAAACACAGTCAACACAATGACTAAACCAAGTTGTACCTAAAAAACCTTTCAGTGCTGAATTTATACTACAGAACCAGCAAATCAATATTTCAATGCACAGACTACACACTACTTGTTGCATTGTGTGAAAAATTTTGCCACACAATCCAAGTTGTGCAGTCAGCAGTAGTAACGACAGTTTAAGGTTTACACAAAAGCAAGAAACAGAAATAAAAGAATAAAAATGTCACTAGGACACAGGGCGGAGAGAATCCAACTGCAAATATAACAGAAAACTAACCAATGGTATGAAAGTTATAATGCTGTATTTCTGATTGCGTATAATATTTGCAGGAAATTTCTGATCTGTCGAACCGGATGGTCTCGCCAGATACACAGACCGCGGCTTATAATCAGGCCTTCCACGGCAACGTGTCCAAAATGACTCGCAACACCTGCAAATAACACACCATGACTTACACATACACATATACACACAGAACAAGAAACCATTTTACTGTAATGTTATCAGTCCATCTGGAAGCAATAGCTTGCGAAGTGGACTTATGTTTTTCTGCAGATGTTTTTTTTATCTTTTAAATTTATTTATTTCAACGCAAAATCTCCAAGATGCGTCGTCTGATCGGTGCAAAATTTTGCACGATGATCACCAGTAGGTTGAATTTTATAATGCCGGTCCATAATTTCAAGGGGCCCACACCAAAAAAATTTTAGGGGCCAAAATCATGCAAAATTTGGCCCAATTTAGGACCTCTTCCCACTTTGAGGGTGAACATCTCCAGAGCAGACAAAGATATTCAAAATCAGTCAAGTACATTATCTACCATGATTCCTCCTGCGTTCGGCAAAGGAAGTTTGGTGAACTTTGGTCCACTAATCACAGAGAATAAGTGGCGAAATCATGCCCACCCAAATCGACTTTTAAAAAAAACCATATTTTCGATCCCTTAAAGGGTGCTGTGCCCCCAAATTTCTGCACGTACTACAGAATGACCAAGTCTTACTAGCGCACCCCACAATGGGAACAGGGGTCCCCCTTACAATTTTTTTCAAAAGGGATCCAAAATTGGCTTAAATTTCAGCAAGTGAGCACCTATAACTTTAGGAATAGTGGGAGTAGCCCCACGACACTTTGACACAGAACGTGCCTCTAGGTTGAGGTGATAACGTGGGGACAACTTTTGGGGGGCACTGCCCCTTAAAATTTTGGAGAGCAAAAAAACGTTCAAAATTCGGAGCAATAAAGGAAAACTTTTGATTTTGACCACGAGTATCTCTGGAACGCATAGATATCGACAAGCGGTAAACGGTGATTTTATCAACAGCGATTTATCCCCTGTTGAACAAAAAATGGTTAACTTTTCTCCAATAACAAAAAAAGTTATAGACGCGCATGCTGACCCACCCTAAGGCGACATTGCGCATTCTGCGTATGCTAATACATTTGAGTTTGGGCCACGTGACTTTGCTACCGGGGGAATTTCACCCCCCTGAAATTTTCCCCAATCAGACTTATGGCGCCGGGCAGACTCGTTGGACTTTGCCGAAAATTTCTAGTTGCACTTTATTTCATGACCTACATCGCCATCCTATTCTCACAACAGTGTCTACCATGTTATAACAGCCTTCAACCGTCCACAATCTCACTCCAGTCAAATGAGTGAGTAAGTGAGAGAGTAGGGTTTAACGTCCCCCCGACACAGTATGTGTCATTTCAAAAACTGTAGTATACAACTACACATGTATCATAGGCATTAGCATGTCCATACAGAACATACTGTCACTCATAGTCATGAAATAACCACGTTTCAACATGGTCTACAGTTTATTAAGTATGCCTCATTTAATTACCAGTGGCAGTTACATCATTAAGAATTTACGCTGTGTCCGGGAAGAAAGTAACCCCCTAGACATCGTACAATAAAAGTGTCAAATCTGAACGAATCTGAATAAAATTTTGTACACTTAATTTTGGCATAATACACTCTAGATGGTAATGAAACGTAGACTTACTGCAGACACAGCATCACAGTAATACCCTGTGAAGCTGGCTCAACGAGCGCATGACAGCTTGCACTCTTCGAGCAGTGCACTCGGTAAGCCAGCTTCATTGTTGCTTCATCGTGTAAACGGGATACAAAAATGCTGCGAATGTAGGAAATGCAGCTCAGACACAGACCTTGAGCAAGCGTCTATCCACGCATCGCACAGATAGTACATGACGCTCTTCTTGCGCATTCGTCGAGAACTCCGCGAGCGCATCAGATATTCATTCTCATCTATATCAAAGCCAGTCTGTTCACTCATGATCAGAGGCACTTGGTCAGCTTCAACTGTCGGTGAATCGTCAGAGCTGCAACAACAGCAACAACAATCACATGATGATGCCAGTGAAAATAAGAAAGATATCCTGGCCCAGTCACTTATCACATATTATGTGGCCTTCCACCCAGGCTTGTGAAATCCTAAACCTAACTATTTGGCCTTTGTTGCTGATAACTGGCTCATTCACCATGGGGAAATTGTGTGGCCTTTTCGGTTTTTCTATGCCTTTGGTTTCTGAGTTAGGAACCTGCATGTAACAGACAAACATACGCATGGACAAACACACGGACAGGCAAGATCCATAATGTGGCCTATTACTAGGATGGCTGAATTAACAATACAAACAATACGACAAAGACAGTGGATACCACCGAAATGCAAGCACGCTTCAAGCACCAAAAGTTAGTAGATCACATCAACAAAAAAAAACAATGTTGCACTGAAAAACAGTCATATCACATCTCTTGAGAAACATTAAAGATGCTGCATCATGCTAGTTTCTCAATGAAGCAACCTATTATCTTGTTTGAAATAGCCTACAGAGCTGTGCATAGTCTCACCACACTCATTGCTTTGCCTTTCATACAGCTGCTATTTTTCATGTTCCAACTAGGCCTTTAGTCACTGGTTTGTTACTGTTCCTGTTATAAAATCAATCTGGCAAAGTAAGTAATAAAATAACAAACTTAGGAAAAAACAAAATTAAAAGTTTGCATTAATTATTGTGAAACATGCAGTTAACGACAGCAACTAAATAGCATCACATTCAGCGAAAAAAAGTAAAAATAAAAACTGGTAGCATAAAAACAAAAACACAGACTGCCGAAATATTATTTTATTTCATTACCAGTGGCAGTTACAGCATTACGAATTTACACTGTGTCTGGGAAGAAAGTAACCTCCTAGACATCGTACAATAAAAGTGTCAAATCTGAACGAATCTGAATAAAATTTTGTACACTTAATTTTCAATAAACAGGTAAAGCAACTGCCAAATTTCGTTAAAAAACATTTCTTAGCGGAGTTATTAATTGTTGAATATCGATAACAAAATATCTCGGTTACCAATATGGCGTTACATAAGTAAACCCCTCTGTTACTGTACATCTGCGTGACTCCAACAAACAACACCTGATTCCGGCAAAATTTTCTGTCCACAATGCATTGCCTATTGGCAATTAAACTTCCAAATTTCAGTTAAATCTGCCAAAGCAAATAAGAGCTACAGCAGCTTTTGTGAGGTCACCCAAAACACTTCAATTTCAGGTCTGACGTCATCCAGAAAGGCCTGAAACTGAAGTGTTTTGGGGTGTCCTTGCAAAAATTGCTGTAGCTATTGTTTGCCTTGGCAGACTTAGTTAAAATTTGGCGCTTTGATTGCCAATAAATGGTGCATTGTTGATGTAGAATTACCAGAATCAAGTGTTGTTTTTGGAATTGCGCAAATGTACATTAACAGAGGGGTTTACTTGTGCAACGCCATATTGGTAACAAAAATATTTTGTTATCAATATTCAACAATTCATAACTCCGATAAGAAATACTATTTTTTTTTTTACAAAATTTGGTGTTCGCTTTAGCAACTTATTGGAAATAAAGTGCGCAAAATTGTATTCCGATTTGTTCAGATATGACGTTTTTATTGTACAATGTCTAGGGGTTACTTTTTTCCGAACACAGTGTATTTCCTGTTTTAACAGTGAAGTGATGTTATTTACATCAGAATGTATGCTGCAGACAATTTTTGCACAAGACTGCTTCACTGGCAAATTTCAATAACTATGACGCATGCACAAAAATCCACAAAAGCAGGAACAGAAACTCAGCCACCACCAACAAACCACAACAGACAGTGCATGTGTTAAATACGAAAAGCCAAGCATTTAACCGAGATACCTGAAAAGGTACGATGGCTGAATAATTTGTAATTCCCAGTCCGCCATATGACATTACCACATGCTGTGACAGACTACATAAGCAGAAAACAGGCAGTTAAAGCTCACGCACCTTCAGAATGGTCGGTGCACAACATCCAGTGCTGAGAAAACAAGGTTAGTCATAAGATAAAAAAAGCAACAAAAACCATTAAAATGGCATTAAGCACACAATTAACAAAGACGCAGAGCGGCAAACAATTCGACACAAAATCAAAACAAACCACATTAACATATTTACCAAAAAACACAAATTTAGCAGTTTTGGTATGATATGTGTAAATGTATCTGTAATATTATTTTAACCAAGAAAATAAAATGACAGTTTTGCATGCAACTCTTAGCAAAGTAGAGTTTTCACTCAGTCACTGTCACATTAAAGCAACAACAGGGAAATCAAGCATGCAACAATACAGCAACAAAGACCCCACAAAAATGGAATACAAGAAATTATACTTCAACTCAGACTGCTGGTAGCTACATTTTTTAATTAATGTTTTACTTAAACTATTATTTAACCTACACGGCAGCAGTGTCATGACAGGACATAAATAGCTTCAGCAGGTCTCAGGGCCAGATACTTTACTACAGCATAATAACTAAGCAGTTAGTACAACCAAGCTAACTGGTTAAATGCAACCATGCAATAAGCACTCCTGCAGAACAATTAGACTATTAATGAAAAATGCAAAGACGTTATAAATAGATCTGTTGAAGCGTTAATTCTTTAATGCATCAATTAACACACTGCGTTAATTTTTTTAACGCATTAATTAACGCATTACTAACGCACCCAGGCCACTTGAAATGGAGAGTAGGGGGTAAGTTACCCCAGGCCCCGTGATGTTTGGGGGGCCCGACTGTAGAATATAGAAAGCTAGAAACACAGTCTAATCGTATAATCAACAAAAACTGCCATCATAGCTAGTGAGGTGCATCAAATTTTCAAAGGTTACTTAACTCACCTGTCCCTATGTTTGAATTGTTCCTTTGCTTATAGGTAACTGCCGTGCCAAATATCTTTTAAATATATGTTTTCTAGGTGGTCCACCAGTGTCCTAAAGTTTTGGCCAAATTTACCCCAAATAGTTCTTTTCTTCAACCGGTACAATGCACTATTGATCGTAAGTCCTGGCTAATGCATTTACCTCATTACTGTTCTAGTAAAAATGTACATATTTTATGCCTAAATAATAAATACTCTTTTGTTTAGTCTGCTAATGGCAACTCCATTTATGTTAATATGGCCAACAATTATACAATAATCACTTAAATTTGTGGTCAGCCCCAACGCAAGACAGAAATAGCTGGAGACGCTAGGAAGAAGGTAAGGAGGCAAGGTCAAGGCGCTTTAGGTGCCAAGGGGGTGTAGTATGAGGAAGGGTGTCCTCTCCCCACTGGGAAAGGGTCTGGGAAGGGGCTGTGCCCCTACCCAATTTTTTAAAATTTGTATACCAAATGGCATTTTTGATGCACTCTGGTGCATCGTTTTCAAGCTCTGTCAGCAGCACTAGCACGTAATCTATTCCTAGATTACTGTGCTGGAACTTTTGTGTAAACGACCATTTTGTGTAGAGACTTTCATGGTTCTCCCTAAAGAATATTTAGAACTGCACACGGACTGATGTCCGAAAAACTGAAAATCGAGGCACAAGACCGAGAGTGAAGGTGGGGTTATTAGGAGAGCCGGGCCCTACCCACCAGCTAGAGTCAGAGTTGTATTCAGAATTTCAAGTTAAGGCTGACATATAAAGTAAGTGGGTCGGGGGGACAGAAGTTCCCACTGGAGTTTAGGGGCAAAGCTCCAGTAGGGAATCTGGAGGACCAAAGTTGTTTGAGTATAAGAACATTTTTGTTGCAATGGCATAGCTAGGAAATTTTTAGGGGGACCAAATCCAGAATGTTTTACCCATCCCATTTCTTTATTTTCCTTTCTGCCTTTCTTTCTCTTACCTTCCCCTTTTTACCCTCCCACTATTTCTCTTTTTCCCTTTTTCTCCCTTGCTCTTCACCTCTCTTGTGTAGTGAGACTCCTGAATTTTAGCAAGGAGATCTGGGAGTGTGCTGTAAGCTCCTTCAGCAAGGTCCGGAGTTTGGCCACAGCTGAAATCAAATTTGGTGCCTAAAAATATAAGATCTGGTGGCAACAATTCCAATTATTTTCCAGAGATTCAACTGAACAAATTTAGTGCAGTTTGAACAACAAAGAAAAGAAGAGCAGTGCCACAAATTTAAATGTGGGGGTACAAATAATATGCAAGCAAAGTGAGCAGAATTTTTTTGTACCCTCCACTTTTTGTTTAGTTGCTGAGTTTAGGGGGAGGCCAGTTTGGCCATTCTACATATGCCCCTGTGAAGTACTAAGGGGAGCTCTGTAACAGCAGCCAAACATTTGCAAACGAAAGCACCAATGACTCAAAAAAATATTTAGATATCTATAATGCTACGTATGATGCAAAATGAGACAAACAACCCAAATGTCTAACTGTCACTAGAAATACTTATAATACAGTGTTTTGACAACATTTGCTGTAAAAAAATAAAAGATGTGTAACAGTGTACCTCAACGGTTTAACAATATTAAAAGTTCTTTAACTTGCTGTGTACCAAAGGTTCTGTAGGTGCCGGTGGACCACCTAAATGGCTTCATTGCTGAACAATATTTTGCAGTGTACTTTACATCAGCAAACAGAACAACTTTAGACTAGGGACAGAAGAATCTAAAACACTTTGGAAATTTTTGCAATTTTTGATGCACCCTAATAGTAGCATAGAAATCTATTAGCCTGTCATTGAAATAATTATTTATTTACAGTAGTGATGGAATGGCAACTAAGGTTTTGTTACTTCAACTCATTCGACTGTCAAATAACCGCACCAATATTGGAACTTTTGCTTCACAAAATTTAGTAAATTAACATAAATTTACATGTGTGAGTTAATTTTTTAACATGCATTAATTTTTTTAATGTGCATTAATTTATTAACGCATTAATGCGTTAATCTGACAGCTCTAAACAGCGTGTGGCCATAAGTGTGTCATATTGCTGCAAGCGATGATAAACCTAATGCCTGCATGACGCAACTTTATAGCAATGAAGCTGCATGTTTACATTATTTGCGGACCATTATCACAAAATTCATACATCATGATATTAATAAAATAGCAGACAACTTTTACCGGTATGTCCAATACTAGATGTAAGTTGACAGTAGAACAAAAAAGGTCGTAATTAATTTGATTCAAAACAATTTTAGTCAAAAGAGCGTTGCAGATGTGTTAAATGTAAGCCAGTCTTGCATTTCGAAGTTTCTTAGGAGATGGAATTGTCACAAAAGTGTTGAAAATTTGAAACGAAGTGGACGACCAAAGAAGACTGACGATAGATGTGATCGGCGGATTATTCGTCATGTTAAATGTCATCAGAAACAAACACTGAATGAAATTACAAACACCATTAATCAGCTTGCACCTCTGTCAATAGCCTCGCGCACTGTCAGATGTCGTTTACGGTCTTGCGGTTTTACAAGAAGGAAAGTTCAAAAGGCAATTGTAATCAGCAGGATCAAGTGGATTCGTCAAGTTTCCTGGTGTCGTCAAAAGCTTGGGTGGACAGTTAAGGACGACTGGCAATCTGTAATTTTCTCTGATGAAACACAGACAGTAATTGGTCAAAATAACAAAGTTTATGTTTGGAGAAAGGTGATAGAAGTTTGGTGACTGGAGTGTCTTGGTGGAGGCAGAAATCGCAAGATATCCATAATGTTCTGGGGTTGCATTTCGTACTTCGGCGTGGGAACTTTAGTGCCTGTTGATGGACATATAAACTCACAGAAATATTTCAATATACTAGACAAAAATTTGTGGCCAGTGGTGTGTAAATACTTCAGTCAGAAGCGATGGTTCTTTCAAGATGACAATGTGCCAGTGCATCAGTCATTGCTGACTCGACAGTGGAAAGCAGAAAACAAAGTGCCTAGTATCACCTGGCCAGCACAGTCTCCAGACATCAACGTAATAACGTAATTGAAAATACATGGAAAATGATTAAACGCCATGTGCAGCAAAACATTTCAAACATCAAAAATCGGCAAAACCTCATTGCGTGTGTAATGTGTATTGAAATCCTGGCATCAGCTGCCTTCAGCTTACATTTGTCAGCTGTACGACTCGATTCCAAGAAGAATCCGCTCTGTTGTAACCAGCAAAGGATATATTACCAAGTATTGAACCACTGAAGGTAAGCTTTCATTTTATATCTTTATATCGCTTTCTCGAAAGTAATAGTCTAATCTGTTACTGTTGCGCGCCACCGCCATGATATGACACACTTATGGCCACGCGCTGTAGCTATAGACTGCACTGCATCTATGACAGACATGTGTAGCATTTGATTCTCACTGCAAGATAAGTTGCCTTGCAGCTGCAGACAGCCAGATCAACCACAAACCTGACTGTAACTTTTCACTTTAAAATTAAAGAGCAAGAACTTTCTTCTTGTTTTTGAAGCAAATATAATAAAGCTAAGAATGATTATGTGCTCTTAACACAAACATGAAATAAACAGTAAACAGAAAAACTGATTTTTAAAAAGTTGCATCTTTTACTGCTGTGTTATTTAAGACAGTAACCAGTGCCAAGTAGTAGAAGCTGGATTAGTTTTCTGTTCCAAGGTACCACACTGCATATAAATTGTTACTGGTCACTGATCCCTATGGTTATTGGTCCACTTCCCAGTTCAAAGTGCAAAACTTCAAAGTCCATAAAGTATTAAGAGCAAAATAGTAATTTGGCATTTTCTTAGCACATATTAATGCTATTCTAAACTAACCTGAGTCTCTTTATACACTAATGAGCAATGATATCAACAGATATCCCTAACCTTAACCAAAAGTTTGAACCAGTGACCCTGCGGACCAGTGTGTGTTCGTTCTGTTATCCATAGAAATATGCTTATATGCAGATATGTAACATGTAGTCAAGAAAGCAGCAGCAAAGCTGTGTCAAGTAATTTATTACTCACTCTTGTCAACCTGGAAATTATATACCAGTATGCTGACATGTTGCCCAGGCCACTTTCACAGCAGATGACTTGACTTGCTACGCAAGTACATCAACAACACACTACCTGCTGGGGTCTGTACAATTTGCGAGATGAGTAGACTGCAGGGCAGATATGTGGACCTATGTTCCAGCATGTTGATTAGGTTTACAGTTAAGAGTTATAGCTGTAGTGAACCTCCGAGGGTGGGTTTGTTAATCAGAGACCCAACACGTAGTTAATGACTCCATGATATGACGATTCAGCGCACAATATCATCATAAAAAACAATCCCCAGCCTTTGGTAACGTGGCCGGCTGGCGTGCGGTTATTCTCTCTCTCTGATTCAGTCACTGTCCAGACTCCGAATGCTGTGCAGTTGCTGAGGTGTGTGTTCATGCCTCCCCCTGGATGGATGCTCCCACTGGCCACCACCACCCCTAGGCTACTAGAACCCTATCTCTACTTAGAGATAGGGTTATGTCTGTTATGATGATATTGTGCGCTGAATCATCATATCATGGAGTTATTAACCACGCGTTGGGTCTCTGATTAACTAACCTGCCATCGGAGGTTCACTACATGGTGACAGTGGTAGGATTTGAACACATGCTCAGACTCCGAATGCCTACTTCTGCTGCACTGCGCGGTTGCTTGGGTGCATGTCCACGCCTCCCCCCCGGATGGGCACTCCCCATTGGCCACTGCCCCTAGGCTACTAGTTCTAACCCTATCTCTCTGCAATGGCTAGCAGCAGGGTTAAGATAACTGTTGTTTCTTCTGTGTTCCTGACATCATGGGAAAAAGAAAAAATTTTGCACAGACACTAGACAGCTAGTTGAGCCAGGTTCAATGTGTCACTTTGCGTGGGAGCTCATCTCCCTAGCGTCACTGAGCTGGCAAGGGTGGGACTCAATTAAGCTAATACAAACCCATAAACCCAGTCGGCCAGATGGCCAGCTCCATTTAACATCCAGCGCTTTTAACCAATTGGTCAGTATGCTATAAGTCATTGTAACATGGCCTACTGTTATGCAGAGTTCACTGTTTCTTCTCTAGCAGTGGCAGTAACCACAAGTACCAATTCTGCTTACCCACTAAGTTGGTGTGGATAGCTTGGCTAAATATGTAGATGGTGCACCGAAGAATGGTCACCCAACACCAAACCACCACCATCATGAGACAGCACCCTTATTTATTTTCCATTTATTGCACGGTTTACACAACGTTTCATCATTTATCCACTGTAAGCGCAAAGAATTACAAGACTCCATCACAAAGTGTGATATTTCCAAAAACACATGCAGTTTATTTGGAAGAAGTTGCAAGATTTCCTTACTGCAGAACCATCTTGCATTTTCTGTGGCTATTTAGATCCTCCCTGCAGCTCCACACACCCCACAAATTGTACCAACAGCCTGCTGAAGCCATACTGATAACAATCTTAACGATTAAAAGAACTGGCATACAGCAAAAAATATTCAAAAAAATATTCGCATCCGTCGAATGCGAATACTGACTTTACTATTTGTTGAATAACAAATGCCAACATGAATACTTATTCAGCCTCAAGAAGACTTCTCTATACCAGTATTTGAATAAAGCAAAACACCCAAAGTAGTTGTTCAGTGTTCACTGTTCAGTCAGTAAAAATAGGTATCTAAGGCAAAAATCAATCACTCAAGTTCAATTAAGACAAGTAATTTGAGCTAATGCTCACGAGATGCGTGAAAGCCTATAGCAGTTCCTGTTTGCAAATTGCCTTAGCCTATATCCAGCCATTTCGTCGCAATTCACTTTAAAGTGCGAGGCGCAGCCGAAAATTGCAAAAAAAATGAAACCCGTTATTTTTGGAAGTTCAGGGTCTTTCAAAGTCACTGATGATGATGCGACTAAAAAGCTTGTCACTAGGGCTTGTTGTGATAGGCAGCAAATCCATGCCTATCTGCAACCGTTTTCACGGTAGACTTGCCAACAAAAAAAAATGACTTTTAGGGGGTACTGCTCTTTGATGCCCTCATGCACAGGTTTCTTTGAACCTAAAAGGTCGAGACTTGAACTGTTGAAATCTACGTTCAATGCTGAGAATTTCATATGCAGCTTGTCTTGATCTATCTGTAGTAATTTGGCACAATTCGCTTGAAATGTGTTTCGCAGCCCAAAATTGCCAAAAAATCCATAAAACCCCTAGTTTGGGGTTCAAGGTCATCCAAAGTCATTGAATTCAGTGGCAATTGAGAGCCAGTGTACGACTTCCCATTAGTGATTAATAGTAACCTAGGCCCCATCTCACACCATTATTAAGATATAGCAACTTACTGGCTAAAAATCGCAAAATTTTCCTACCTCCCTCCCACTTAATGCCCTCGTTCGGGGTGACCCCTTCAAATTTATGGAAAAGCTTCACGGTTCCTGAAACTAGAGTCTTCCAGGCAGCCGACGGTGAAGATTTGGTGATTCTAGCTTGCACCGTTTTTGACTGATCTACCCGTGTGATGGACAGATGGACAGACAGACAGAGAGAATTGCGATGGCTAAGATGCGCTATAGCAGTAGCTGCTTTCGCACATAAAAATGAAATATCCAAAGTGTTCAGTGTTCTCTTCAGTCAGTATTCCCTATCTAAAGTTCAATCAAGTTGAATAAAATGAAATATTTACATCTGCCAAAAATGCTCCCAACTATGCGAATATGAAGTTTGTCACATCCCTACTGACAAATGTCTTTTTTCAGCCACTAAGTGGTGTCCTTATTGGCATTAACATAATACAACTCTGTTTTTACTAGTACCACAAACTGCCCATGTATCTAAATGCAAATGTCAAAGTAAATGTCAATGGATTGTAAATTTATATAGTGCATAGTACTAGATAGGGTTAGCGTTAGCAATAGGGTTAGGTTCAGACTTAAGGTTAAGGCTAGCCTTAGCACTTGAATGAGAAAAAGTAAATAAAAAGCGATTTATTTATTTTTCCCATAATCTGATTAGTAATCATGAAATTGATCTAAAATTGATCTAAAATTGATCGGTCAATCTTGTTTATTCACACAACCATTACTGAAAATGTAAACAAAAAAATGGCCGCCCTATGGTATATTAGCGTCGTGTTGCAACTTTTTTTAACAAAGTGAAATAGTAATTCAAAATAACTGCACGGTTCACTATTAAAACAACAAAACTGAATGTAAAAATCCCTTATGAGTTTGTTGAGGTGCGTCATATTGCTTAAATTAAGGTATCTTTAAGTATTGCTGTTTTGCTGCATGTGTGACATTTTTATGACTTGTTTGTCTGAAGCTTTATAGGCATCTTGATCATTGTTTTCACTTGTCTTTTTTCTCCATTATATCTAATATTGGGCTAGTCGTCCATCTTCTTGTGTTTTAAAAGCTGTTTCTGTCAGATACTTCTTGAAGCTTGCTGCGGACAGCTTAATATTATGTTCAAACTTCAACATTATCTTGTTCCAGTAAGAAACTTGACAGACATTGAAACTTACATGAAACAAGACAGCACTATTTTCAGTGCCAGATACATGCATAGCTTGCATACAAAAAAACAATTAAAAATATAAAAAAAATAAAAACTTGTAACTCCGCCAC
>Ga0209454_1001968_pt1 | contig 13509 bp, 14 predicted proteins | sample WorMetHERISLAND1_2_FD_187400 | JGI IMG/M metagenome (GOLD analysis project Ga0209454, IMG submission 187400) | Marine gutless worms symbiont microbial communities from Max Planck institute for Marine Microbiology, Germany - Olavius geniculatus... | ecosystem: Host-associated > Annelida >...
GTTCAGGGGTTTTTGGTTGGCTGAGGGTCAAAGTTTGCATTTTCCCATATACTTTGAAGGTCGTCCTTACAACACTCACACTACCGTGTGAGGTGTGATCCCGGCATTTGCTGCTGTGAATCTAGGCCTGCTCTCTGCAGTCTGTGCAGCGTATCGTCCGATAGGGCAGTCTGCAGCTGCAGCGGCTACATTGCTGGCGCCGCCGCCGCATTGATTTGACACCGATCAATAACGCTGATGTGAGATTCGCCGTGAGTAGGTATAAACGGACAGTTCTAAACCAAAATAGCGCGGTCGCCTTGAACAGCATCACCACGGAACCGTGCAACGACCCTTTCCGCTCCGGCCCTGCATTTCACACTCACGCCAGAGCGCGCCAAGCTACACAAATGGAGAACTATTTCGAAGAAGAAACAGAACCAGGTCTAGCCACGACTTATAGCTCCACGGCGCAGGTTCGCATTTCATCTCCGTCGCGCTCTGCACAATCTGGCAGATCACCAAAGAAGACCACCATCACGTCACTAGACAATAAAAACGCTCCGCAGGTGTTTCACGGTCACTCAAACGAAGACGCAGCAGACTTTCTCAAATATGTCGAGCGATTTTCTACCTACAAACAAATGGATGACGCTGAAAAACTGCAGTTCGTTGCGATTCTTTTTTGGGGTGCTGCCGGAGATTTTCTGGACACCTTCGAGTTCCCGACGGACTGTGAGGACCCGTGGGACTTCTTCAAAACGGCCTTCCTTGCTCGCTTCGGTCGTCTGGAAGCGACTACATGGCGTGATGTCCAACAGATGTTCGCGACTCCCCAGGCCGCAGGAGAGGCAGCATCTGACTTCATAGCACGTATGACGCATGCCGCCAAACGCGTCGACGTCGATGACAAATTACTGCGAATGGCGATCATGTCCGGGCTCAAGCCAGAGCTCAGAACACACGTTCTCCAGTCGCAGCATTCAACGCTGGAGGACTTGACGCACACTGCTCGCATCGCCGATGCCGCGGTCACCACCTCCAATCCCGGCTTGTCACAAGTGTTGGAGGAGCTTCGAACGAGCAACGCCCAACACGCCAAACACAACGCAGCGTTCCAGCAACTGACCGCTCGTCTGGATAAAATGCAGATTTCGCCCGTCACCGCGAATGCTGCAGAAACTTCACGTCGCGTTCGGTTCAGCAACTCGCCAACTCGCGCACGTTCGCCGGGTCGCCTTCCACAGAGGAACTTTGAAGGTCGTCGGCGCAGCACCAGTTTCTACCGCCAGCCGCCGAACAACTCACGCGACTTTGACCGATGTGGCCGCTGCGGTAGGCAACACGGTTCTTCTCCGTGTCCGGCGTTGCATGGTCGTTGTCTCAATTGTAACCGACCTGGTCATTTTAAGGCCGTGTGCCGCAGTGGCCCGCGCTTCAATTTTTCTAAATAGGGGCACGCAGCTGCCCGAATTTACGCGAAGGGCAGCAGCCAAAACAGTGTTCGCGTAACGCAGCCGCTTGAAAATGATAATTTTATTTGTCTAAAGTGCAATAACATCAAAACATTAGCTCTTTTCGACAGCGGAGTTGCCAGAAGTTGTGTCGCACAACGTTTTGTTAAACGCTTAAAATTAAAAATTCAAAACTTGCCTACTGGTCACTCGCAGTGTTTCGCGGCTGCCGACGGCAAGCCGTTGTTTGTTGTCGGGCGTGTATCTCTTACGTTGAACATTCAGGGTCTTCGCATACCTCATTCTTTTGCAGTGCTAAAACACCTAAATTATAACATGATCCTTGGCGTCGATTTTATGAACAATACACAAGCCACAATTGATTTCAAAAGCCGTTCAGTATCTATCTGCGACGACCTTGTTGTTCAGCCTTTAGTTTACAGTAAACTACCAGAAAATGTTGCACGCTCGACTCGCGCAGTCCAAATTCCACCACAGTCAGAAGCAATCTTACCTGTCCGTGTTAGCAAACTACCTCAGCGCCGTAAAGGTCCTTGGTTACTCGAACCACTACCGTCCCTACCTGACCTACACATCAGTCTAGCTCGTACAGTGGTGCCTGTCACACATAAATCAACTTTTTGTCGAGTCCTTAACCCAACCAACGCTGCTGTCACACTTAAACCCCACACACCGTTAGCTACTATTTCTCCACTTTCTAGCGATGCAGTTATCACGTACAAAAAACACACCTCACCTCAATCTAACATCACACTTGACCTGACACTGCAGGCGCAAGAGCTTCGTGCTCAAGGACTTGAAGTTGATGCCACGGGCTTCAACGAGAATCAACGCAACAGATTAATCGCACTCTTACACTCCAATAAAGACCTTTTCACCTCAGATTTACATCAGCTACCTGGCACTGATTTAGTCACTCACAAAATTGATACAGGTGACGCGACTCCAATTAGGCAGCGTCCCTTCAGACACTCGCCCAACGCACGTAAAGAGATTGATCGTCAGATTACTAAGTTACTTGACGCTGATATTATTGAAGAAAGTGATAGTTCCTGGTGCTCTCCGGTCGTATTGGTCCGCAAGAAAACAACACGCACCGTCTGTGCATTGACATGCGCAAATTGAACCTAGTCACAAAGCCAGTCTTCTTTCCCTTACCTCTCTTGGAAGACGTTTTCCTGACCGTCGCGGAAAACAATCCCAGCATCTTTTCTACCCTGGACATGTCCTCTGGATTTTACCAAATCCATCTGGATGAAGAGTCAAAACCAAAGACAGCTTTCGTGACCCACCGTGGAAACTATCAATTCAAAAGAATGCCGTTTGGCATCTCTGGAGCGCCAGCTAGCTATCAGGCACTGACGGCTAAAGTTCTTCGAAACATCTTGTTTTCTTACGTTCCCTGCTACGTCGACGATGTCCTAGTAATGAGCGATTCGCCAGAACGACATTGTGAACACTTGGCAGAAATTTTCGACAGATTTTGGCAGGCCAAACTTCGCCTAAATCCCAGCAAATGCAAATTTGCGTTACCTAAAGTGGTCTACCTAGGCCACGTTTTAAGTAAAGACGGGATATCTGTTGACGACTCAAGTCTCTGTTATTCGAACTCACCCCGTTCCGCAAAACGTTAGCCAACTTCGTAGCTTTCTCGGCATCGCTAATTACTATCGACGCTTCATCAAAAACTTTTCCATCAAAACAGCAAATTTACGTAGTCTTTAAAAACGAGACGCCAAATTTGTTTGGAACGCAGTCCACCAAGCAGAGTTCGATTTTCTCAAGGACGCACTGAGATCAGCACCCATTCTTGCTTTCCCTAATATGCAAAGAGACTTCATTTTAACCACTGACGCGTGCACCTCTGGAATAGCCTACATCTTGTCTCAGCTCGACGAACAGGGTCGAGAACACGTGATCTCTTTTGGTGGTCACGGTTTGCGCAAGAGCGAGATTAACTGGACTATCTCCGAACTCGAATGCCTCACTATTATCGAAGGCACGCGAAACTATCACACATACCTCGCTAGCCGACCCTTTACTATCGTTACCGATCACGTTTCTCTCACTTTTCTAAACTCACTTAAAGCTGGACGTGGTCGTCTGCAGCGATGGGCTCTTCATTTACAAGGTTACACGTACACAGTCCGCTACAAAGCGGGCAAATCACTGACAAGCGCCGACGGACTCAGCCGCCGGGATTACTCGACATCACCGTCAGACCAAGTCGGTAAAACCGATGTTCTTGATGACGAGGATTTCCTCGCTGCGATCGACACAACAATCTTCGATGTCGATCATAGTTCCCGTAAGCACCGCTTACCAAAGACTAGGGAACGCCATGCTATTAATTTCGTGTACGACACTGCCAATGCAGTCGGTCTCAACGACGACACTTCGACGCCTAATACATCTGCTGCAATAGTGTCATTGTCGGAAAGTCTTGACATACCCCGTATACAACGGGAGTGCCCAGACTTCACGCACATAATCGAGTACCTTACATCAGGTGCTCTCCCCGACAATGACTTCGATGCTCGGCGCATTGTCGCGGAAAGCGAACATTACACTGTACTTGACGATGTACTTTTTCACCTACACCGTCCACGCAATTGTGTCTCCCTCGCACCTTGCGAGATGACGTCATTAAGGCCTACCACAACAACAACGGTCACTTAGGTTTTGATAAGCTGTATGAAACGGTTCGCTGTAAATACTTTTGGCCACGCATGTACGCCGAGTTATCTGACTACGTCAAGCGCTGTACAGAGTGTCAACAAACCAAACGTCCCGTGCATGCCAAGAAAGCACCCCTCAAATCGTTACCCGTTGAAGACGTCTTCTCTCGGTTTCGCCTCGATTACCTTGGACCTTTGCCATTATACAATGGTTTTCGCTATCTCCTTGTTGTCATTGACAGCACGTCATTGTTCCTAGAAATCTTTCCCACCAAAACTTGTGATGCAGACGAAACAGCGAAAGTTTTATACGAACAAGTCTTCTGCCGATATGGTTGTCCATTGTCGATCCTGACAGATTGAGGCACGTCATTCCGTTCTTCCCTCATCTCCGCTCTCTGCAAACTCTTTAAAGTCAAGCAAATTTTCACCAGCACCTATCACCCACAAACAAATTCTCGTGCCGAAAACATGAACTCCATCATACTTAAATCTTTACGTATTTACTGCAAGAACCAATCTGACTGGAGCGAAATTTTACCAGCCATCCTTATGTTCTATCGTGCCAGCACAACAACCTCCCTCGGGTTTAGCCCTTTCGAGGTACTTTTTGGTAGGAAGATGCGCACACCGATCGACACCTCCCTCATCAACGACTTGCGCACAGCACCGAACATAGATGCTTACGTGCAGCAGATGTTGCCTAAGATCGAGCTCACAAGACAGATAGCTCGTGAGAACACTGACACATGCAACAATCGTACACGATTTTACTACAACAGAGATTCAGCGTACCCGACGTACGCCGTGGGTCAAAAAGTACTGATGCACGACCCGGTGACGAAAAAAGGGGTATCCAAAAAGTTGAAAAAACGCTGGATCAGACCCTATCTCGTTACTGAGGTCGGCGACGGATACGTCTATAAACTCTGTCACTGTGAAAGTGGACAAATGTTGCCAGCCTTTGTTCACTCAAATCGGCTACGGCCGTTTTACGAGCCACGGGAGACAGCTAAGATGCGCAGTTCATCTCGCACGACTAATAATCAGCGACTTGACGATAACAGTCAAGATCGAAATGCTACCAATGCGACACTGCCAGATGGTTGGTTTGAAGTCACAAAGATCAACAACCACAAAACTATCAATGGCAAAATACATTTTCTAGTCCATTGGTCGGATGGAAGCAAATCGTACGAACCTGAAGACAATATTACAGACGCCGCTAAAGCAGCCTATTATGCCAGTTGTCGGACTAAACGAAAACCACGTGATCGTCAGTAAGTCCCAGCGCCCGCTGTGCACCTTGAATCCAAATTACACTTTTACTATTCGATCACCATGGAACAAATTATCATATCAAAATCTGTTTGTGGCGTTGTAGGGGTGCATCAACGTGGCGATGGGCAAGTTCACTGGAATCATGTTCGTTGTCTTGACAACCTTGCTGGTGACTCATGGTCACAAATACTCGAGGCAAGCAAGTATTTTGCATCTTAACTACGGAGTCATTGCTCGTCCGTTGCAACAGATCCGCCTGTTAACAGATGAGTGGACCCATGTTTTTGTGGTACCACTGCCGAACCGAGATGATTTTACAGAACTAAAAGTGCAAGCGATAAACTGCTCAGAGTATAATGAGGCCTCACGCGTGGCATCTTGTGAGAGCATTCAACCGCTCTTGAAATCTTTCAGGGTACTTCATGCCACGGCCAGGAATCGTATACGCTCGACAATCGGCCACATGTACGAACTACTGCCGGACAGCTACGTTAATCGACAACCACGGGGTCTCTTCGACCTTGGCGGTCAACTCCTCTACTCAGTTTTTGGGGTAGCCACAGACCAACAAATAGAAGCCTTACGATCAACAGCCATTCATTCCGCCGACAATAACGCGAAAGCATTTGAGGCATGGCAAAAACATGCGGAAAAATTAAGCAGCTTTATAGCTATTTCCAATAAGCGTTTCGATAACTTGGCCCAGGTTATCAGCAGTCAGCAGTCAATGGTCACACAGTTGCATGAGGAAGTTGTGAGAGCTACCACAGACCTGACCACTCTCCAGACACTCATGGCATGCGCTATCCTTAATATCACTAATTTTATATCAGCCCTCAACGAAGCTGACGATATTCGTCTGGCAATCGAGGGTCTAATCCATGGACAATTATCACCTATTATCCTCCCTCCAGACGCGATAGAACAGACTTTGACCCAAATACACTCGTCGCTACCCTATTCACTTACAGGTCTCTATCTGGAACAGATACCAGCAGAGTATTACCGGATGCACAACTTTGTTGCAACACGATAGGGCAACAATTTACTCTTAGCTCTACGATTTCCACTTTCCAGTATACCGATGGCATACACATTGTATGAATTTCAGACTTTCCCCATACCAGTTCCTGGATCAGGTCACGATAATCACGTCACCATGATACAAGACCTACCTTACGATATAGCTTTTGACACTAAAACTCGAGAAGAGTACTACCTCTTATTTCCTTCTAAACCAGACTTTGTCGACTCTGACTTCTTTTACGCTCTCCAACCTTCCGAACCTGTACGTTCCTTTTCCCATCAGAATACCTGCGCTAGTGCATTGTTGATGAATGATAGACAGTCTATACTTCAGTTGTGCAAGTTTCAGTTACGGCCAGAATCTGTTGTTCCCAGTATCATTCCCTTGTCACGTTCCGAAATACTAGTTACTAACGTTTCTTCTCTGGAGTACATCTGTGACCGCCGACATGTTACCACCAAAGGGTGTACTCAATGTCAAGTCACCATACCTTGCCGTTGCCACTTGCAACGTCCATTCATATTGCCTCAACGTTTAACAACCTGTGCTCCGCATCCCGATAACGTCACTCAACTCCACACAGTAAATCTCGCAGTCCTGCAAACCTTCTTGGATGATCTCGATCTTGGACACTTCTTGGAGACACGCTATTACACGAACCATTACCTGTCGAACTGCCTCGTTTTGACATCTTCCGCTCCAAGATCTCTTCTCGTTTAGCTACCGATCGTGACCTCAGCTACGACCTTCACCGTGCCGCCAATATTACCAAGCACGAAGGCACTGTTTTCCATTCTCTTGCAGAAACTCTTTGGCACGACAGCTTGTCTCTCCAATCCGACGGCTTTGTATCTAGTCTAGGGTCCTTTTCCACCTGGTACCTTTCTTGGACCATTCTTAGTGTGCCCTTGATCAATGCTCGGAGTCTTGTACCTTTTCTATCGCGTTCGTGTTCTAACCGCAACTGTCACCGCAGCAAATTTTACTGTTCACAAAGTCGCCGCGCTCGAACCTACCTTACTTTTTTTTCTTTCATATTTTATTACTCCAGCCCTTCAAAATGTCTCGGTCTCGGTCACACCAGTTGTTCTTAGGGGAACTTGCGAATTTCCGACTTTTATGTACATCACCTTCCTGCTTTTCGGCCTGCTTGGCATATTCATCGTTATAACAAAATTCCGTTGCGGTACACTTAGTCCCAATTCCTTTACCTTGGTTATTGAATCGGCCAACAGTCAACCGTTATCCCTGTTGTGGCGCAGTCCTTGCCCGGTTGCCCTAGCCAGTACCGTTTTTCGGCTCCTAAATTTATAGAACGGATTGCTATCGAAGGAAATATTCGCCCTCACTCAAGGTCCCTTGGCCCTCACTGCATATTTTTAATACTCACCTTCACTCAGTTTTTGACCTGACAAAGTCAATTCCCCTTAGTCCCATACAGGCGTACCGCCTTCGAAAAATTACTAGGGGTCCGTTTTGGTGCATGCTCACCGCACGTTATGGGTACTTTGCCCATCGTATAGATCTACTAAAGACTAACGATGAGGGGATCGAAGAGGATCCCTTGTCCACTGATCCTCCTCCCCTGTCACGCTCCATGGTTCGCGTCGTTTGCGAAGCTGTTTCGGATGTACCACCGGCACTCGTTTAAGCGAGCGTACAACTTACTCGTTCGATTCCTTGACAATTATACAGTCAATGTTGTCACGCATGATGTGCGATGTTCGGTTTTGTTTATGGCATGCCGTTTTGTTCGTTTTCGTGTCATGATCCGTAATTAAGATGATGCAGTATCTAAATGTACATACAAGTATGAGTGTCATTGATGTTTTAATCATTATAATCTCTATAGATGTTACACACACCTTGTTGGCATAATTGTGTGAAATGTGTGTACATCATGAATTTAGGCATACGCCAGTTAATAGATGTACACTGTAGTATGCATAATTGTCTTGTACTTGCCGTCTACTATGTGTCTAAACCGTGTACACAGTTTCTTGTCATCGTCACCATCACCATCATCTTCTGTCTGTCCTTCCTGTCTCAGTCATGTACTCGTAAGACACTAGTAGTTTACGGATGTTTTAGGTGACATGTTTTCGTGTCGCCGAGTTAAGTGTTTTCGGGTGTACTGCCGTTCGTGGCTGATATGTGTGTATAGTGTCGTCGACCGTGTGCTGATGAAGACATTCTCCGTCTGGTGGCCCTCTGCACCCGTCACGCTGCTACGACTCGGGGTTCGCGCAGCCGTGCAGAGCCGACATTCATGCCACATGAACATTCTTTCTCTGATTTCGACGGAGTTGTCTTCACCTCAGCACGCCGCCTCGTATCGTTATTGTCTCCTTGACTTATCACTAGCGCTCTGACGCTCGTAACATATGTATAGTCTTCGTGGAGTATTCCACAAACTTTCACAAAAAACAAGTATTCATTCGCCGTGTACCATTACATATTACGCTTACGTTATCATTCGATACCGACATTCGGGAACAATCGTACAATCGTAGTCACTCGTCTACTTTACGTCGTGAACGCCGTTCTTGGCGCAGCCGGAGTCTGCGTTTAGATACCCCGGAGGCATGGCACAGAGCTAGTTAACTGCCTTTAAATTTAAGCACAAAATTATGATCGTTTTAGCTTAGGTCAGTCAAAGAGTGCATAAATCGCCGCAGTCACTGCGTCGTGCAAATTCTAGTCCATAAAGCCTGTGACTAGCTGTTTACAGATGTGGCGGGCTTCGCGGAAAGCTCGACTCAGTCACAGTGCTTTCCACGAACGTTCCGCCTTGCACCCGCTCAGGTGGAGCTTGGCCTCGTTGTCATAGTTACGCCTCTGGGTGACTTAGTACGTTTCTAGCCTAGCGCATTTAATATGTAAGTAGATAGCGTCAACAACAGCTAAGAAGGCGGGTCTTAAAACTTCCCAACTAAGTTTCGGGCAAAGTCATTTTAATATTAGAATAGCAATAGCAGGCCATGCGCTGCGTGTGTCATCTCCCTGAATATCTAGAGGTTCTTAGAGTTGTCAACAACGCACTCATGTTCAGTTTCTAGTCCAGGTCTTTGTCATCAAAATTTCCCAGCCTCTCCAGCTGTGTACAGTCATTCTCTTTGTGCCACGGGATGTATATATACTGGCACAGCCATTGTACAGGGTTCTACACACGTTGGTCTTCTGTCAACAACGCTGTGGCGAACTGACACGTGTTTTTAAGGTTACTGGCGTTCGCTACGTAATTGCTACGATTAGAAATCGTCGTCGTCATCTACGTCTTTTGAGTTATTGGAGGTAAGACAAGAAAACGTTTCGTTAGAAAACAACCGTCTCCTTCTTGCGCTTCATCCCGAGGCGCGACGCCCTCGACGGGTCCCGGTCCATCATCAGTCGTCGACCGGCCATGTCGCAGGTCCTACTCGTACTACCATTTGAGATATAGGCCTAAAGAAGTCATAGGCCTACGTTGTTAATAACTATTATAATAGGTCTATGGCCTATGCCTATGCCTAATTATTAAATATGCGCTCAGAACACAAACAGCACCGATTCGTTCGTATGTACGCCAAAAGTAAAACACACGAATAACAGAAGCAATTAGGTATAGCCGCAGTAGATTCGTGATTTTTTTTTATTATTAGGTCTACAATTATTATTATATTTAGGCCTAAACACACCTAATTGGACAGTTATACATTATTTTATGTAATTATATATTACCTGTATTAAGTCCAACCAAACACTGGAGATCGTGTTAGAATTTTTATAGGCTCACGCAGAGCCTACAATCGACTGTTGACTGTCTGCGGGGATCGGTTCCAACATATGCCTAGGCCTACATACAGGGTGCGGCAAAAAAGTGGACCCCTAAAGTTTTTCGCTGTTTTCTCAGCAACCGTTTGGAATTTAAATTCGAAATTTTACAACTTTATTACCTAAAACCTTCTCCATCTAATAGCCAAGTAAAATGTGATTCTGTTAAAAAACGATTAATTTATAGACTTTTTAACATGACCGCCTACCGATTTTTCAGCATTAAAAATGTTAAGCTACAACACCAATCAATAACATCGTTGAAACAACACGGTTAACTAATGATCAGATGCCAGAATTTCATTGTCACTGTGAATGTTCGAAGTGTCCAACGCCAGCTCCAAGCTCCAACACAGCCTTTAGTCGTTTAATTTGATAGGCTAAGTCTTTCACAGCCATGTCAATCGGTCCTTATGGCAGGTTGCCCCAGATAACCTGAAGCGCTTCCATGACTTTGGCGATTGTTTTCGGCTTTGTTTTAAGCTTGCAGTAAGCTTTCAACATTGCACCCCACACGCGATAGTCCATTGGTTTATATTCGGCAAATTTGGAAGCCACTGGTCCTTTGTGGTAAAATCTGGACAGTTGGTCCGCAGTCCATTCTGTGCGCTGCGCGCTGTATATGCTGGCGCGCCGTTCTGCTGGAAGATGAACCCGGTGGGCAGCCGGCAATAGCTTTCAAAGAGCGATAATTTAGTGATAATTTTTAAAGAATGTACTTTACTGTTTATCATAACGTCACTGTGACGTCATCGCCAGTAACATGTAACCAGTTTTTGAAAATTAAACAGCATTTTTAGCTTGACCATTTTTAATGCTGAAAAATTGGTAGGCGGTCATGTTAAAAAGTCTATAACTTCGTTTTTTTAAAAACAGAATCACACTTTACTTAGCAGTTAGATGTAGAAGGTTTCAATTAATAATGCTGTACAATTTCCTATTAAAATCCCAAACGGTTGCTGAGAAAACGGCGAAAAACTTTATGGGTCCACTTTTTTGCCGCACCCTGTATGTAAGCCTAGGCTTATATGTTGAAACCCATCCCCAGACATTCAACAGTCGATTGTATGTACCCTGTATGTGCCTATACGTTGAAGTCGTAAAGTTTCAAGTTTGTAACGCATGAATTGCGATGATTGTGTGGACCTAAAAGTAGGCCTATGGGCCGTAGGCCTAATTAATGCAAGCATGTAACCGCTATCCTGACATGTAGGCCTAGCCTGCATTTGTTAGGCTGCAAAAGGTAAAGGTAAAGGTCGTCAATTTGTATAGCGCATAGTCGCGAGCATGCGCACACCTCTAATGCGCTTTCGTCACTAACCAGAGCCGCCTGCCGCACGGCCACCGTGTGCAGCCTGTAGACACAGGCTGGTGCAGCGGCCGGCTAGGCAACCCCAGTCAGCTGTACCAAGGTCCCCACCTTCCGTAACCCATCTAAATGAGTTACTACTCATTTTACCGTCCCACAGAAGGTAGAAGGCTGAGTCGACCTAGTTGGCAGGCTTCGCACCGAGATGGTTTACCTGCCCGCAGGCATGAGTCACCCATCGCAGTACTAACTGGGTCCGGCGTAGAGTAACTTCGTTTCAGCCGAAACGTGTTACCAACTACGCCACGCCACCAACTGCAGTTCCGGTATGTGGCCCCAAAGTGGCCCTAGTGTCGCCGCCTATGTGTTAGGCCTACATAGGCTAATCGTTACAAGTGGAAAGTAATTTTGTAAGAGGCAATTAAATTGCTCGTCAGTGGTGCCCCCCTGGTGTGTAAGGGTGCTACATAAGTAGGCGAATGCAAAGTTTGGCTGGTAAGTTCAACTTCGAAATCTCCATTTCCCTTGGGGAAGTTAAGAGTGCAGGACCCCTATCGAACACAGTTTGTCACTGGACCCCACAAGTGTATTTGTCACATGGAATGTAATTCCCTCGAACAGTTTAAGCTGGGTGCGCGACAGACGACAGACAGCGAGACCACGCTACAGATCGAGAAATGGGTAGGTCTAGCTATAGGCGAAATCGCTCGTGCTGCAAGAAGCGATTCCGCAGCAGAATAGGCCTAAATAGAAAGCAGTCATAGCCCGCATACCTCCGCCAAGACAATGTCGTTCGCTAGGTGGCAGCACCATCTTCGGTTTGCCAGCGGTTCCCTTATGCCCCATTGAAAGCATATGGTAACGAAAACCTCAAAGTGATCCAGAATCCAGGATTCCTTCCGGATCACCCCCCAAAATTGAACCACTGGTAGTTTGTGCCATTCCCGACATGCCCTCAAAATTTCAGAAAGATCCGTCCATAACTTTTTGAGTTATCTTGCTAACAGACAGACAGACAAACAAACAAAACAAACAAAGTCCGGCAAAAACATTACCTCCTTGACGGAGGTAATAACAATAAATTGTAACTTTGTCTAAGGCATTCTGAGCCTCAACTTGCAGCTTATGTGTGCTACAGATAGCCGCTGTTTTACACGAATATTTTTCACGGTGTCCATTGCTACCGAAAATCCCCGCATAGCTAGTTGACCTCGGCGGTGGGCGATACTGTAGACCCACTGTAGGTTAATGGCAGTCTGGCCTGGCTCTCTGGTGCCCGCAGTCACAGACCAAGACTGCATCAGTGATATATCAGTTTCGAAAATAAGTTTAGTTTCCGTTTCAGCTGATCCATCAAAACAATAATTTTCGTTTTTAACAATTTTTTTCCGTTTGCAAATAAATTAAAAACGCTAAAAATTTGGTTAATCAACAGTGCTAACAGTACGCTTTAAAGCTTGTAAACTCACAATATTGTCGGAATCCAGCAAACTGCATGTCCCACACGTTTAAAGTTGCACTGTACTTGAAAATAATTGAGTTAATTTCTTTACATCTAGGTTTATACAGGGTGGTCCAAAAAATGGATACCCAGTTTTATTTTTGGGATAACTTCGGTAATTCAGCACCGATTTTAACCATTCTTTCACTGTTACAAGCAGAAATTTGTGGCGCGTAAACGTGAAGTTCTTTCACCCACCGCACCTTTATTGTGTGACCACATTACCTAGCAAAACAAACACTGTCAAAGCTACAGTGGTTTCGGAGAACAGGCAACACATAAAGATATCAATTTCGTAGCATAAAATAGTTAAGCTTACTTATTTATTCGCAGTTATCAAGAATGGCGGCGGACACATCGAGCACTGCAACTTAGCTTGAGCAGCCGCACATTATTTTAATATTATCGACAGATAAGTTTAGTCAATAAAACAAAACACTGAACAC
>Ga0209454_1001969_pt1 | contig 13507 bp, 6 predicted proteins | sample WorMetHERISLAND1_2_FD_187400 | JGI IMG/M metagenome (GOLD analysis project Ga0209454, IMG submission 187400) | Marine gutless worms symbiont microbial communities from Max Planck institute for Marine Microbiology, Germany - Olavius geniculatus... | ecosystem: Host-associated > Annelida >...
TCTATATTAAATCATCAAAAGAAATTTTTAAAAACATAGTCAATAATATTATAGACGTAAACTTTAATCAGTTTTTTACAGAGTCACAGTTCACAGTCACATTGTACGTTTTAAAGTGTTAACGTTTTTAGCATTTTTTCTACGTTATTCAACATTTACGTCATTTGTCGTTGTTAGCTACAGCAATTCCGCACCTTACATTCCGCAAATTACCATCACGTCAAGCTCGGAAGGTAGGTAGTAATTTGCGGAATCGGGCTGATCACGTGATTACGCCCGTCAACCAATCATCTTCATTCCGCAGATTTCGTTCCGCAAATTACTTTCCGCATTTCCGCAAATTACCATTACCCGAATAATATCACTTTCTGTAATTTTTGCTGTTTTCGATGTGCTATTCCTTAATGTTGCCATTAACAAGTGTATAAACTGATGTATTGTTCATTTATATTTGCTGTTTTATTACTGAAATGATGTTTTCCTAGAGGTGAGCAATTATGGAGATATCTGATTCAGATATTTTACAATCACGATACTGACTTTTTGGGGTTACGTGATATTGGTCACATATGACCGTTCAATATGCTATGGGAGTTTTCTATGGATGGTCAATATTGACTATGCATCTATCTTGCACGGCTATGTAGATATCGGGCCACAGATATTTTAGGCTATCTATACTAATACGATGCAAACCAAGTTTTAGCCAGTTTTTGGTCAAATATCACAAATTTTGTTGCCATGGCAACCAAGGTCAGCATAGCATAACTATTTTGCTTTAGAAGTGTTACTGCTGTAAGATAGTATTGTTGTTTTAACTTTTTTGATTTATGGAACTTTTGTATACGGCATGTTTCGTTTGATAGTTCAAAGGTTGTTTCCTATACCCTTTCCCAGATGTTGACTCAATCTCCACATTTCCTTTCAACTAGGTTAGAGTTAGGCTCTGGGCCAGGGTTAGGATTAGTGAAAGTAAATGTAGCAGTATACACCTTTGAACTATCAAACCTGCGGATTATAGATGCGCAACTAGATCAGCAGAAGCACAGCAAACTGGTAAAAAAGAACTCTGTTTGATGGTCTACAGTATTGTTTCATTGTATGACCATTATTACAAGTGTGCAGACGTGAGATGAAAGTGGCACAGTGAATTTTTGCATTTCAGTTTTTTTCTGAGCCCTAGAACTGTCCATATGGAACTTCATAGACAGACCGAACTTCAAGTGTTACAACAAACGTGGTGTTGGAACTGCTGGTTATGTTATGTTATGTTATGGGTAAAGACAGTAGAAAATCATGGCAAAAATAGCAAAAAAAGTTTTTGCTTCTGTCTGTGTTTGTGTTCAATGGCCAGTAGGGACACCGGGCCAGTATACTGCATGTCATCATAATTATCTCTGCCAAGTGAATGTAGTGAACATTGGAGGAGATTAAGAGATTGGTCGTTCTGTCCATCTGTGTGTGTGTGTGTATGTCAGTGTGTGTATGTACATAATGAATAATAATAGCAATGATGTCATTGCACCAACAGCACAGGCAGCAATGCCGGCTATTACATTTCCCTCCCTCCCCTGCAGCGAAGCGGCTCTTTCTTCTCCCTCCCTTTTCCTTGTGTTCAAATCACTTCACTTGGCAGAGATATGCACTCTCACGAGCGTCTTTTAGTTTAGAACTGTTGTAGACACTGAGCAGTGAGCAATGAAGATTATGATTGGTGCTGTGTGACTGTATGCTGCAGACGAGATGAATATTATGCGGAAGTTGATGGGCCACCAGGCCGGAGGCAGCAGCAGCCAGGCAGGGCTAGGGTCAGGGTCAGTCCCCGTGGTTGGTTGTAGGTCAGTGAGTGGTCTGTTTGATGGCAGTGGTGGGGGTGGCAGTGCTGCTCCAGTTGACAATTCACTTGGACTGATGCATCTAAGGAAGCTTTACAGCGAACTAAAGTCATCGACTGCTGCTAGCTCTCAAAGGGATCTCGAGAACATGCTCTATAACATGCTGCCACTTTTCTGCAAGGTTAGTCCACTCTGCTAGTTGCTGTTTCTCGCTTCTGTGCAGTTTCTGTCTTCTATTGGTTTGTTTATTTATGCCTTGCATCAGGTCTGTTATCTATCAGTTTTTTGTATCCCTGGGGCTCATCTTAGGAGGATCTTGTGCTTTGATTTGTTTCATCGACAAAGTTATGACGTACTTGTGATAATCAGGGCTCACAGTTTTTCATCGGTTGTGGAATTTCGAGCTGAGCTGCGGAATTTGTTTTTTTTGCGGAATTTTTGATATTTCTGCAGAATCTCATGGAATTTGAGAAATAACCGATGATCAGTACGATCATCAGCTTCACTACGTAGTTAGATAGACTAATTATATCATGGAAGAAATCAAACTGAACTGCCTAAAACTGTGAGCCCTATTATCACAATATGGCACACAGTCATAAATAAGCACAATTTGACTTGACAGATTGCACTTTTCAGAGGAAAAGAAGATTGATAACTTTTTAAAATGTTGTTAGCGTAACTGAGCACAAAGCCAGCCTTTAATAACTGAAGTTTTTGACAGGATAGCGCTTAGTTTGGATGCCATGGATGCCATGGTGTGCCATGGAATTTGAACAATTTTGCCACTGTGAGCTGCACAATTTTGCGAATGCGGAATTTGGCAAAATTTGCTGAGGAAAACTGTGGGCCCTAATGATAATGTTATGACAGTGGTGGTAGTTTACAAGACATGCTTAGGAACATGCGGTATTTTGCATTCGTAAGCCAGTTTTTAGGTTGAAGTTTTGTACATTCGCCCATGTTCCTCAGATGCTTTTATTCTGTCTGATGTTGATAACTACATCATGTTAGAGTGATCACTAGCTTGCAGCCTTTGTAGTAAGAAGCTATACTATTGTAATTGACCTTACTCTGTGAGAATCATTAGTATAAAACATGATCTCTGATAGTGCTAGATGATGTACAAGCAGATCAAAGCCTATGCTTTGTAAGCTTGATCATGCCACTACATTATTTCATCAATTGCATGGCTGTGGACTGTATGGTCAGTTCAAGTATATCAGCAAATTTTGTCTAGTGGCATTCGGTTGCTTTGCATGCAGGAAGCTGTGTTTAATTTTATGGTCATCCTACCCCCAAGCTTTAAGTTGATCATTGATGGATGTTTTTGGCCATAAAGCATGTTATGAATGAATATGTTAGCACTGGCACTGGCATCTTTACATGCATAGTAGTGAGGCTACTGAATTGTGTTTACAGACTAGTAATGTCAGTAACTGTCTGATCTGGGTTCGTAGTTAGACTACTGAGTTAAGTTTACAGACTTGTAATATTCGCTAGCTGTCTGCTATCTGGGTGTCTGGCTGTAGTGATGCTACTGAAGTGAGTTTACAGGCAGGCAAGTAATGCTGGTTGTAGGTATTTGGCTCATGTCAGGCATCTGAGATGCTGGATAAGTTTCCTGATGTGCTTCAGTTCTGTGGCCATGTGTCACGTCTGATGGTCAGTGAGATACGACGACGGGCTTCCAACCAATCCACAGGTAAACATTACATATGCTCCTGCTCCTGCTGATGCTGCTGTTTGACTGTCTGATGATGGTTTTGATTGTGGCTATATTAAAGGTTGAAGATTAAAGGTTGTGTATACTGTATAGCTTTTTATGAGAAACCTATTGCAGACCTAAGGGGCATTAGCTGCTTATATGAGATCTTGGATGGGTGACTGTCTGTGGACACTGGTCAGATAAATTATCTTGCTATACGCCGTGGTCCATAAAAAACGTGCCACTTTTATTTTTTGAATAGCTCCACGAAACATTTACCGATTTCAATAATTTTTGGTACTCAACATCAAGAAGAAACTTTGACACAAACGACCTTAGTTCTGATCACCTGTCGCTACACTACCTTGTGAAATGCAGAAGTTTTAGTTTGGCCGTTTACAACAATGGATTCATACTGGATAGTGCATGCGTTGACTCATCAATGATTAACTGAATAGCGACAAACACAATTGGCAATTATTGTCTCACAAAACGTCATTGTGTCATATCTCATCGTCTTTATTACAGCATGTGCTCAAAATGTTGTCCTCCTGCATGAATACAAGTGGTAGATGTTGACACTACTCGCTAACAGCAGGTTCAGTAACCTGCAGTTCACAAGGTATTGCAGCCACAGTATTAGGGTGAGGTGGTCAAAACTAAAGTCATTTGCATCAAGTTTCTTATTGATGTCGCGCGCCAAAAATTATTAAAATCTGCCAATTTTTCACTGAGCTATTCAAAGAAAAGTGGCACGTTTTTTACGGACCACAGTATATATCGAATAACAAGTTGATCTTCGCCTTCTATCTATCCAGGGTAGGTAAATGGAGTACTGGTTTGTTTGCCTGGGGTTGAAGCATTAATGTTGACTAGAAACATTCGGAGAGCACTAACCTTGGCTTTATAGTTCAAGACTCAATGTTATCATGAAAACCAGCAGCTTAAAATGCTTGTTTGAGTAGTAGCATAGTATAATGTTGCTCTGACATTGAAAACATTACAGGGGCCAAGAATTTGGGCAAAACAGACTGATGAGTCGGTGAGATCATAGGATTCTGAAAGTGAGTTTTTAGATAAGAGTCACAAGATAGGCTTTTTTGATATGAAATGCATAAGATGGGAGTCTTTCTAGAAATGTTTCAAAGCTCTGTAGGGTAGAGTGCTTGAGAAAAACGTGTCATGCCAGCTGTTCTTATTTTATATTTCAAACATAAAAATAATAGCATGGTCTCATGCGGACGCCATATGTGATAATGTAGATGCGGCTAGCTGTGCTATAGTCAAGTTTCTGGAGATAGAGTCGACCGAGGAGCTAAGCAATGGCTGGATGCTGTTGTGTACGATCAACCTGCTGTCAATGGGTAATGACAATCTCATCGACAGTATGACGGTTGCCTCTCTTCCGTCAACTCTCGTCAAATGTCTTTACTTGTTCTTTGATCTTCCTGATCTTGACCACCCCGACACGCTGCAGCCTGGTTGTGAGTTTACACCGCGGGAAAGTCGCGTTCTTCTTCAGAAAGTTTTTGTACAGGTTTGTGTGTATTTGCTTATGTATTAAGCAATCAGTCAATCAAGCATTCAGTCTGTCAGAAGCATTTGTGTGCAAGATAATGCTTAAACTAAAACTTTAAATAACATCCACATTTGCCAAAAAAGATACGTCAGTGATATAATGTTAACAGTGATGTTTCTATGTTTCGTTTAAAAGATGCAACACTTGTTAGATAGTTTCTGAAAGAACGGTGGCAGAAGTTTCATGCAGCCAGTACAGCATGTGAAAATGCTCATCGTCCGGATGTTAGTTGCATCCATGACTGTCTGTTGCTGGAGCGTAGTTGTGTTCGTGATGTGACAGTTGCAGTGAAGTAAGATGGTTCTTATGAAGCATGAATCACATATGAATATCTAAGTCAGCAGCAGACAAATATGTGACCTGCTCTGTCGAAATGAGTCGCATGTCGCAGGAAGCTACAGTGTATAATGCAGAAAACAGCCATTAAAGGTGTTTGGGTCGAAAAAATCAATTTTCACTTTTTAGCGAAAATTTACTGTATAAGATGTAAATTTATAGGAAATATGCTTCAAAGTAAAATATTTTCCATGTTATAAAGACACTTTAAAGTAACTGTTTGTATTGTTTGCGTCTAAAAATTTGCTAGTTTTGCGTAAGCTATTGCATTGGTAAACAGAACATCGCTTTATTATACATCATTGGAAAGTCCATGATGCCGTTTTTCTATTTATAGCACATATATTGCTTATTTTTAGTACCTTGCTGCACAAAGGCTGTTTTTCAACCACCGTAAACTGGAATATTTAAAGGGATACTCATAGCAACCAATCACAGTGAGGTTTCACCAGGATTCTGGGATCCCCAGTGACGTTGCAATTTTCTGATTGGCTGCGCATGTGGGTTTCACTTTGAGCATGCGCAGACAGACAGTGGCGATAATGGCGTTCGGTAGCCGAGAAAGAGAGATCGCTGAGATGTTAAATATACTGTCCGAGTGCAATCTAAAGTCTGCAGTCGCCTGAAAATCTTCGGTTGTTAGTTGAAGAATACTCTTGTTGTCACTCCGACGTTGACAGTGATACAGATAAGGTGCCGTTGCTATAGAGTATGTGTGACTACCCTCACGTTTGACTTTCGGAGCCGTTTTCTCGTAATTAAGCTATCTACACCTTCAACATTGTAGCACAAAGTCGTCGTGATTATATGCACTGCATATGGGACTATTATATGTCATTTTGAAGGTAATTGACTGTAGATTACAGATATCGAAAAACTTAAATATGTTTTTTTTTGCGACATGTGACTCATTTTGATGGAGCAGCTCACATATGTCAAGGGCACTTTTGATGCCGATGAGTGACTGAGTATGCCTGCTGGAAGCTGATTTCAGGCTTTGGGTTTTGCTGTGGCAAATGACAAAGGTACCGTGTCATTGTTGCTGTTATTGCACAAGTGTCAGTGCATCTGCATGTAATTGCTAATGTCGCTGCGCAGGTGTTGGTGCGGCTATGCAGTCGTGCATCACCAGCCGAAGAGCTGGCTCGTAAGGATGACTTGACATTGCTGTTCAGTGCTATCACAAGCTGGTGTCCTGGTCATAATGTGCCATGGCGTAAGAGTGCTGCAGAGGTGCTCATGACGTTGTCACGGCATGGACTTACACCCAACGTCGTACAGTACATCCACAGTACGTGTGTGCATCATACTTTTTGTCTGATCTTACAGCTGCGCTGACTACCATGTGACCTTGCTGTTATTGTTACATGTCCTTGCAATTTGAGAACTTTTGCCACGTTAAAGTACATTTGTTTATCATTATCGTCAACATCATCATCATCTCTCATTTCTACTCTGTCGAGATTGTTTACGGAATTAGACTGTCAGTACATGACATGTCATATAAAATGTGCAAAATGTAGCAAATTTTTGATGTTTCATTTTATGACGCAATGTAAATATTTCTAAAACCTTTACAAACCAGCATTGCAAATGTTTGCACTTTTCATGTATGTACTTAGCATAGACTTAGAGAATTCCCGAGTTGTGCATTTAATGTTGAGATAAATATGTGCGTGCATGCTTTGTGTGTCTGTGTATATAGGCAAAGGCTGTATAGCACTGTGTATAGAAAACATGCAGCGAGTTCAGGAACTGTCGCCCATCGAGCTAGTCGAGATGTTTGTTGCTGTCTTCTGTTTCCTCAAAGACTCGAGCGAAGTCTCACAGGTGTTACTTGATGACTTCCGTGCTGCCAATGGCTACATATTTCTCACCGAATTCTTGCTCAAGTTTGTATCATTTCATATGCTTCAGCCTGTGTAACTACTTGTCTTGTTTGAAATCGGTGAAAGTAGTATATGATTGTAAAATCGGTTTGTTGATGCCTTTTTGTGATGCAATGTGAGTTTTTTCAGCTAAATGAATCATATTAATCATTTGCTCATTTTGCTAGAAATTGCGAGCCACACCGTCTACTGACTTGCTCGTCTGTCTATTTGTTCGTCTGTTTGTCTCATGACCGCATGTGCTCTTAACTGGAAAAGAAAAGCAAAATTTGTGTGATCATGTGCCAGTTTTCAGCTCAGAAGTTCAGAGTTAGAGATAGGGTTTGCACAGTTCATTGTAGATGTCCGTATATTATGTCAGCACCAGGCCGACAGGTTTCTAGTTGTTAATGTAAGTATTGATGGTTATTGTTAGAATGGAGAAGACGGATGCGGAGGAGTCCATACAAGCTCTGAGGAACCTGGTGTTGTTGGTTGGCTCGTTGTCAACCTGTGGCTTTGTCGAGTTAAAGCCGAATGCCAAAGCAGACTGTCTCTACCAGATGCCAGGATTTATCGTTCCCCAGCCGACCGGCAGTGGTTAGTCTGTTCGTCAAATGTCTATATTATTCATGCGCCATGTAAGTTATGTTTATAGGTGTCTGTTTGTGCAGTTATGAATGGATTTTGGTGGATTTTTGCACAGCTGTTTGTGTTTGGGGCTCAAAAAATAGGAATGAGTTTATTAGAAGTCAAATTCTCGTGTTATTTCTTATTTTGCTTTTGTTTTCAGCCTATATGATGTACTCTTTACAGAGTAAAACACTGCAAAGGAGTTAAATTGTGTACAAATGTAACTAGTTTTTACACAGATTGACTGTGCAGCATCTCTGTGTCATGTCTGCATGATTAGGTCAAAGTATTCGAAATCTTCAGGCTTTCCAAGTACTTCAGACAGTCTTTCTGAAGGTAATTTGTAACTGATGCTTTTGCTTTGCTTAATGCCTATTTTGCCTATTATGGATCAAGATATACCATCATACCTGTACTGTGCTAGTTTTGAACACATATTCATTCAATCAACTTAGTCAACTACATCCTTGTTCGTGTGCTTGGTTCTGGCTGCACTGTGGCTGTTTATGGCGTGGTGTAGTGGTAACGCATTTGATTTGATCAACGAAGTTACTGTACTCCGGGCACTAGTGTATTCGTGCATGGTTAGTACTGCGATGGGTGACTGCCTGTAGGCAGGTGAACCATCTCGGTATGTAACCAGCCGCCTAGGTCAACTTAGCCTTCCATCCTTCCGAGGTAGGCAAATCGAGTACCTGCTTATTTGGCTGGGGTTGAGATGGGGCGCATTCACCTGTGTTGGGTGGCAAGTAACACTGTGTGATCTTATATGGCAGGTGACACTATGTAGCTCTGAGATGGGCGTCCCATTAAGGGCTATGTCACCACTTTTGACCTTTTCAACCTTTATAACTGTTGGCATTAATAGCTCATATCAGTTGGCCAGAAATGCTTTAGCTGCAGCTAAAGCATTTCTGGCCATGAATTATGTATGTGTAACTGTAAGCAGCATTATTTAGCATGTACCCTATAGTGTATAATGATGCATGTGATGCATAAACAGGGCACATCATCTCAGCTGTGTTCAACAGTGCTTGATGTGATATCAAGTCTTTATCACCAGGATGCTGCCAATTACTTCATTCTGGAGCCGCAGAATACAATGTCACAGTTTGCCGAGAAGATCTACATGAAACCACCCGACTTACAGGTCAGTGTTTCTGACATGTTTCTTGATTTCATGGTCTGTCAGGTCATTGATGTGGCTTGGTACCTAGCGTGTCGGACTAGTGATCGTGAGGTCACTGGTTCGACTCCTGTCTGGTACACCGCCAGGTGACAACCTTGGGCAAGTCGTTCACACACATGTGCCTCATTCATGTTTACCAAGCAGTATAATTTGGTTCTGGCCAAAGGGCGTTGATGCTTTGCGGCTTGGGAAGGTAACCATAGGTGTGGCGTTGCACTGGCCATGCTTCACGGACTTGGTGATCTGTTCACCTATGGGATCAGCAGCCAACATTTGGGACACGAGTAGGGCCCACAGTTTTCCGTGGGAAATTTTGCCATATTCCGTGGGCCAGTTTGCAAAATTCTAAAGCTTAACACAATAAAATCGTCCAAATTCTGTGGCTCACTGTGGCCTTTCATTTATAAGTAAACTGAGCTCTATCCTGTTCAGAAACTTTAGTTTTCGAAGGGCTGGCTGGCATAGTGACATTGTGCTGAGTTACGCTAGCAACATACAATGAAAATTACCTATTTTTTGTTTTAAAAGTGCAATTTGTCAAGTTGCGTTTCGTTTATTTACGATTGTGCCATATTGTGATAGCTATTAGTAGGGCCCACAGATTTTCGCAGTTAAGTTTGATTTTTATCATGTTAAAAATACCTCATCAAGTTAGAAATCATACTAACCGCAGGTGAATTTTCAGTGTCGGCAGAATTCCACAAAAATATCAAAATTCTGCGGCAAAGAAAATTTGGCTCAAAATTCAGAGGCTCTAAATATGAGCAGTCCGCCTAAGCTTCTCGGGGTGTGGCCTCTTTACCTCTTTACTAGATTTTTTACCTGGTCACAGAGGTTTAATAGTCAGCATATCAGACTTGAAACATTCAGAGGCAATGTGATTTTTGTCTTTGGTCATTGCAGCTCAGCTTTGTGACGTGTGTTGTATGATGTGTGGGTTGATGTGGCAGATAAAGTTCCTCGAAATGATTGAGTTTCTGGTGTTTAGCCTCAACTTCATTCCATGTAAAGAGCTCATTACAATCAGTATTATCATAAAGACCAACCAGTAAGTCCACTTCGTTATCACTTTCTGTTACCCTGACTCTCTAAGTTATTTTTTGGTGCCTTGGCATTGTTTGCTTCGTGTAAAAACATTTTGTTTTTAAATCTTTTTTGTCTGAAAATCAAGGGTGAATATGTGGGGTTTAGAAACCTAAAAACCAGATAACCTAGCATATGTGTCACTCGAGTTATCAGTAAAGGTGAGCTTTTAGTCAGTGGTGGAAGGTTGACAACCTGGTGTTGAGATGGTAAACTGTCATGTCAGATGCTCAGCTGTAAGCTGCACATTAAGCAGTATTGTGGCAAGCTGTACCTCAGATGAGGAGGTCAGATTTTTGCATTTGCTCGTTCAGTGTTCACAGACAATGTTAATTAGCTTTCTGGTAGCTGTTTCTACCACCTTTGACACAGAGTTGTGCGTTAATTCTGTTGTGTTTTCCAGCTGGCAGCACCATCTTCAGTAGTTTGGCTTTCGAGATGGGAAACCCATCTCGGAGCTATGGTGCATCACCTGCCATATGTGATCACTCAGTGTTACCTGCCATCTGATAGGTGAACGCACCCCACCTCAACCCCAGCCAGACAAGCTGGTACTCGATTTACCTACCTCAGACGGATGGAGGGCTAAGTTGACCTAGGTGTTGGTCATATACCGAGATGGTTTACTTGTCCACAGAGAGTCGCCTTTACAGGTAACGACCACTTGATAGTGACCGAACCAGGAGTTGAACCCACGACCTTGCGATCATGAGTCCAATGTCGTATGGTTACACTACCAAGCCAAGTGGATGTTTGAGAACTGTGGTCATTTCTAGTGGGTAAAAGTCGTTGCTGTGTGCATTCAGTTCAGTCGACTGCAGCATGCTGTGCATGCGGACGCTGCTCAAGCTGCTGCAGCATCATGTCATCTACAAGGATGTATTCCGAGAGATCGGTCTTATTGAAGTGATGGTCACCTGTCTCCAGAGATACGCTGCTCTGCTCAAGGATGCCGACTCCGGCTTTGGTATCGTTAGAAGCTTGTCACTCATAGTCATTGATAGACATAATACCAACTAATACATATAACTAATAACTGATACATCAGTGATTCTCTCTGTTCAGTTGTCGTATATTTGTAGGAGTTATTCCTGGTTCGGCTGCAATTTCTGAAGTTGAGGTTTAAAATTTTTCGATCAGAACTTTTGCAGGCGCCCAGCCCACAGTAGCAAAGCATTGTAAGTTTCAATGTGTAGGATTACATGTTTAGCTACAGAAATCTAAGTGTTTTAGAAGTGGAAGTTTTTATTTTATGTGCAGTTTGACCACTGCTCTGTAAACCTAGAAAAGTCAGGGAATTCCATAGTGGTCAGGGAAAATGAAAAAAGTGAGGGAAAACTGGGAAAAAAAGATTAATGAAAGTACAAACATCAGGCATATTTCTACTATATGTTTTTTAAAACTTTTACTTGCTACTTTTGCATATCATTCTTCAGCTGTTACAGTAGCAGCCACATTTCATTAGGTGATGAATTCTGAAAGCATGGGCTGCCTGATCTCGTTTTAATTACCATAAATGTGAAGCAATGACTGTCAACCAAATGTTGTGTTAAACAGTATATCTATCGATGAATCTTCGCTTGCCCTACTGGAAAAGTCAGGGAATTTTATTTGGTCTGGAAAGAGGTCACACTATATGTGAATGACTATGACATTTTGTTCAGCGTCTGTTATGTTTTGTAATGAAACAGTGCAGTTTGTGAAGCTTGGCGTGAAACATAATTGTATTGTTAAAAGCATCTAATCATATTTGGCACGTGCACTTTGCAATCAATTGTAGGTCTAATAATTGTTCATTGTGACCATTCATGACATGAATGAAATAGTGACTGAGATGAAACTGTTTGTTTGAGGTTAATTATCGCTGAATAGCAGCTGCAGCTTATTTGTCTAATTGTAGCTGGACTTGCAGTCTGAGTGTTTCTCTGTCTATGTGTCTGTACAGGGTGGGTCAAAAAACGTGGCACTTTACTTTTGTCCATATCTTTGTCAATTATTGAGCGATTTTCAAATTTCAGCAGTGAGTTATCACAAACACACATACACCTTGGGCCAAAAAACGTGGCACTCTACATTTGTCTATATCTTCGCCAATTATTGAGCGATTTTCAAAATTCTTTCACTGGCACACTATGCAGACAATTTGCAATAACGTCGTAAATGCGTCTTACACTACCTTGTGAAATATCAATGAAATATGCATATATTACAATAATAGCAAACAAACATTTTGGTAAAGTTGAAAAAACACTTCAGACTAACATTGCAGTGAATGGTCTGTATGACACTTTACAGTGTGTGTCTAACACAGTTTAGTGTCATACGTATCATTCATCGCGATGTTGGTCTGAAGTGTTTTTTTTATTTACCTAAATTTTTGTTATCGTTATTTTTTGCTTACATTTATATTTCACGAGGTAGTGTAGAAACGCATTTACCGTGTGGTGGGATATATAATAATCACATTATTGCAAATTGTCTGCAGAGTGTGCCAGTGAAAGGATTTTGAAAATTGCTCAATAATTGGCGAAGATATAGACAAATGTAGAGTGCCACGTTTTTTTGGCCCAAGGTGTGTTTGTGTTTGTGATAACTCACTGCTATCTCACTTGTACTGTGAGTTTTTCTAGGCTCCTTTGTGTCTCTCCGCATGTCATTGTATATTTATTTCTGTATTAGAGATTGCAACCCTAAGACTGATTTCTCAATCTTGGGATTCAAAATTATGAAATCTGTAATCCTGGGATCACAGGATCCCGTTCTCGGAATTAGCCCTACAGATTGGTCGTTATTTGGTATCCTCTACTAGACTTATTTTATGCATTGGAAGAATAAGTATGTCATTTGGAACTTGGGAGTGACTGTGACTGTCGAATTGCAACTTACAGTTTACAGCAAGGTCTCCTACATGCACGAAATATTTCGTCTAGATGGCTAGATTGTTTATTTTATTATATATAGCAGTCGATAAGTTTTATATAATGAAAATTTTTATTCACAAAATTTCGTGATTGTATGTCTGTGTCTGTGTGTAGAAAGTACAGTAAGTGGTGTGGAGCAAACACTTGGCTCACTGTCAATGGAAGCCGTCACTTTGTTGCTTACTGCTAGCAGCAGTAATGCTGGTTAGTTGAGTTCATGGCATTCATTCCATGACACGCTTAGGTCCCGTTTTTCCATGCACATTTGATGGCCGATCAAATTGATCTCCGATCAACTTTGGGACTTGATCTGAGATCATCTCAATAACCGTTTTTCCATCGCCAATTAGCGACT
>Ga0209454_1001971_pt1 | contig 13504 bp, 5 predicted proteins | sample WorMetHERISLAND1_2_FD_187400 | JGI IMG/M metagenome (GOLD analysis project Ga0209454, IMG submission 187400) | Marine gutless worms symbiont microbial communities from Max Planck institute for Marine Microbiology, Germany - Olavius geniculatus... | ecosystem: Host-associated > Annelida >...
GCGCAGTTCATCCGCCTTCTTCGAAGAAGAAGCCGTTGACCGCTACCTTTATGCCTGGGTGAGGACTGGTGAAGGACTAGCGCCCCGCCGGTTTTCAAGCCAGAATTTCTATGTTCCCGGGGTAAAAAGACCAACCACTCGGATTTTTGTCATACTGTTGTCGCCACACGTCGACACATGAGCCAAATAGGACCACAGAAACCTTAGTATGAGTATACATGTAGTTGGTTGACAGGAGAAATCATTCAAGGTCGTTCAAGGTCATTGGCGGGTTGTGCCATACAGTCGCTACTTACTGTTTGCCTTCCAATCAATGATCGTTAGCCATGCGGCTCATACAGTTGCAGACTGCAGTGCAATATTTTTTCTTGTGTAGCACTTGTACGAACCGCTTAACCTTGTCTCTGTCTCATACGGTCATCAACCTTTTAAAATATAGAATTAATAAATAATTATTGTATAGACCTGTGTCAGGTGTTTGATGTGATAGACAGTAAACGGTATTCTTTGAACGTTATTTCTTACTAACTCATTGATTGATTTTTTTCTTAGTTTTACATGCCTGCATTGCTTTTTTCGTGTTTTACTGTTTGTCTGCTGTTTGTCGATAAAGATTGAAAAACAAGATTACTGTCACATGGCTTGCTCAGCGTTTCGGGGTAATAATTGTCCTTCTTTTGTGCGTAGCAAATAGTATTTCCTAGCAGTTTATAATTCGTCGGAAATGCCTCGCGAGTTTATTTTGCGCGAGCGGATTTTGCTCAATAATTTTAAATCTACTTTGTACGATTACAGACAGTTTGCAGGGTCGTCGCGTGGTAAACACTGTAGCTATATGTAGGTAATGTGTATATATACTTACAGGCCTACATCCGTTCATTTGAGTGTCCTGTTACTTGGAACATCAGTAGTTTTGCAAATTATGCAAACGCCGGTGTCACAATACACAGTCCCCCCGTGAAGTTTCCTCTCTCGCAGCCCTCCCTGGGAGTGAGTGACTTTACCGGGGTCATCGACTATATTATAATGACACGTGACTGGTCATTATGTGTCCAGGTTGACGATCGCTGGCGAGGAGGAGACGCGGTTGAAGCGGGTCGCCATGCAGCAGTCTTTAAGCATCGCCGAGGACGACGAACCGTTAGTATTATTAAACACGCTATGTACTCGTCAGTTATACTGCAGTAAATTGTAGTTATAAACTACCGTCAATCATGCATCATCATTATCAGCAGCAGCAGCAACAGCAACAACAATAACAGACAAGGAATGCCCGTGTCTCTACGTCTACATGTATTATATAAACTTTTAAGTTGAAATTCCCCGAAAAAGCATATTTATTAATGGAAAAGCATATGTCATGCTAGCAAAAACGACCATGCCACTTCTTTGTGTGAATTTAAACGACATTTTAACTAATAATAAATTTGAATTGGCGTGGCTAATAAAAGCTTTCATATTCATTTCTCGCCATCTAGTTTATCCGCGGGCAGGACCTTTTTTTAGATAGGCATGGTTTTCTGATAATCAGCTTATCACGAATAACGACGTGGGCTATGAGAGGATTGACCGGATTTCTTGTCAGGGTGTTCAACTTTGTTGTAAAAAAGAAGCATTTTGTACGATACATAATACAGCAGTCGCATAAAAAGACGTTTTTGTACAAGTCATTTTTAGAAATAATAAAAAATAATGAAAATAATACGAGGCGCTCTGCAGTCTGCCATACGCCAACCTAGCTTGTACAATGTACACTGTGTCTCAAAAACGGACCTCGACATTACCGATCGTAACTTGAAGAAGGATAACCAGATTTAACCAGATTTTAATAATTTTGGGTACGAATATTTCAGACACAATTGGCGATCAAATGGCTGTTTAAGTTCTTATTTCATTTAACGTATGTTTTTGCACTACCTGGGGAAAACGGAACAACCGAAAAAAAACTACATTTTTGTTCAATGCATTGTCATTATTCGATTAAAATAGCACACATTTAGCAATTTGTCCAAATGTCCAGATTTTTGGCTGACAGTTTTTTTTCCAACTTTTAGCTGTGCAGCTGCTGACAATGAATCTTCGAAATATTTTCCATTCGAAACATTGTCGAACGGACTGAAGCCCCATCTCTGGAAAGATGAAATTTATTGATGTTTTTGTTTATTTTAACGCATAAATCGCTTGTTTTGTTATCCCCAGGTAGTGCAGAAACATTCGTTGGATGAGGTGGGAATTTGAACAGCCATTTGATGGCCAGTCGTGTTGAAAATATTTGTACCAAAAACTATTAAAATTTGATAATACTTCTCCAAGTTACAGTCGATAATGTCAGGGATGTTTTCGATGCTTTTTTGTTCATTTTAAGGCTTATTTCGTGTGTTCCCATATCCCCAAGTAGTGTAGAAGCACAAGTTGTGTGAGGTGGGCACTTAAAGGATTCTTTAATGGGCAGATGTGTTAGGCATATTTGTACTAAAAATTATTAAAATACGATGATTTATCTTGAAGTTACGATCGATAATGTCGGGGTCCATTTTTAGACACAGTGTAGGCAGGGCCGTAGCTATCTTGAGGCACGAAAAGGCACTTGCCTCCTCGTTTTCAGACGCTTGCAAAAATTGTATCACAAAACAAAAGTTTCAGCTAAGTGAATTATGAAAGCTTTTCAGCTCATGAGGGGAAGCTTTGCCCCCAGACCCTCACCGTAACTATTAATTTTTAGTTAGCAATAGATCCCTAAGCCGACTAGCTCTAAATTTCGCGGTTGGATTTGCATTTATGCGGCTAAAGTCCCGGCTTAGCCGCGATTTTTGTGGCGGCGGCGGCTTAGGAGAAAATTTTGGCGGCTGGTGGCCGGCTAAGTTGGCGGCTTAGGGCAGTGGCGGATCTAACGCGGGGGTGGACGTGCGCCTCTTCCCTCTGAGCCCATATGCATAAGTCAACACTTCATATGCTCTGCCGAACTGCTAATTTATAAGTTTGTGTATCAGAAAAATGATTATAATTATTGCCACCAGATGTTATATTTAAAGGCTAAAATGCACCAAATTCGATTTCGGCTGCTGCTTCGATCAGACCCAGCTGGGGGAGCTCGCAGCACTCCCCCAGGACCCTTAGCTGGATTCAAGGGGTTCTACTTCTGAGGGAAGGAAAAGGGAAAAAGAAAACGGGGAAGGAAGAGGAAGGAAAAGAGAGAAAAGGAGGGAGAAAAGGAAGGGGACGAGGAGGGGAAGAAAGAAGGGGGAATATTCCGCCCCTCGCCTTGGCTGAAGCCTAGATCCGCCACTGGTTTAGGATCTAGTTAGCAAGCAAATAGGCTACAGACAGTTAAGCCTAGATAAACATAGCATTTTCCATCTGCCTATGTAAATATTTTAGTATAAGATTTGAAGGCGCAATGTTACGCTCGCATTTTGCGTTGTACTCGCCAATAATTATTGTTACCTACAGATTGCAAACAGAATTACGATCGCTTGTAGCCAGGTATGGATGAACATGGAAGCCTTCAGTGTTTGACTGTTAAGCATGTAGGCCCCTATATCAAAAAACAAGAGTTTTAGCTAAGTGAATTTTGAAAGCTTTTAGCTGTCCCTAGCCTCCTGCACTGCCTCCTCGTTTTTCACATTTTGGCTACGGCCCTAGTCGGCCTACATTAGTGGAATTATGATGAAGAGGGACGCGACCTCGATGTCGGTCCAGATACAAACAACTGCAGCAGCAGTATTTGCTTTACGTGTCCAGTGCGCGTATATGATTTCTGCACAGTTTGTGCACAGTTTGTGTCTTCGTCTGTATTAGGTTACCCGCATTTTTCCAAGGGTCCGCAATCCGTATTTCTAGGGTCGTGTGCTGTAAACAGAGCATAGTAATTAAGACTTCAGACTTCCTAATGTTAGTTTGAACATTTTGATAAAGGCGACAGTGATCAATAATTCAAAGCACAAAATTTGCATAAACCGGTGGATCGTCTTTCTGAAATCTACTCAAATCGAATATTTTTTTGGTCACGGCTCACGCTGCCAAAACGTCTGATCAAAATTTGTGTTTTTAACTGCGTAATCTTGTGAACAAACAAACCAATGTGCAGACATAACTTTCTTTTTTTGGTGGAAATAGAGAAACTGGTTTAATTAGTCTGGAAAATACTGAATCTCACGCAGATTACGTGCAGGTCCAAGGGCCAGTTTTTTAAAAATTCAGTTAACACTTACTTAATGGCCGATTAAATTAATGTCAAATTATTTTTGGAAATTATTCGACGTTTACTTCTGAACATCAAGTTAATCGGAGATCACTAAATCGGAAATTAGAGTTAATTTGATCAGAAAGTTAAAATAACCGGCACTAGCTGCTTCACTTGTCACGTAGGCTTACATTTCGTTGTCAGTATTTTATCTTCAGCTGCTCGTATTTTAGATAAACTCTAGGCCTATGTTACGCTAAGGATTTGATACTTGCTATAAGCTTAGCACTCCTTACTCTAGTCAGATTCGTGACCAGAAGCGTTTGGCATGAACTAGTGACATCGCAGTGCATTATGCGGCAAAAGCAATTTATTGCTCGGATTCGCGGTACAGCGTGCAAACATACACAACTTTTATAATCAGTTAGATTAAGCTTTTATCCCGCTAGGCTGAGTTGAGCTGAACACGTAGTATACGTTAGCGACTTGCTGACTGTTGCTAGCAAACTACTCGCAGTGAGATTCCGACGGTAAACGGAATGTTGCATGTCCGATGTTTAACCACAAGACTGCTTGCAGTACGAGTATTATCTTGTACATTTATATGTGATTTTATGTACATGTGCGTAAGTTAGAATTGTTCTGATTTACTTGAAAATGTGCACGAAATGTCTGGCGTGTTTAGTCCCACTCGCGACGACTTGCAGCGCTGGTCACAGTCATTCGATCAACTTATGCGAAGTGCAAGTACGTGTGTATTCGTGCTACTCGTTACGATTTCTGTACATTCAGGTTTAAATGGCAGTGGCATGACGCTTGTTTGCGTCATCTAAAAAGCTGTAGCTGTGACGTGAGTTCAATAAGCATAGGTGTCTCCTGCCGGCGTCATGGACTGTTAGATCTCGTTCTTTACGCGTGACAGCTATACTAAGCTGAGCGCCTCATCTGTCGCAGAGGCGTCCGGCCGTCTGTCCGTCCGTGTGTCGGTCACATCCTGCACATTAAAACGGTGCAAGCCATCACTAAACTTTTACTGTGAGCTGTTCCACAGACTTCGGTTTTTGTGACAAAATTTCGTACCGCTGGGTAAGGGGATTTCCTTCGAACGAGGGCGTAAAAGAGGAATACTTTTTAAGAAGACGCTATTTTACCGCTATCATAGACCTCTTAAAATAAAGACTGACGGCGGCCATGCTCGGGTCCGCGAACTTGGGTCCATCGATATTTTTAGTTTTTTACTATAACTTTGTCAAACAGACAACATGAACAAATGCTGCAAATTTGGTTACTGTATGATCTCTACTTTCTCGTGTGTGCATATATTGTGGCTAAACCGTATGTCAGTACGTACGGTTTAGCCACAGTATATATATACACTCATAAAAAGTAGAAATCATACGGAAGCCAAATTTGCAGCATTTGTTTATGTTGTCTGTGGCACTATGTGTAGAAAACTTTGTAGCAAACGGACCACGTTTGACAAAGTTATAGTAAAAACATTAAAAATATGACCGCTATCAACTCGTCTAGCGTAAAACCGGTTGCAGATAAGCACAGATATGCTGCTTATCATAACAAGCATAGCTGGCTAGCTTTTTGATGGCACTAAGATCGTTGATCTTGAACTATCTTGAACCCTAAAAATAAAGGGTTTTAGTGGCTTTCGCGATTTTTAACTCCGCCTCCATTTTAAGAGTGAATTACGGCAATATGGCTGGAGATAAACTAAGACAACCTTCGCGTCAAGTTTTCAGCATTAAGCGTAAATTTCAGCAGATTGAAATTTGGCCACTATTTTTAAGGAGTTTTCCATACGGAGGCATCAAATTTGGGTACGCCTTTAAAATGCGCGATTTCTGCCAATATCCACTATTTCAGCATGAAAACGGTTGCAGATAAATACGAACTTGCTGCTTGCTTAACAAGCACTATAGTGACAAACTTTCCGTGTGTACGAACATTGATGATTTTGAAGGACAGCAACAGACGTCCTCGATTTGCCTGCGTCTTAACCAGCGGCGTATACACCGTGTAAGCCTAGTAGCAGATGATTCGTCAATCATAAAATTAAGGCAAGAAATCTTTCGCAGCCCTTTCAAAAAGGAGAAGTTGGTGTAGTTTAGGACTTAAATTATACAGGGTGCGGCAAAAAAGTAGCGACGTAAAGTTTTTCGCAGTTTTTTAGCAACCGTTTGGAATTATAAGTTGAAATTTTACAGCTTTATTGACTTGAATATTTTACATTTAACTGCCAAGTAAAATGTGATTCTGTTGAAAAACGATGAAGTTATAGACTTTTTAACATGACCGACTAGCTTCGCACTCCAGTATTTTGGGTATTATTTATATGTCTATTTTAGTGCCGGTGAAAGCAAAGAGCCTGCAGGCTAGAATAGCAGTTGAAATAGCATCTACCCATTATGACGCGCCGTTATAAGGAGACCGCGTTACTGCGCTGTATTACATCAGAGATTATTATTATTTTAGAGAACGGAATGGCTGATGCAAAAGTAGGTACACTATTTAGTACTATTAGTGCAGCACTGTAAGTAATGCACAAAACCTGTATAAAAAGTTAACAAAATGTGTTGATGACAATGACGGGATCTTATTCGTGCGGGAAAGTGCTTTTAGTAAGACCGCGTTTTCCCAGAGATTCTCGTGGAATATTAAGTCATTGTTCACAGTCAGCTGCTGGAGTTTCATGGACTTAAATTCCACTTGCTTTAATCTGCTGTAAATTTTTTTTGTACAACATGCTGTGCGACAAGTTGTACAACACATCGGCTAGAAACCGAATGCTCGCAACATCTTGACAAGTTTACAACTTGTTTTGCGACTTGTCAAATACACAAAAAAATTCGAAGTAGTGCAGTTTGGGCGATAGACCCACCTAGGTCCCATCACCACGCGTGAAACAAGAAGCCCAGTTGTCGCTATGGAAGACACGCTACAGCCTATACAGTTTCTGTTGCAACTTGCAGCACTGACCTTCGAGGTCGTCCAAGGTCAATGATTTTTATCTCATATGAAAACGTGTATGCCATTTTTTAGTGAATTTAATAGTAACCTTGGTTCTATCTATCACCGTTTTTAAGATATGGCCAGTTTTCCGTTGAAAAACGCACATTTTTCCTATTCCTTCCATTTAACCTCAATTTTGAAAATGTTCCCTTTGCACTAGATCGCTGATATTTTACATGCTTAGGTTTAAGACGCATAGCTAATTATTTGTGTAATTTTTTTAAATATAGCCACAATGTATCCGTTACGGACGACAGACAGACGACAACGATGCCAAAGACGCCGTACAGCACAGCTGTAGCGCGTCAAAAAATCATTGTGCATAATATGTGGGAAATTCTGCTGTTGATCAGTCAGTAGTCGCCGTGTGTGATATTTTAGCATTTAGCTGCTGTTCGGTGTGTAGCCTATACGACCAAATGCACTCGAGGTTCCGTTCTGATCTCCGACGCGTGGTCTACTGGAGAACACGTGGACTGGATATCGATTCCTAAACGCGGCTATCTTTATCTACTCGATTGCGCTCCTAGTAGCCTACGTTATGCGCTTAGACATTTGGCATATACCAACGGCTGTCCGTCCGTCGTATTTCCGACTCAGTCCACAGTTGAATGGAATAACAGTATCATATGCTTTAGCTGCCGACTGTCATTTTATAACACATTTAGCTTGTACTAGTACTTTTCTTTTCAACTTTTAGCTGTGTCATGCATCATAAAGCAAACGACGGTGTAGCCTAGATAATCTAAGTGTGTTGTAAATACGATACCGCACTGTCTGGAGTGGTATAAGTTCGGACTGCGTTCTCGCTTACCCACTCCAGCAGTGCGGTATCTAGTAGGTCTCCCCCCCGTAGGCCCTAAACTACGATAAGCCTACAGTATGATGTACGGTATACTTAGAATTTCTGTTATAAGTTAAGCCCCTACTCTCTCTCACAGTTTTCCACCACGAAAAGCAGACCAGTTACCAGTACGGCAAAATTGAGTTTCACGTTTTTCTTAAACGAATAACTTACTAGTAACCTAGATGCCAAGTTGGCTAAGCATGTCCCTGTTACGGTATCGTGGGAAATTTGTCGCACTTGGAAAAATCTTCCCACCTCCTACACCGGTACTGAACTTGTTTAACTTGACTTTTTTGCTACAGGCCTCGCACCTATACCTATGTGTAATTAATCGGGCCGTGATGCTGACTGCTCACTGTTAATTACTGCAGGAGGTCGCCGGCTGTTTGGCGAGTTTCTACGGTCGGAGTACAGCGAGGAGAATCTGATGTTCTGGCTGGCGTGCGAAGATCTGCGCGAAGAACAGAACTCGGAGCGAGTCTGCGAGAAAGCGCAGCAGATCTACGACGACTATGTTTCCATTCTTTCGCCAAAAGAGGTCAGTCATATGACAGTAATAAGCAGAAGTGACAGTGTTAGGCGGCATCTACTACAACGAAAGAAACTAACCAAAAAGTACGCACAGTGTTCGGCCCTCTGCCAAGAACGGCGCTGTTACTTGGCAAATACCAAAAAGAAGCCCAGCTGTCGCTAAGATAGCCGACCGTACTGGTCATTCAAGGTCAGTGATTTTTATCTCATCTGAAAGGGCTTATGCAATTTTCTATAAGTGATCAATAACAACCTTGGCCCTATCTCTCACCGTTTTCGAGAATTGGTCAGTTTTTAATTTAAAAACGCACGTTGTTTTTACCCCCTCTAGTCAACCCCAAATTTGAAAATGTTTCCCTTGCATTATATCGCTGAAATTTTGCCTGTATAGGTTTAAGACACATGGCTAAGTATTCTTGTAAAATGTTTCTTTATAACCTACCGTTTAGCCACAATACATTCGTTACAGACGACGACAGACGACAGACAGACGACAACGCGTAACACAAGCTCGACCCTTACGTAAGTACGGTCGGCTAAAAACTTAATATAACATTTTTTTGTGTTTTTTGCCTATTCGCCATCAGGTGGCAACACCGTTTGCCCTACCTCGCAGTGGTAAAGAATTCTTCGATCTTATTCTGCGTCCCGACACTGATTTTTCCCAAATCTAATGACCTATAAATTTGGCCAAGTTTAACTTTTCTTGGAAAAATAAAAATTTAGCTAAATCCGCCTTTAACTTTGTGTGTAATCCTGCTAACAAACCAACAGACAACTGAATAAATAAAAGCCGGGTGTTACATAATTTCCTTGGCGGACGTAAGAAATAGCATGCATGTCAAACGTATATGATTTTGTCTTAACTTTTGATTTTGTTTTAGCTGTATCATAGTCTGCTATCAGTTTAAAGTTTTGCTCTATAGCTTTATTTTAGTTGTTTTAGTTTAGTCACCCTTGTAGGCTCCGCCAGTCCGCCTAAGTGAAACTGTTGATTTAGTTGTAACCGTATACCGTTTTTACGATGCATTTATTAATTTTATTCATGCTTGGGGGAAGTTATTAGAACAGAACAACTGCGCGATTCCGTTATGCTTAATCGTCTTCGCTTACGATTTCAACGGAATATTAATAATAGGCCCTATCGTTCAGTTTCTGTATATCGCTATCTTTGCTGTTTACTGCATAACTGTGTTATGATGGTATATACAGGTGAGTTTGGATGGGCGGGTGAGAGAGGTAATCAGTAAGAACCTGTCGAATCCGACCAACCACGCCTTTGACGACGCCCAGACGCAGATCTATACGCTGATGTTGCGCGACTCATATCCACGATTCCTCGCGTCCAGGACGTTCTTATCTCTGTTGCAGCAGACTCCGCCGTGACGGCGACTATCTAGGCATGGCCGCTCGCCGTCCCCCGCACGTCGTGCAGTTTAAAGTACGAAAAACGTCGTTGTTTGGCAGAAAAAAATTGTTGAAACGACTGGCGATTTTTTGCCGGTCCTTCAGTACCGACGGCTGGACGATGAATGGACCATCCTTCTCAATGTTTGGCGATTTTTGTGAGTTGTAGCAGCTGCTCCAATGTACAGTTCGTTGACTTCAAGATGCCACTGATCCACTTCATGAACTGCTCGTTTTTTACTTGATCAGTTTTTTTCGGTGCACCTGTTAGCAAATTAACGAAAGTTAATACATGTTGAGCAGAAAAAACGCTGTAGAACCAGCAGCTACTCTTCGCTATCTTTTCTATAGATCTTGCTTCACATAGGCATGCAACAGCTAAGCCCACTATAAATTACATTCGGCTTACAACAGTTTTCCAATATTTGATGATATTTACGTTTTACGTTACGTCTCTTACGGAGCTCGTGTTTGTAAATTTTATGCGCTGTTTATACGACTTATTGTTTATTTCCATTTTTATACGTCGCGAATAGGTAAACTTCGTTCGTGTCTTTCGCATGCATGGGAATAAAAACTGACAAGACTTAATATAATAGTGTTGTTTTGGAGCGATCTTGTTTCATATTCACGAGAACGCGAATGCCTCTTCCGTTTCCCTGTTTCCAGTTCCCCCTTTTCAGCTTTTCTTCCATTCTTATGTCTTTTTTTGTTCTTTATCCTGGACCCTTTGGACTTCCCCTTCTTTCAGGTAGGGGATTTGAGGGGCGCTATAAGCTCCCCATTCCATCCGCCAAGCACATTGGGGGTGAGTTTGAAGCAAAAACGTAATGCAACAAATAGTAAAATGTAAAATGATGTTCCCTTGAGTCTCCATGTTGAAACCTTGCCCTTCGTCCCATTTGATCTGTTGCGCATACTTATACATAATTTTGTTAGGTCTGCTGCGATTGCGTTTATGTACATGGATTTAGTATTTACAAAAATATGATGATAAAACAATCACTTCTGTTGTTATTTAGTTTTGAGTACATTGACTTGAATATTGTTGACTGCGTTTCACTTCTAACGAAATGACTATACAGACAACGCGTGCGCACGACTTGAACAAATGCTGATTTTGTTGTAACGTCTTTATTTGTCAGCAGAGCTGGGGCTCCCTGTGGTCAAGCTGAGCCGACTGGCTCGTGTTTAGGTGATAATAAATTAATAAGCAACAGATTATTTGTCAGGCGATATCTTAGGATCTGCGCAAAGGTTTGGAAGTTGAAACTTTGCGAATAGGTTGATGCTCATCTTGTAATTGATTGTTTTAGTCGTTTTAAGAAAATCAGTAAACATTTAAATTTGTTCGATTCGCTTGCTCTCTGACATCATCTCCATTTCGCAATATTGAACACCAAATTTGAGCTAATGCTCACGAGATGCGCGAAAGCCTGTAGCAGTTGCGGTTTAGTAGTTTAGCTGAAAGTTAATATACAAATACCAAATTCTCTATCTGGATCGCATACCGATAACGATAGTACCGTGGCGCCATTTTGCGAATCATACAGACTTGTCGCAGTCCGAAATGGCCAAAAAATCCATAAAACCCCCTATTTTGGCGTTCAAGGTCATTCAAGGTCATTGAATTCGGCGCCAATCGAGAGCCAGTATACAATTTCCTATTAGTGATTAATAGTAACCTAGGCCCTATCTCGCACCGTTACTGAGATACAGCGACTTATTAGCCAAAATCGCAAATTTTACCCACCCCCCTCTCATTTAGCGTCCTCGTTCGGGGTGACTTCCTTCGAATTTATGGAAAAGTTTTACGGTTCCTGAAACTAGAGTCTTCCAAGCAGCTGATGGTGAAGATTTGGTAATTCTAGCTTGCACCGTTTTTGACTGATCCACCCGTGACAGACGGACAGACAGACAAACGGACTGAATTGCAATAGCTAAGACGCGCTGAAAGCAGTAGCTGCTTTCGCGCATAAAAAAATCTGGTTTGAGACAAACCACAATTGCGTGGTTGGTTCTGGCTTATTATGGGCATAAATTCATCAGTGCATAGAATCAAATTAATTTGCTTGTGTGGCTGAAGCTTTGCTGTGAACGTTGAAGACTTAAGAACTGTTCTTGTCATTGTTGATTTTACGTACCGCAATGCTGTGTGAACTGCTGACTGATTTGTAACCCGTTTACACGACGAAGCAAACATGAAGCAAACTTAGAGCACACGTCGTGCACGTGTATTTTGAATACGTTTGCTTCATGTCTGCTTCCTCATGTATGCTTCCTCGTGTAAACGGGGTATTAATGAGCTACCACTTAGATGGGTGTTCGCAACAAAATAACTGAGTATCGAGATTGTGTCGGAATTATTACGTTTTAAATTTTTTTACTTCTCCCTGAAGTTGCACAAGCAAGAAAGCATTTTCTTCCTGTTGCACTTAAACTGTGGTCTTCGCGATCTAGCGGCTGCATTATGTTTTTCTCGTTATTCGTTGTGATGTGTTCGAAAGCCTTTCAGCAGGCACATTTTACGTGTATATGTGTACGCATTTTGTGATGTTTGTTGTTGTTGTAGATAATAAATTTGATATTATTTGTTATAATATAGCCAAATGTGCGGTCTTTGCCTTTCGGTAACTTTTTTTGTTACGTCAGAGCATCTCTCAAATTTTAACACTCGGCGTGATCGGAGTCGATTGCTGGTAACGCTGACATCCAAAAATTTCAGAGGGTACTAGTCCCAGAAGGCAGTTTTTTGTTAGACTTTTGGGTAAATATAACAAGTAGTTTGAGCAAAGCTCACGAGATGCGCGAAAGCATTGCAGTAAAATAACCACTTTTTAGAGGGGTAGTTGTCTTTGACGCTCGCCTGCGCCGGCCTCCTTGAACCTAGGGGGTCGGGACTTGAACTGCTAAAATCGACGTTGAATGCTGAAAATTTCATACGCAGGTTGTCTTGGTCTATCTCCAGCCATTTCATCGCAATTCAGTGTTGAAATGTGCGCTGTATCCAGAAATTGCGAAAAATTCACTAAAATCCTCTTTTTGAGGGGTTCAAGGTCGTTCAAGGTCATCAATGTTGATAAATCCAAAAAGCCTGTCACCAGTGCTTGTTATGATAAGCAGCATGTATGTACCTATCTGCAACCGTTTTCACATTATTCGAGCCAATAACGGCAAAATGACGTCTTTTTTAGGGGGGTACCCCTCTTTGATGCCCTCGTTCGAGGGGAACCCCTGCACCCAGTTGCACGAAATTTTGTCACGATAAACTAGAGACCTGGGGCAGTCCACAGTAAAGATTTCGTGATCCTAGCTTGCACCGTTTTGATACAGATCACGAGTGTGACAGACGGACAGACAGACGGACGGACGGACGGACGCCCAGACGATGGCAAAGACGCGCGAAGCATTCTGCTTTCACGCGTAAAAAATCGGAAAAAGTACCCAAAAATTGCGGCATAGGGAGAAGTTTCCCAATTTTGAAACTAAGGTACTCCTTGGCCCCATAAGGC
>Ga0209454_1001973_pt1 | contig 13499 bp, 10 predicted proteins | sample WorMetHERISLAND1_2_FD_187400 | JGI IMG/M metagenome (GOLD analysis project Ga0209454, IMG submission 187400) | Marine gutless worms symbiont microbial communities from Max Planck institute for Marine Microbiology, Germany - Olavius geniculatus... | ecosystem: Host-associated > Annelida >...
ATCCTGTATACTGAAGACAGCCTCAGCATTGCAACATATGCAAAATTAGCAATGTGGTCGACCAACGAATTACCATAATCAAACATTCAGTTATCAAACAATATTAATATTACTCATTTGCAGTGTGTAGTTTTTACTTTTCCTCTACTACGCATCTAACAATAGCCATTTCAGACCTTACCATTGGTTAGCACTGACAAGGTGGCAATGAAAATGTAATAGGTGGCCAGAATTCCACATGATGTGCCTTCCCAACTGTGCTCACAACTGCAAGTTTTTGTTTAAAATGCGTTATAAATCATCTTCTAGCCAGGCTCCACGTGGACCCTCTGGGGGAGCTTAAGCACTCCTCAGACCTTGCCATTATGGCCTGGGACTTAGCATATACACTTGGTGCTGCCAATGCCTAGCTCGATTTCTATATTACGTGCAAAAGTGGTGTCTGACGCTGAAGCAGTGAGATTATTTTAGCACGTACTACGCATCTCAGTGTAATTTAGGGCACAACTTACCAAAAATTGCAGGAAATACTAAACTTTTCAACTTCTTTAACTGGCACACTACAAGAGTGCATGATTAACATAAATTCATTTGAATGATCATTATACTACTCTGCAAAATAGCAGTCAAAAAATTTGCTGAAGTTTTACTTGTCAGTAACCTTTATCAAGATTCATTTGCATAACTAAAATTTAACAAATGTTTTAAATACTCAAATCAATGCTGTTATCACTTCACATGGTAGTGAGTGTGTAGGGTTTAACGTTTCACCTGACACAGTATAGGTCATTTCGGTAACGGCCTTTCCAGGCAAAATGCACATACATACACAGAATAATGTAACAGGAAGTTTAACATTCACAACAATGGAACAGAAAGTTGAACCTTCACAGAAAACACTAATATGTAACATAAAACACAAACAACCTAAACCTAAAATTGTAAGAATTCACCATTATAATTGTGCATATGTAAGACTAATGGCAGTTCAAATAATCTTTCCTGTTATCCTCCAGACAGTCATCAATCTCATAATGCTATCTACTGAAGGAGAGGGGGCGAAGGTAGTGAAGCCAAGCATTTGAGGTGTGGTGGGATCTTGGACGCATGCTTTGTTGCAAATTTCCTGCAGCTCCACAATGTCCGAGTGAAACAATTTTCAGCGGCAAAAACCTGATGGCATAGTTTTTGGACTCCCTGTGTACATGGTCTAACCTATCAGCCAACTATATCAACTGCCAACGCCTCATGCATGATGTAACACATTTCCAATGAATGTACGCAAAACTATCACAATATGCTGTACTGTACAAAATAATGTTTCACACAAAATATACTGGAATGTATGATGGCACATCCAGCATCAGAAAATGCCATCACAGACTAGATAAACAGTGGCCTTACATAACACTATTTGCACACAGTTACACTAGCACAGGCCAATACGCATCATTCTTGTTAGTAAAGTACTAATTCGTTACCGCAAGGAAAACATGATGGTACCAAATCGACACCCAACTACCGATGTTTGCTATTGTGACATAAATGAAATACTGCTAACAGTCAAAGCAGCATGTCGGTTGGCTGTGACGAAGGCAAGCATGTGACAAGTACAAACAGTAGGGCTGTAAAATTAAACTGCACTACATGAATGCACAACTGAACTATGATAAAAATGTTACCAGTACATCAAAGAAATATTTCACGCTGAAACGACTATACTGTATACCGTTCAGAGAGCATTGCTGAAGTTTACAGGCTAGAAGAATTTCATATTAAACATGTGTTCAAAAACTTGATGGTAAACAGGTAAGTCTGCTATACAGAACCAAACAGAAAATTTGGTTTAAGAATCAGAAAATTTCAGAACAAATTACTACCAACATTTGCAAACAGACCAGACCAAACTGAAAACTTACTACAAAACATACTACAAAAATTAGTTCTTTTACAGCCCTAATCAATATATTATCTTTGCCTATGAAAAGCAGTATCTGCTGGTGTCATCATACAGCTGCGACGGCAGGAGATCTGACACCATTATTAATGGCAACACTGGTATTCAGGATGGGCAGTGGATGGGCCTCTGTGTTGAGAACCCATCGGTCCAACGGCACTACATCATCGGCAGAGAACAGAAGATAAAGGTACTTCAGTGTTTCGGCAAGGAAGAAGCTCTGTTGTACATCGTCACGCTGTGGAGGCACTGAGTATACATCCTTGATGCCCGTGAATCCGTTCTCTGTTCGACACCATCTCTCAATCGCCTGTACAGCAAACCACACAACACTTACAGACATTCTACATCCACTGACTGCAACAACGCAGTTCCTGTCTTACTTAGATACTCACAGTACTTTTAACAAACATTAATGTGCTTACAGCAACACTAATGTACTTACAGCAGTGTAAACTTTGTTCGAACTGGTTATTTTATGCCTACAGTGGTAACAGTAGTCGCATTAGTTTTGGATACTGTCTGTGGCCTACTACACTGAAAGCACTGGTTATCACCGGATCGGACTTCGAAGTTGAGCAGTGATCATCCCATCTGCATCTGCTACTTGACGGGTGATCACCTGGTGCCGTACACTGTGCTGTAGCACGGCTTCCACAAAAGCCTCCGCTGATTTATTAAATTCATTAATTTATTGATCAATTATGTAAAATATTACAGTCCAGCTGAATGAAAAGTTCACTGCTAACAAAACAGGCCTAACGAGAAGACATTCCAAAAAAACTGGCCGATTACACAAAAACAAAAAGTAGTATAACAGTATCAACAAAAGCAGTATTCGAGACTAGAACAGCAGACTACAGCTAAAATGTGCAGAAACTAGCAACAAGTAAAAGATAACAGTTATTTTGCAATCAGTAATTATACACCACAACCAAAATTAGTAACAAAAAAAGAAAAAAAACTGAGATACAGTATTCACCATATCATTCAAAAATCAGCTAGTCTATTTACTTCAGCTCTGTGAAAAAATCTTATCACTACAATTCTCCATAACAAACAAGAGTTGTAATTCATCCTGCTGTCGACCAGTTTTATTATTCACTTAAATAACTGGTAAAAATTGCGAACAGGAAAGATAACTTCAATCATTAGAAACAGTTAACATGGAAATTAATCCTCAGAATCTGCAGCAAACCTGTATGGCTTCCCAGCCCCACTCTCTGTATTTTGGATCGTGCGTTAACCGCCACATGTAGAAGTACGTCTCGATAACTTCAGGACGCTGTATGTAGTATTTTTCGCCTTGCCGCACAGCCTTTGCTTCAGTCGTACCATCAAAACGGAAAGACTCTGGTCCAAGTTTTGTACCTATGAAAACGTGAAAACAAAAGCAACATAACGAGAAATGTAACATTAGCCAGATTATTTATACTATGAATTTTGGGGGAAGAGGCACTTTCATTAATTTATTCATTAAGCAATGTGACTTCATAATGGCTGGAGCACCTAGTCAGGCAAATATTTCAAAGTAACCCAGTAATTACAATATTCATAATACGAATATAAATGAACAAATAAGTTGGGTGATACCTATAAACTAGCCAACTACGGAAAACTAAGAATTTCTGCAGAGCAGGCATTCAACAAATTCACTAAGTGATGTGACTTCATACACAGTTATCTTAACCAAAAAATGAACAAAGTGGACATCAATAACAACAAAGATCAGTTGTAACACCAGTGATCTTACGGATATTTGATAGATACTTGACGAATAGTTAAGGGATATTTGGCAGATACTTAGCGGATATTTAAGGGATATTTGACGGATATAGCATACAGTAACTGTTAATACACTGCAAAAGTACTGAGATAAGAGAAAACTCGATAGCAATTACTCAATGCACGGTGATGACTTAAACAATCACTGGCAAAACTGGATGACCATATAACAACAAAGAAACAGCCATGATTATAATTTATAGCAAATCTACAATCATGGCCTGCTGGATCCAGATGCTCAGATAAATACCATTTTTGCATTAAACAAAAAAAGCACACTAAAAAGCAACGAAGCTGCCATCATTGAACAGTACCTGTCCGATCATACGACTCATGACAGGTGTGAGCAATATCGGCAGCAAGGTCGATATAGTGCTGAGGGTTAGCCGATGCTGATGCTCCTAGTGCGAACATTCCGCCTACAACAAAACATAGGCATCTTTTCACTCCACTACAGTCCCACATCGAGCTAGCCAGACTTCACTACCAAAGGTGATAACAAACTAACAACTGGTTGATTTTTCAACAGTCAGCTTCTTAGAAATGACAGACTAATCAACCATCATTTTCAATTAAAACCAAACTCCAATTATTGACTAAGAATGCACGTTTTCACCCAGAACCTTTATCAGCTACTCAGCTGACACCTATTATGACAGAATCAGCAACAAATGTTTCACATTTCGTAAAAAAAATCATTTTGTTGGCAATGTTGGGCTGAAAAATCAATTCATACAGAACAGGCATAGCGTCGTAACTGCTTTGCAATACTTTCCTGAAAATGTGGAAAACTTAACAATTACATTTTTTTAATCATTAAAATAAAACGACTGAATACTGCAAGCCCTGCTATCTCTATCTGCTCACTTAAATAGCATCTGCACACTTGAACACTGCTATCACTGTATTCAGCAGTTTATTTTTTGGATATAGGCAACTACAAATGTTTTAACTTCAGTTTCAGTGCTAGTCAGTCCAGCAGAATTTAAGGCTTCATCCTAACCATAACCCGGACATTACGCAAAAACTACATAACAAGCAAAAAGCATTCTGATTTAAAAAAACATCCGCACACATATCAAGAGCATCAGTTTTTTTTCTTCAATGGATGGTTGGCTAACCTAGCAGGCAGAAACACTGCCACCGATTCATGTGCATTCCAATAATAGCACTGACCAGAATTCACACAAAATAAAGTAACAATGACGAAACGTGTACCGATGAAGCAAGCCAAGTGGTCCATCTTGTGTTCAATCCGGCCATTCTTCCACTCAGCCACATAGCGTAGGCCTCCACTGGACATCAATATCAACCTCTCCTCAATCACCTTCACACACAGCAACCAGAAACTGACACAGTTAGTAAATAAATACTGCAAATACACCGGTGTTCTCGACACTGCGTTTACAATAAAACAACCCCAACATTCAGATGAGCAAAGTGGTATTCAAACAATGCTCAGACTGTACCGGTACTTTTTTTTAAATCAGAAACTCAACTTTTGAGAAAATAGCAGTTGTTCATACAGTGTCTAAAGTCCTATGATATCAAGTGTTTTAGATAATAAAATACTGAAAACAAGTAAATACTTCAAGAGTATCAAAAATCACTGCTGCCCACATCATTCAGTGCATCAAACACTGGCTACATCGACCAAACTCTTACAATCCAAAGCTGCATATGGGTTTAGTTGCCTGACATGACATCGGGTTGTTTTATATCGTACAAATGAAAAGCTGAACCCATCAATGCTGCAGTAAGTGTAATCTAACACATGTTAGTAGCCCAGCCAGGTCATGCTGATGACGAGTCGTCAGCAGTGAAAAAGTTCAACCTGGCAAAGTCATTATTCTGTAACATACCACCACAGCAGCATTGTACATATCCAGAGCTTCCAAGTCGGTTTTGTTCGACTGAATCCAAGCCTTGAGCAGATATTCATAGAACGAGTCTCCTAATGCTCCAACCGATACATGCTCTACCCACATAAACAATCCCCAAATCCTGCAATATAATCATTAGGGCACACCGTTTTCCGTGGCCGCGGAATTTCGAGCCAAGCCGCGGAACTTTCTCTTTGATGTGAAATTTTGATAGTTTCGGAGAATTTTGCAGAATTTAAAAATTCACCGGCCATTAGTAAGATTTTTGAATTGATAACGTTTTTTTATCACAAAAAAATCAAACTAAACTGCCAAAAGCTGTGAGCCCTACTAATAGCTACTGCAATATAGCACAATCGTAAATAAAAGCAACGCAACATGACAGATTGCACTTTTAAAACGAAAAAAACGTAGGTAATTTTCTTTGTTCTTTGCTAGTAGCATAACTCAGCATAATGTCACTATGCCAGCCGGCTTTTCAGAAACTAAAGTTTCTGAACAGGACAGAGCTCAGTTTACTCACAATAGAAGGCCGCACAGTGAGCCGTGGAGTTTGAACAATTTTGCCACTGTAAGCCCCGGAATTTTGCAAACTGGCCCGTGGAATTTGGCAAAATTTTCTGCAGAAAACTGTGGGCCCTAGCAATTATACATGCTAAAATGATACAATACAGCCAATCGCAAAACTTACAACATATCAATCTAAAACATAGCAATTATGCAAATAAAAATTTAAAACTTCTTGGAAATGCAGTATGGTAAAAATCTTATCACAATATGCATTTTTGCTCACTGGTAAGTTAATAGGTGACAAATTCGATTAGCAATCTATTGCAAACAATATGCCTTAAGTACATAAATCAACAGACAACATTTTGCTAATGTTTTCATCAGTCAGATGCACAAAACAGCATTTATTCGTGACTTTCAAGACAGCAAAATATCGGTTAAATTACTAACAGCACCTGCACATACTTACGTTGTCCCCACTTTCCACTATGAGGATTAAGATAATTTGGATAGAGACCACCAGGTTTATCCAGCTGCTTTAAAACGCTTCGTATCTGGTTCACCTGTGATAATAATTATAAAAACAAGACAAAAACTATTTATTAATTACTCCACAACGGTACTTATTGCTAATACTTCACACATTCGTTAGAGAATACATGACTGCTCAAACTGTTTCTTGCATACAGGTGACAAGCATCATCTGTTCCCTACACTCTTTCATAACTATGTTAAATCATTTTGCTATATTTAGCAGCACATGTGTTATAAAGCATACACAGATCTGTCGGCAGTAAGAGATATTAAACTGAGAAGTCACAGCACTTGTGACTGATAACAAATGACAACTGCCTAACCATTTAATAACGGACGGTACAAATGAAATGACAAAAGCTAATCAGAAAAAAACTTGGAGCCAGTGCTGTGTGTGAAACATTAAATTTCAAGCAGTTTTCACTGTCATATTAGCTTCATAATGTTCATGTGAAACCGGACTTGATGCAAGATCATATTATCTACTGAAGCTGTTTGCTATGTGCATCTGATATTTTCACTTTGTGTTAGTGGCCAGATTTTCCAGCACTACTCCAGACTGAGTTGAGTACTAAGAATTAAACTTTGGAAGTTGCCGGAGCATAATTTATTAGACATCAGCTGGCAAGAATCTCACCACCAAACCAACATGCCAAAGCACAGACAAATGCATGCTTAGCATATTTACATCTGCATTTAGGCACATATCAGTTTTCAGTTACTTGTTATTAGTATCATTAGGGCTGTTAAACTAACAGTATCAACTCATCTTACCCAATGATAATAGTAATATATTTATCAACTGCTTTATTAATTTATTTATTAAATGTCGGCTTGGACTACTATGAGAGACCTTTAGTGCCAGACAGTATGTCTGTATCCAATTCAGTCTGTATGTACGTCTGTCTGACTGAGTGTCCTGTCCACAGCTCAGCTATTGTTTATAGCAGTCATAAGCCACATAGCTTACCGGCTTGTTTTATGTTATGCACTGTACACACTAAGTATTTTGCTACTGACCAAACCACAACTGCTGCAAAGTGGCTATTGACAACTGCTGGTGTGATACGAAATTAAGCTTCCTGTAATAAACAAGCGGATACAGTCCTTACCTTATCTAGATAGATAGGATTGCCTGTAATGTGAGAGAGGTAAGCAAACTCAAGATGTAACGTCCCAAATTCAGCAAGTATTGAACAACCGCCTGACGCCCAACCCCAATTCCTTCCACTACCCCTGACAAGCACATAAATACTATCAATTATTGTATGTCGAAATACAAATAATGCAAGACATATATAGTACTCGGATGCAAGTTATATAATGTTTTTAACAAATAATTTTCAAGATTTTGAAGATCATATCACATATCAACCATCAACAACATCTGTTACACATCCCGTTTGTTGCAGAGCTCTATTGGTGCAAGTAAAATCCCTGGATTACCTGTGCATTCATCGCAAAAGCCGCATCTGCAGATTTCAGTTTTATGTCCACTCAGCCTAATATGTTTGAATGAATATTAAGACCTCAGGCCAAGTAATAATAAATGGCCACAGCATGACAGAAAAACAGAAGCTAACAGGCTTCATTGTCAAGCCAATGGGACCTATGTATGATTAAATGATAGTCATCAGATATAATTGACATTCACTAAACGTGATGACATCATTACCGCAGACATTATCCAAGTATATCAATACAGGTATTAATATTTTACCTAACAACCAGTACACAGAGATCCATGAATGTACACGTATCACAAACTAAATGACACGGGATAGATATCTGCCTTGTTAGATCAAAAATTGTTTAACAGTTCTGAATGTCCTAACAACAGTAACTTTTTAACGCAAAACAGTCTGCAATCTACATAAACACACACTGCAGTGCATAGCATACATACGTGCGAACGTTCACCATTGCCATTGGTATGCCAGTTGGTGTATTGAATGCAGGCATCAGCTTGTCAGCTATTTCAATAGCCTTATTCTTGAACATCTGTCAACAGCAATAGACAAGTTATTTTATGAATGCAACACTTATTACACGATGTCAGCATATCAAACAAGAAATTTGAGCTGATGCTCACGAGACACGCAAAAGCCTATAGCAGTTTCTGTTCACAAACTGTCAGTCTATCGCCAGCCATTTTGTCGCAGTTCATTCTTGAAGTGTGTGCTGCAGCCGAAGATCGCAAAAATCAATAAAAACCCCATTTTGGAAGTTCAGGGTCTTTCAAAGTCATCAATGTTGATACGACTGAAAAGCTCGTCACTAGTCTTGTTGTGAAAGGCAGCATGCCCATGCCTATCTGCAACCAGTTTGACGAAAAACTGGCCAACAACGGTAAAATAACAACTTTTATGGGGGTACCGCTCTTTGATGCCTTCGTGCGCAGGTTTCCTCGAATGTAGAAAATCGAGACTTGGACCGTCGAAATCTATGTTCAATGCAGAAAATTTCATATGCAGCTTCTCCATGTCTATCTCAATTGATTTCAGCGAAATTCAATCTTGAAATGTGCCTTGCAACTCGAAATCACCAAAAATACATAAAAACCCTATTTTGGCATTCAAGGTCATCCAAGGTCATTGAATTTGGTGGCAATCAAGAGCCAGTGTACAACTTCCTATTAGTGATTAATAGTAAACTAGGCCCTGTCTCGCACCGTCACTGAGATACAGCGACTTATTGGCTAAAAATCGCAAATTTTTCCTACCCCCTTCCATTTAGCACCTTCGTTCGAGGTGACCCCTTTTGAATTTATGGAAAAGCTTTACGGTTCCTGAAACTAGAGTTTTCCAGGCAGCCAATGGTGAAGATTTGGTGATCCTAGCTGGCACCGTTTTTGACTGGTCCACCCGTCAGACGGACAGTTAGATGGATGGACAAACAGATGGACAGACAGAATTGTGATGGCTAAGACGTGCTAAAGCAGTAGCTGCTTTCGGGCGTAAAAAGCCAAATTCCGATGAGCAGCATTGATGAGACAATTTAAGCACGATGATGACGTCTAGTTCCCTAATTGGTAGATGAGACAAATGTTCAGTTTACTTTGTCAGTGTTCTGTACACAACATTTAACTGCAAACAGGAAACTAAGTAGAAAATTATCACTAATTTTTCTGATTTATGTGACTGAAAAAAAACGCTGACTGCAAAATATAAGAAATTATGGTAGTCCTATATAATCACATTCACACAGCATGTGCATTTAATTTCTATGAACTTTTTAATATAAAACATGAGTGTGACATAAGAGTGACAGGCAGCATAAATAAAACACTAAGCACAATGCTAGTACCTACCAGATCACCAGTAAGTGCATAGCACGCCAGCATGCCACCAACAAAACGAATGTTTACTTCAAATACTGAAAATTCAAAACCCTTAACACACAAATGCAACCACACATTCAACAAATTCAATAACGTGCCATAATACAACAAATGCCATAGTAAAAAGCAATTAAATCGCTCTATTTGATGAAAAATACTTCAATGTATCACTTAATTAGTTAAAACAGTGCAGCACTAAATAAAATTAGATTGAATAATTAATTTACTACTTAAAGTAAGCAGAAATTAAGTCCTAAAAACTCATCACAATATTTCACAACTGTGATGTCTCAGTATGGAAAGAGAACAGAATTTTACATTAATGAACTGAGAAACAAACTACAAAACAGTCAACTTATCAGAAGATGTGCAGAAAGGAAGTAAATAACTATTAGTCTCAGCCTCTGAGGCATTATTTAATGAAGATAAGGCACAACGGCATTAGTATGCGAAACAACACAAATGTCAAGTTGAGTAAAGTGCATGTAGTATAACACACAAAGTTCCTGTACCTCCAGGGCCCTCAGTGCAGCTGTGAATGGTGACTTTGTGTAATGTACCTATTGTCAACAGTACCAATCAGCACTGGTTTCCCTCCAGGTTTCTAATCATTCTGTACCTAGATACCAAGTGTAGAGTTCTAATCTGCAGCATTTGCAATTAGCTCAATTTCAGAAAATATTGTGAAAATACTTTTATAAATTATCATAAACTTAGTTCTGTAACAGTTTAAACATCATACCCCTTCAAAGTGCAGTGATTTTTCAATCCAATTTCTACCCTCTGTATACTCATTCACAAGGCCCATTATGTACAACGTATCGACAGCATCAACGATAGTAGCTCCCAAAGCGGCATTGCCAAAGATGCTGGTTGAGTGACCACGACGAGACAAAGGCTTCAGCTCATTCTGACCCCAGGCATATTTCACGTACATCTTCCACGCAAACTGCATCATCTGCCATCGACAAACAGTAACAACATGTCCACAAAAAAGATACCAATGTTGTGTAATGCAGTCTATGCTAAGTTCATTTACACTACAAGTAAGTAAATAAGTAAGAAAATAATCAAGTAGCAGAGACTATCAGTGTCCATAGTGACTAGCAACACTGTGCAGGCACTGTACAATCACAAAGAGGCAGGATATGAAATGTGAAACACGTGGGATTTCAGACAGGACCGGAAGAAAGCCATGGAAGAAGCAAAGGTGATGTGTTCAGACGGACTGTTTCAGACACAAGCAGCAGCGACTGGAAAAGCTCGGTCGCTGACGACAAGTGACGGAGATGAGCTAGAATGTAATTGCTGATAAGCCTCAACATCTGCCACATGACAAAGCTCATCGATGAGGTATGAAGTCAGACAGTGTCACTCCTGGACTGCCACTTACAGAAAACATCCAGCAGCTCTGACAACAGTAACATCAACACTCAACATTCTCTGCTACGTATAACATACAAAAAACATCAGCAACATCAAATGCCAGTATAAAACAATTCCTAAATTTGTACTATCAACATCACCATTAGCCATCATACCAAAATATACTATAACCTACAATTATGCATCAAATGGTAGGCACAGTGTTCAGCGGTGTCACTGCAGTCAGTGACTACACAGGCACCAAATATCATCAGATTAACTACAGAGAACTATGGTTAAGAGTTATGGTCTGATACAATCATATTTGGTGCCAGTGTGAATGGTGCAGCTGGTGTTTTGTGTCTTTCACGACACTCATGTTTAAAACTGCAATAGCACAACCTCTTTGACTTTTTCCTGCCGTACTCGAGTGATATTATTCATGTGAGACATGTCAGATGGGATGTTTACTTTCACGCTGTCACTGAAATGTTTCGCAGTTCGTCGATCAGAACCTACAATTTGTCCATCTGCCAGATGCACGCCGGCAGCTGACGACGCAATGACTTGTGGGCGTGGCCAGTCACTAATCACTTGGTGCGGCGCTTGCTGTACACGATCACGAAAATTTCTTTCGTCGTTTACGTGATGTGGGTCCCGAAGGCTGCCCTGGCCGTGTCGGTTTTGGATACCGGCAGAAGGCAGTCGCGGCACGAACATATCACCGATGTCCACGGGCCCGATTTGGCCGTCTGCCGACGCAACACGATCGCGCATGTCCGGCATGAAAAATATCGCACCGAAGCAGACGAACGCGAATACTGAAACAACGAGTAGCAGGATATATTTCTCGCGCAGTCGCAACGTCCGGCGTCCCACGGTCGACAGAGGCACGCCATTTACGTATTTTTGTTGTTGATACGTTGGCAACAAACCCACACCGGAAGCCATGCTTTATTGACAAGTGCACTGCAGGACCGCAGCAACACACGGAGTACTTTATCATTGGCTCGTGGCTAGTGTTGTGCAATACCGGCGATACCGCGGTAAGTATCACTTCTAAACATGACACGATAGTATCACCAACTCACGGTGTATCGCGGTGCCACCGTGCCACGATACTACGAAGTACAGTAGATAACGATGCTTGTAACAACAGAAAAATAAAAATGTCCGAGTGCGCTGAAGAAGCGACTAAAAACGTAAAACAGCCTATAACTATATCAGGGGTGGGCTGAAGCTTTATATGCAGTTTCGGTATCGCACATAATCGCGCAGTATCGAGTATCGCGATACCTAAGTCGGCATCGTCATCGTCATGATTAAAAGATAAAGTGTTTATCTTTTAATCATGGTCATCGTGCAATGCAATTGCAATAGTGGTCCCATTGCACAACACTATTCCGCAGTCACTTAAGACAAAATATGTATTCTTTGCTTTATGATGGCGGCGGAATTGAAGTTTTGCCATTTTTTGTTGTTATTGGAAATTATAGTGTACATAAACATCTGCTGCGTTTCATCTCACGATGACGGAAACTACAATAACGCGCTAAGGGCTAACAGAGGTGATTTATAGGTACTTCGGCAACCACTTTCGACATCAGGGACCGTACGCATGGCAACCTTCCAAACAAAAGTCGACTTATTGTAAACGTAGCGTTAAGTCCGTATACATAATGGCACCTTAACGCCAGACGAACCTATCTGAACTAGCGCTAGTCGCTCTTGCGGTTTGTCATTAATATTTAATCGGTCGTTGTCAATGTAAACTAACGTTGCTATGGACAAAATAATAGCAGCCGCCGGCAATGCTGAACTATGCATGCGAGGCAGGCAAAGGCTGGCGACAGCGGGATCGGGTAAAGTGCGAAGGGCGAGGTGCGAGGAGTGTATACTGCGAGGGAGCATGCGAGGCGGCATGCGATTGGTTGGCTATAAATAGACTCCTCGCAGTTTACCCACCATTGTGAACAGGTAGCACTAATTGCTGAATCGGCCTGAATCGGCGTCGATGGATGTAACTGAATAAGCGATAGTTTTAAGTAATGAATCTAAAACTGAATAAGCGAATCGGCCTCAATCGGTGCCGATGGATGTGACTGAATAAGCGATAGTTTTAAGT
>Ga0209454_1001974_pt1 | contig 13493 bp, 8 predicted proteins | sample WorMetHERISLAND1_2_FD_187400 | JGI IMG/M metagenome (GOLD analysis project Ga0209454, IMG submission 187400) | Marine gutless worms symbiont microbial communities from Max Planck institute for Marine Microbiology, Germany - Olavius geniculatus... | ecosystem: Host-associated > Annelida >...
AGCCCCTTGCTCCATGCCCTCTGCCCTAAGCCCTCTGTCCAAAGCCCTATGCCCTCTGCCCTTTGCCCCATCCTTTCTGCCCTTTATTTTCCAACTTCCGCATTCCGACTTCCGAATTCTACTGTCTGCCCTTTACCCTATTTTTCCGACTTTGTCTCGCCTGAGCTCGTCGAAGGCCGCATTCCGACTTCCCAATTCATAATCACTCCATCACTCCACTATTCCATTTTCCGATTCATGCTCCCGATGCATGGCCGCCGCACAGGCCGCCTTTCCGTCCGCCGGGGCCCGTTCCATAAACGTGCGCTGAATCGGCACCACCAGGGGACTTGTAATAAACCGGATGGTCGTGCCCAGCAGTCCCCCCGGCTGGATACCGATCTTATAGTCGGTAAAGCTTCCCTTGACCTGGATCGGTGTGGCCAGGCTGAAAAATTCAGCTTTTTTGGCCTTGGGTGCCATGGCCAGATAGACTTCCCGGGTCTTGAAATTGACGTTGGCCTTGCCGCCCACCTGCATTTTGGTGGTGTCGGCAAAGATGGCGTTCTGCTTCATTTCACCGTCTTTGATGTCGAATTGGAATACGGCACAGTTGACGACGGAGGTTTTCTCGGAATCCAGCTCCGGCAGAGCGGCCGCCAGCAGATTGACGGCCCATAGCTCGAACAGACCGGCCTCGAAATCCTGCGGCACGATCGCAATGTCGATATACCCGTTGGCATGCTCCATGATAGTATCCAGGCTCGGCGCCCGGGATTTGAGATCGATGTCGAGGCTGAGCCAGCCGCCCATATCGGATTCCGGTTTGGCCCGGCGGGCCAGGATACCGTAGTCAAACTGCTCGATATTGGCGCTGGCTTCCAGGACGGTATCCGTATCCGTGGGTTCAAAGGCAAAGGCCAGTTCAACCGATCCGCCGGGCACATTCAGCTGCAAAGGATCGACAGAGAAGCGGCCTTTGTCCAGGGCGGCTGACAGGTTGCCGCTGCCCAGTTTATCTTTGCCGGAGAGTACTTCCTGCACTTTTAGGCTCAGCTTCGCGTCGAGCTTGCGCATGAACTCCGGGCTCAAAAGGGCGGCAACTTCCTGTTGATCAGGGCCCGACCGGGAGGATGGCTTGTCGGCGGTCTCCGGCGGATCGCTTGCGGCGGCTTTGCCGGTTGGCGACCAGCCGTCGACGTTAAAGTCATCCATCTGCAGGGTTCGGGTGGTCAGGTCGATGGTCAGACGCGGCGGTCGGGCCACCGTGCTAAATCCCATATTGCCCGTCATATGGCTTTGGTTGACGCGCACATTCAGATCGGAAAGATAGTAGCCGTCTTGTTTTAGCTGAAATTGCCCGCCGAGTTCATAGGGTCCGTAGGGCGGCAGATCAATTTCCAGAAAATTGTTGATGCTGCTCAGACGCTCGCCGGCCAGCATCATCTTAAATGCTATTTTATGCAGCTCGAGGGGCAGTTCGACTTGGCTGCTCAACGCCAGTTTAACTCCGGCCGCCTCGGCCGATATGTCGAGGGGCAGCTGAACCTTTTCGGCAGCCAGGCCAGCAAGTGCATCACCTTTTATCTGAATTTTAACCGGTTCATCTTTGATGAGGGCATCAAGGGACCATATCACGGGTTGTCCGGCCGAGGCTCCCACGACGCACTCGCGGACGCCAATCTCCAGGCGGGCGCCGGTGTTGGGATCCTGCAGGGTCCATTGGCCGTCTTTCATTTTGGCGGCAAATGAAGAGTGCTCCAAAATCGTCCGCACCTTGCTGCCCTTGATATCGAGATCGAGTCCGAAGCTGCCGACAGTAGCCCGGATTCCATCGGCAATGTTCAGTTGGGCCAAGAGTTCACCGATATCGACTTTGGAGGAGTCGACTTTAAATTGAAACCTTGGCATTTTGCCTCGTAAATCGAGCGACAACGTCCCCTTAAACTGAACGTCTTCGGCCGTCAGTTGAAAAGGCGAGTTCTCCACCCAGCCACTGCGAATCCGGCTGGTCAGAGATAGGTTGGTCATTTCGAATTTCCGTAGACCGATGCGCTTGATACCGATATCGACATCGGCATCATTGAGCTCGACGGCCTCGGGCATAATCGGCATGTCAAACGTAAACCCCTCCGATGCGGCTTCGTTTTTGGCGGGTCGCTCGGTTGCGGCAAGGCCGGCAAGCTCCACTGGGTCGACATTTTCGATCCTCAACCGGGTCGTCAGCAGGGGATTGGTGTCGTCGGGTTTCCACCCCAATTGCCCTTTGAGTTTGGTTTTCCCCAGGTGGGCCTTGAGCAAATTTAGACGCCATTGCCGGCCGGTCAGCTTGAGTTCTCCGTGCAGGGCATAAGGCAATTTCGCCGAAGAAGAAATTCCTGCCCAGGCTGCAAGACCGCCGATTTGTTTGCCGGATAAGCTCATAGTCATATTCGATGCCGTTGGATTATCCGGTGTGCCGATATTGCCTTTAACCCGCAGACTGGCGCCCCCGCCGCTGCCGGACAGTTCAATGGGCCAGGGCTGCGAATTTAAGATTTGATTGAGACTTCCGCCGGTGATCTCCAGGTTGAATGGCTCATCCAGGAGTGTCCCCGTTGCAGCAACCCGCATGTTCTGGTCGTGCAGCAAAGCGGCCTCGGCCTTTTTCAGCGTGAAACTTACGGGGCGTCCGTCGCCGATATTGCCGTAGGACAGCGCCGCGTCGTCCAGAACCAGCTGCATGTCAATATTTTCCAGCAGAGCACGCAGATTGCGGCCGGCACCGCCCAGGCTGAACTCAAAGGATTTGAGATGGCCTTTTACTCCTTCGGTATTGGTAAAAACCAAAGCCAGGTTGCCCAGATCGGTTTGATCGGCCCTCAGATTCAACCCAAAACCGGGCCCATGGTCATAATTCTTAAGATCCAACTTTCCGTGGAAGGCGACATCGGCTAAAGTGACCTGCATCGGCGCTGCAAGCGCACCTTCATGGATGCCGACGGTCAAGACCGCATCACGAATGTCGCCAACCGCATTGATGACTCGCTCGACTTTAAGCTCGATATCGGCATCGAATTGTTCTAACAGATCCAGCGAAATATCGACTTCATTTAAATCGGGCAACTTAGCGTCCGGGTCGTCAACCGCCTCATTTTCGGATGATGCCGGCTGCTGACCTGCGATCGCCCGCAGCGGTCCGGCATCAACGGTCGGAATGATAAGTTTGGCTTTGAGGGCAGGTTTGGCGCCGGAAAGATTGAGATCGAGGTTCCCGTCAAATTCGGTCTTGGCCATATATCCTTTCAGTTTTGATAAACTATATCCGGTTTCGGTTTCCTTCATGCGGGCCGCCAGCTGATACGCCCCGATCGGCGGCAGCTCCAAACCGAGAACCGCGGCAAGCTTCTCGAGATGATCTCCATTTAATTTGACGCTGAAATCGAATCCCTGGCCTTCCAGGGGCCGGTCCGCCTGGCCCCGGACGTTCAGGATGATTCCGGCCATCTCGGCCGACGCCTCAAGGTGCCAGCTCTGGGTGGGATTGAACAGTTCGCCGACTGGATCGCCATTGACGGCAATGTAGTAGCGCTGTTGCTGAAAAGCGCCGTCTATATCTATTTTTAACGGTTCATCGGCCACGGCGGAACCTTTCATGGAATTTAGACTAAAATCATAATTCCGGTTCGATTGGTGATCGCGAAATGAGACGACAAGCTGCTCTAAGACGAACGCTTCGACCTCCACCAGATCCACTTTGAAAGGCTCAGTGCTGTCATCGGCCTGCGCCGGATCGTCCGCCTTTTGATCGGATACGTCAAAAAGCCAATTTTTGCGCCCATCAGCCATAAGTTCAAAGTCGATACCAAGTCCTTTGGCCGTAATTTCCTCGATTCGAAACCTGCTGCGCAGCAGAGGCAGCATCCGGATGCTGGCCCGAAACAAATCGACTTTGATAAAGTTTTCGTGATCCCAATCTGACGGATTGGAGATCTTCAGTCCATCCACTTCAAGCGCGGGCCGAAAGCTCAACGCCAATTCCAGGTGGCCGTCGATGCGAACCGTTCTGCCAAGCGCGTTGCTTGCGGCGGTCTCCACCCTGGCGCGAATCCCGTCAACGTTGACAGAAATCCCGATCGTCAATATGATCACAAAAGCGGTTGCAACCAGAGCCACCAGAGAACCGATGACCCATGCCGCCCGTTTTAGATATTTCGCTAAAGCCATGACTGACTCCTTTTGAGGGAGGGTAGAAATAATTCGGTACTATAATCAATAAAAAGGTAGTTTTGAGTTAGCACGCAGTAATTGAGGTTATCGATCTTGGAGTTTTGGAGTACTGGAGTACTGATGCAACTAAAAGAGACCTCAAACCTACTGCCATCACTCCAGCACTCCATTACTCCAATACTCTGAATTTAATTAAAATTAAAGCACCTCGATGGACAACCTTTTTTTGGATTATAGATCCCAAATATTTTGACAGTAATCATTTCGCACCGATCGGCAACCATCCACAAATAATGCAGCGTTTAACTCTAATTGAGCGAAAAGCGCTCATTTAGGTGTTATTTGTTATTTGTTAATCGTTATTAGAATTGGTTGAAAGCATGATCATATATTTCTACCTTCAGTGATGTTGTAAAAACAGATTCCATTCCTTTGAAACCACTGACCAATAACGAATAACTAACAACTCCCGATTGGCCGCATTATTATCGTACTTGGGCCCGAAATAGCAAACTGGCCGCCAACCACGCAGCTGTTTATTTTTATTGACAAAAAACGAAAAACGACTAAACTTGGCGCCTTGGTTTAATCATAAAAACACCTGGCAGGTATTTTACTCATGGAACCGCTCGAACCTATCCCCCAGTGCATCGACTGTTTGACGTCCCTAGCGCGAGACGTCGTGGCGTTGACCGCCCATGAAGATCCCGGTCTTGTCGAAAAAGCCGAAAACATTGCCCGCAGTTTCCTGAAAGAAGCAGGCTATAACGGATCCAGCTCCCCCCGGATTGCCAATCGGATTCTCAGGGAAATCAGACGAATCACCGGTATTGCCGATCCCTATCAAGAATTCAAGGCCCGGGAAATGGACCAGGCCCGCCGTATATTTTCACAACTGCCGGATGGTATCACGGACGATTTAAGATCCGGCATTAAATTGGCAGCGCTTGGCAACAGTCTGGATTTTTTCAAAGAACCCCGCCTGGCCTTGGCGGATATCCCGCATCAATTCGACAACGGCATTTCATTTTATCGCGATAATCAGGCTCAATTGGAAGCATTCCTGGCACAAAAACCAGACCGGATTCTTTATCTAACGGACAATGCCGGAGAAATATATTTTGATATACCCTTTTACGACTATCTGGCGCAATCCAGCAGACAAACGTATTTAGTCGTCAAAGGCGGCCCCGCCCTCAATGATCTGACGCGCCTCGAGTTGCAGGCGGCCAACTTGACCAACCGCTTCAAGGCTGTGGCCGACACGGGAACTGACGGCGCCGGCATCGATTGGGACCATGTTTCCGTGGATTTCCTGAACCTGGTGGATTCCGCCGATCTCATCATCTCAAAGGGCATGGCCAATTTTGAAACCCTCTATCCAAGTCGTATTACGGCCCCCAGTTTTTATTTATTCAAGGTAAAGTGTGAGCCGATTCAAAATTATATTAAGGCGCCTGTCAACAGTTTTATGGCCATATGGAAAGATGGTCGGCTGGATGAGTAGCAATCCGGGCATATATGTCCTGACCTTTGTGTCTGCCGTAAGGACTGATGTAGTTGGCGTTTTTTCCCAAAAGGTTTCAGGACTCTGTATAGGTTTTTTACTGACACCTGAAACCTGACACCTGAAACCCTGAACCACTTGGACAGATAGCGTAGCCGATTGTCTCTAACCTGACCCAAGGAACCAAATTTTTCGCCACAAGATAATATATGCCTACCGAACTATGACCATCTCTGGATCAATGCCGGCTGCTAGCTTACTGATCATCCACCAGGGCGCCCTGGGTGATTTTATTCTGACGTTTCCGGCCCTTACCCGGCTGCACAAATATCATAGCCCGATCGATGTATTGAGTCAGAGTCAGCAGGGAAAACTGGCTAAAACATTAGGGCTTGCCCAAAATGGGTATCCGCTGGAGTCAGCTTATTTCGCAACACTGTTCAGCGATCGGATTGACCCAAGAATGAGGACGATATTAGAGAAATATGAAACTATCATCCTGTTTAGCCTGTCGGACACCCTGGAAAAGTCCATCAATCGTGTCACATCCAATTTAAAATGCCGGCTGCCGCCTAAACCCCCGGCTGACCATGACATCCATGTTGCGCAATTCGTACTGGATCGTGTTTTTGAGTGCGGCCTGATCACCCAGGCCGACGCCCAACTTGATGATATTCCATTCCCCGCCATCAGGAGCCGGCGGCGAAATCAAGCCAAAATATTGCTGCACCCCGGCGCCGGCAGCATCCGCAAACGCTGGCCGCTTTCCGGTTTTCTTCAGGTAGAGACCGCATTGAAAGAGTCGGGTTTGATGCCGGAATTCATCCTGGGCCCGGCCGAGGAAAATCTGGAGCATGAATTGAAGCACACGCGACGAGTGGTGCACATGCTGGACGATCCGACGGACCTTGTAGAAATGCTAGATTCGGCCGGCGGCTATATCGGCAACGACTCCGGCGCCAGCCATCTGGCGGCTTATCTGGGGCTGCCGACGACGGTCATATTCGGTCCGGCTGATCCCGCGCGCTGGGCACCGCTTGGCCGGTCCGTGCAGATCGTGCGACCCGGACTGAAATGCCGCCCGTGTTTTGAAACCGAGCCGGACAACTGCGATGAACCGCAGTGTCTGGCGGGTACCAGCCCGCAGACGGTGCTCGAGGCTTTCTACGGTGTATATTCTAACCCGGATAAGCCGGAACAACTGAAGTGATCGATAGGACTTATACGACTTATAGGACCTATACGACTTATATGACCTACAGTGCAAGATTTAGGTAGGGGATAACAGTGGACATTACCTCAAAATTAAACATACTAGATCAGATTTACGCGGTCTATGACAACTTTACCGCAACCTTAGATACAGCCTGCCAAAAATACTGTGATCATTGCTGTACTTCCGGAGTTACCGTGACAACCCTTGAGGGATACAAAATCATTGACCGTCTGGACTCGGAGACCGAAAGGACTGTCGTCAAGAAAATACAGGCCGCCTCGGAAACAAAACGCTTGCGGCCTCAAGTGACAACCAACGGCCTGGCGCAGCTTTGTTCTCGGGGCGACGATCCGCCCCAGGAAGAAGACAACCTCGACCTGCCGACCTGCCCGCTTTTGCACGATCACCAATGCCCGATATACGAGTTGCGGCCCTATGGGTGCCGCTGCCTGGTATCCAGGCACAATTGCGGAGAGCACGGCTTTGCTGAAATCGATGATTTTGTCTTGTCGGTGAACACCGTATTTTTACAAACGATCGAACACGTCGATACCGGCGGTTGCAGCGGCAATCTGGTGGATGTTCTGCAGACAATGTGGGATAACGATAAGCGGGCGGCCTATAAAAGCGGTGCTCTGCATTGCAGCGCCAACAAACTGGTGGTCAACCAACCACTGGAGGTGCTGATGATTCCGCCCGAGCACCGCTTCGCAATGGAGCCGATTCTGCAGGAGCTCAGGCAAATTAAGCTCTAACCCCAGTTGAGGGATTTAGGAATTGGGGAATTGGAGAATTAAAGGATAAAATCAATAATTTTAAAAAGATAGAGTTCCTTTAATACCTAAATTCCTTAATCCCTGAATCCCTCCAATGCGGTTTAACAGGCAAACAGCCTCTGGGCATTGAGTCCGCAGATTTGATCGACTTCGGCCTGGGTCAGTCCGGCTGCGTCCAAATCGCTGAAATACCGCGACGGCGGAAGCAGGGGAAAGTCGGTGCCCAGAAGTACTTTGTCGGCCCCGATCAGCTCGCTTGCGATGCGATAAATTGAGGCATCATAAAGAAACGGTGAGGCGGCCGTATCAAAATAGACATTTTTGAGTCTTTCCTTAACCTGCTTTTTCATCAAACTATAAAAAAACAGGCCGCCCCCCCAATGGGCTAAAATCAGGTTGTTGTCGGGAAATCTTTCAATCAGGTGATAGAGTTGGGCCAGCGTAAGCGGAGTCTTTCCCTCATAATAGTGTCCCACAGGTTCGTTGGTATGAATCAAAACCGGCCGGCCGTGCTTGTGACATATTTCCATGATCGGATCCAACTGCTCCAAAGCATCATGGTCAATGCCCGATCTATAAAACGCCAATTCGCCGATTCCGGACAGACCGCCGGCCAGACAACGTTCGGTTTCCGTCGGAGCCTGGGCATCGGCCGGATCAAAACACCCCAGCCCAATAAGCCGGTCGGGATATTTTTGAACCGAGTCCATGACATAATCGTTGTGCATTCGATAGATTTCGGGGTGAGACCATGGGAACCCGCAAATAATTGACTTGTCCACTCCAAAATCATCCATGGCACGTAGCAGCCCGGTGGTCCCTATCATTTGGGATTTGGAAGACTGGTATAACAGTTTGAAAGCCGGCTCGGTAGGAAAAAATTGTTCCCGATTTCGGCAAAACTCAGCCGGGAATATGTGGGTATGAATATCGATGATCATCCGTTGTCCTCGAGATATGGAATTGGAAAATTAATTACTAAGCAAAAAAATCTCAATATTCAAACAAAAAAAAACGACTGATTGGAGGCTAGTCAATCAGTCGTTAAGGAGGAGAACAGATGAAGAAATTATTAGGCTTTAGTCTTATGGCGATGCAATACCCTTGCCAATTCTAAAATATATTTGTTTTAAAATTAGAATAGAATGATATTTGAAATAATATTAATAATTTAAAAATTATTCCGGAATCTATTATTCCAGTCCTGCATCCAACTTTGCGGCTCATATTTGGGCAATTGGGTTCATAATTCTTAACCTTTCAGAGTGATTTTTGATAAACCTCTTGTATTTAAAGTAATTTTCGAATAAGGCATAAAGTTCAAAATTTTGAACCCCGCCCTTGACCACAGTCATTCACATTTATAACCGATTGATAATTCGTGGATTATCAAGGTTCAATATTTTGAACATCCCGGTGGTAAAGCATTCCTGGCAGCTTGCAGATGCAGGTGTTTGAAAAGGCACTAACCCCAATCAATATAAAAATTTTCGAGACGCTATACAATGGACTACATCCAGAAGGCCAAAAGTGATCCCATGTACCGCTACCTGATGGTATTTACTATTTGCTCGAGCATGGGACTGCAGACCTGGTTGACCTTGTTCAACAATTTTGCTGTCGACATCGCCGGTTTGGATGGCCACCATGTCGGGGTCATTCAATCCGTTAGAGAAATTCCGGGATTTCTGGCCCTGTTGGCGGTTTTTGTAATCATGTTTATTAAGGAATATCGGTTGTCGGCCCTATCGATTTTAATTCTAGGGCTGGGTGTGGCGTTGACGGGAATGTTTCCTTCTTATGCCGGGCTGCTGATCACGACTCTGGTCATGAGTTTCGGCTTCCACTACTATGAGACCACCAACATGTCCCTGACGCTTCAATACTTCGATAAAGGAACCTCCCCCTGGGTATTCGGCAAGCAGCGCAGTTTCGCGGCGGCATCCAATATAGGTGTTGGGATCCTGATATATGGTTTGGCATTTTTCTTTGATTTTTCGAATATTTATCTTCTAATCGGAGGGCTTATTGTTGCAACGGCAATCTGGGGACTGGCGCAGGATCCTACGGGCAAAGAAATTGTCCCCCAGCGAAAAAAAATGATCGTTCGCAAAAAATATTGGCTCTATTACTTTTTGACGTTGATGGCCGGCGCACGGCGCCAGATTTTTATGGCATTTGCCGTTTTGTTGATGGTGCAAAAATTTGAATACTCCCTGCAGGAAGTCACCATTCTCTTTGTGGTGAACAATGTCGTCAATTACTATCTAAGCCCGTTGATCGGCAAAAGCATCATACGCTTTGGTGAGCGGAAGGTTTTAACACTGGAGTATCTTAGCTTGATTATCGTTTTCCTGGCTTACGCCACTACCTCCTCCAAACTGCTGGTGGCGGCTTTGTTTATTTTGGACCACATATTTTTTAACTTTGCCATCGCCATCCGCACTTATTTTCAGAAAATAGGGGACCCGCGGGATATTGCGCCAAGCATGGCCGTCGGGTTTACCATCAACCACATAGCTGCGGTGTTTTTGCCGGCCATCGGCGGATATTTATGGGTGATCGACTACCGCATCCCCTTTTTCGCCGGTGCCGCCCTGAGCCTGATTTCATTGACCGCCGTCCAGCTGATAAGAACGCCGGCACAGGTTCAAGGATGAGAGGTTGAGAGGTTGAGAGGTTCAGGGGTTCAGGGGTTCTGATGGCGAAATATAATTTGGGATTTTGGATTGCGGATTGCGGATTGCGGATTGCGGATTGCGGATTGCGGATTGCGGATTGCGGATTTAAGGATTCGCTGCGCTCAGTCGTTTTTAAAAATTGACAGAATATAATATTCGATACTTACATTCCGCCGGAGGAGGGTTCGACGTTCATAAGTTTCTTTCTTGATCAGGCTGGCGCTGTCCTGTCCAGCAGGGGCGCTAAACCCCTAAACCCTGAACCCCGGAACCTTTTAACCGTGAACCTCTTAGCCTTGAACCTCTGAACCCTTGAACCTCTGAACCCCGGAACCTCTGAACCTACCCTCGAAGAGGGCTACTCCCAAACGCCGTCAATTAGAGCGCGGCAGTGCGCACAGCGCCCATTTTCAACCTGCAGTTTGCCGACCTGAAATCCCAGGCGTTCGATCACCATTTCGCCGCAGCTTGCACAAAAAGTATTCTCGGCGGCTTGGCCGGGTACATTGCCGGTGTAAACATACCTTAAACCGGCTTTTACACCGATTTCCCGGGCCGTTAGGAGGGTTTTAACCGGGGTAGGAGGGCGGTCGGTCAGTTTGTAGGTGGGGTGGAAGCGACTGATGTGCCAGGGAGTATCCGCCCCCAGATCCTGCGCAATAAAGGCTGCCAGTTTTTTGAGCTCGGTCGGATCGTCATTTAGGCTCGGCACGATCAGGGTGGTCACTTCCACAAAAATACCGAGTGTTTTCATCAATTTTAAGCTTGCCTGCACGTGTTCGAGCCCGGCTGCGCATTGCTCCCGATAGTATTTATCGCTAAACGCCTTCAAATCAACATTGGCCGCATCCAGATAGGGATGAATCATCTCCAGCGCTTCGGTTGTCATATATCCATTGGTAACAAATACGTTGCGCAGGCCTTGGTCCGCTGCCAGTTTGGCGGTTTCATAAGCAAATTCAAAATATACGGTGGGCTCGGTGTAGGTATAGCTGATGCTTTGACAGCCGGCGCGCAGGGCAGCGTCCACCACACTTGAAGGGTCGCAGGTTTCCCCCATAATCATCCCGCTGCGATCGGCGGGCATCTGGGCAATATCCGCATTCTGGCAAAACCGGCAGCGAAAATTACAACCAACCGTCGCAACAGAATAGGAACGGGTTCCGGGGAGAAAATGAAAGAGGGGCTTTTTTTCGATCGGATCAATGTTGCGCGCAATCAGTCTGCCATAAACCAGCGTTTGCAGGCGGCCGCCGGCATTTTCTCGTACGCCGCAAATACCACGGCCACCGTCTTTGATCACACAACGATGGCTGCATAGGTTGCATTTCACCTTGTCGTTCTCAAGGCGCTTATAGAGATAGGCTTCCATGGCGGCATTGCTCCTCTATAAATGAATAATGAATATTGACTAATGAATAATTAAGGAGTTCTTTCTATTTTAAATTGAACTGTTATCCCCTTATCAGATAATCAACTTTAAATTTTTTATTAGTAATAAATCAGAAATGAAGGAGCGACCTGTCGGGTCGTCTTGTGGGGTCGTAGCCCGAAGGGCGAAGCCCCAAGCCGAAGGCGTAGACTGAAGCGACATCCACAATTATTCATTATTCATTTCTCATTATTCATTTTTTTACCCTGTCGCGGCGCCGCCCGGATTTTTTGCCTGGTAGCGCATGGTGAGCGGTTTGGTTCTAAAGCGGGGCACCAGGGTGACCACGACCCCGGCAAACGCACCGAAAGGACAGCGCTGCACGATTTTGGAGTGTTCCAGACTGTTGACGAAATTGCCCGAATGGGCGGGCAACTGACAGGCGGTTCGCCAGGAAACGGGCGCGTCCCCGATGATTTCCCGAATATTTTGCTTTAACTCCCAGATGCTGAAAAAACGGGCGTGATTGAAAATGGTCGGCGTGAAAATACCTTTGACCCGTCGCTGAATGCCTTTGATGGCGTAACGGTTCAACACGCCGATAAAAACGCGATCTTTGGCCACCCGAAAGGCTTCTTCAAGGGCTTTTTTGGGATCATCGACAAATTCCAACGTGGTAAAAAGGCTGGCATAGCTAAATGAATTGTCATCAAAGGGCAAATCTTCCGCGTACCCGCGGTACAAATCGACCCGATCGCCGATTTTTTTCAAAGCGATATCGAGCATATAGGTGGATGGATCCAGACCGGTCACCTGCAGACCCATATCCAGATATGCTTTCAAGCAGGCCCCCACCCCGCAACCGATATCCAGGATGGTCTCACCACGCATCGGTTGCAGCAAATTACGCATCAACCCGGCTTCCAGCTTAAAAGCCGATTTGGTTTTGGGCTTATTGAACCATTGCTCGTAGGCAATCGCCTCGTTAAAATCAAAGACATGTCCCATGAAATTTAATCTAAGGAATTAATTTGACTAAATCAAGGAGAAACTATTTCAAATTGGGTGATGGATACTCGATGCTAGATGCTCGATGCTGGATACTCGATGCTGGATACTCGATGCTGGATGCTCGATGCTGGATGGTGGAAAAGGACAGGCATTCGGCATTCGGTATTCGGTGCACGGCTCACGAGGAATGGCTCAAAGCATTAAAGCTGAAAGCTCAAAGCAATAAAGCTAAAAGCTCAAAGCAATAAAGCTAAAAGCTCAAAGCTCAAAGCTGAAAGGGTAGGGCACGCAGGGAAAACCTCGAAGCTCAAAGCTGAAAGGATAAAGTTCGGCGAAGGAATGGTTCGATTGTGGATTTCGTATTTGGATTAGTAGATCATAGTGTGGAGGGGCTACCGCATAGCGACTAAAATCTGATTGACATGTGCCGCTTATACCTTTAGGCGTCTACCGCGCGCCGAAGGCCGAAAGCCTATTCCTTATTTCCAACCTCCGAATACCGAATACCTTTCATCCTTCAGCTCTGGACTTTGAGCTTTTCCTCGTATGCCCTTATCCTTTCAGCTTTCAGCTTTGAGCTTTGAGCTCTTCCTCGTATGCCCTTATCCTTTCAGCTTTCAGCTTTGAGCTTTGAGCTCTTCCTCCTTCTTACCTTCTCATCTTCTCACCTTCTTTTTGCCCTTTCCCACTTCCGAATTCCGAATTCCGAACTCCGATCCCCTCCGCCTCCTGCCCCCTGCCC
>Ga0209454_1001977_pt1 | contig 13484 bp, 7 predicted proteins | sample WorMetHERISLAND1_2_FD_187400 | JGI IMG/M metagenome (GOLD analysis project Ga0209454, IMG submission 187400) | Marine gutless worms symbiont microbial communities from Max Planck institute for Marine Microbiology, Germany - Olavius geniculatus... | ecosystem: Host-associated > Annelida >...
ACAGTAAACTAAGAAAAAAACACAAGCACACATGCAGTCACCCAGACACACACAAACACACCAAATAAAAGCAATAAAACACACTAACAATTACTACCGGCTATCGGCTATAGCGGCAAAATGTCTCGTTTATTTAATGATGATATTTTATCTCCTTTCATAATGCTTCCATTATATTTTCCTCCCTTTTCCCGCGTTTCTCCGTTACTCAATACTCTCTCCGTTTCCGTCTTCTATCCCCATCCTACCTACCCTCTGCTCCCAGTAGATGAGGTATGCGAAAGACCAGGGTATCGCCGTAAGACAAAAAAAAATTTTTAAATAACACGCGATTTGATGGATTCTGTTGCACTTTTGCGGTGAACCTGTTGCTGCTAGTTTTCATTCTCGTTTATTACATGTAAGTATAATAAGTAAGTAAGCAGCATTTGTAGCGCGCCACATGTCGTGCTTGTTTGAGCCCATGAGAACATTTCTCTCAGTGTGGAGAAAAACCTCACGACATCAACAGGCAGTGCCACATCACGTAAGCCTACATTCGTCAGTGGTCCTAAAAATGAAAATTTCGCACAAACAGCTACACCGGATTTCTACCTCAAATTAATTATCTACTGAATGAATTTACCGTCTTTTACTACGAGCCAGTCTTACTAAGCAAAGACGTCGCCACGCCTTGTGGTAACATGTCATGCGGCCGTCCACCTACGCGTACACGCCCTCTGCACCGCGCTCAGTGTGCAGTGGGCGTGCAGCCAGCGCTCAATCCGTCAGTCGCAAGTAAACACGAGCTACACGACAGGATATGCGTTATTTTCACGACGGTTTTGATGTCTGACGACCTTGATCGTTGACTTTTTGAGAAAAAAAATTGACACACCACTTATCCATGTCCTTAGAACGTTCACACAAATGTTGGTTCCTCTATGCCTTTTCAGTTTTGAGCTAGGAGACAGTAATGGACAGAGAGACAGACAGACGTACGGGCAAAACCTGTAATACGGCTTACTAGGGTGGCCGCGTAATAACAGCGGATGCAGCAGCGGGCGCTGCGGCTGCTGTCACTGTCTGGAGTGATGGTAGGTCTATAGATATAAGCAATGCATTGATAGACAGAAGTTCAGCGGGTGCCGGCTTGTACGTCAATCAACAGCCAAAAAACGTGAATAGCAGGCGCGGCTTGTTTATCGCTCGATCATGCTACTGGCACCGACACCGAACCGAATAACCTCTAGCAAAACCGTAACGATACACTCGCAAACAATGCCGGTCGTAAACAATTATGATATCATTATTTTAAATATAATTGCTGTTAACTGAGAAGTGCGAAATGCGATAGGCCATTAAACCGTGCGGTATTGCGTTTTTGTTTCGATACGAAACAATCCGTCGTGCGGTAAAAAAAACCGGCGTGGGCCTATAGCGAGGGTAATAGTATATCGCACGTGCTGGCAGTGAATGTTTTTTTTACCCTACACTGCCGTGTAAAGCGCAGTTAACACGTGCTCCGTAATCGCTGACTGCTCCATCTACTTTATGTTCCGCGCGTTTACCACGAATAACCGCACTAGTGTTATCGTACTAAAGAAAAGTCTTCCGTCGCGCTGAGCTTATTCTATTTGCAGTCTGTTGAATCTGGTGGCTCGTTATATACCGAGATAGTTTATCTGCCCGCAGACAGTCATTCACCGAAGTAGTAATCACTTGACGGCGACCCGACCGGGGTGGAACTCACGATCTTCTGATCTTAAATCCGACGCCTTATACCGTTATGTTATCAAGCCACCATTATGTCAAACCGCCAGCCAGTTATCACGCCGGCAGACGTATAGACATCATCATTTTCATTAAGGATTCTGATGAAACTCGTTGCATACTGTAATACACGGTGTTGCTACGAGCATGACATTGTGTTGACGAGCATATAGCACGTGGAGCGACGACAGGAAATGCAAGTCGCTAGGCCACGCCGAGCATATCTGTAATGCAGAGTGAGATTTTGAACATACACCGTGGAACAAAAAAAATCCAAGCAAATTTGTTTCTGTCAGAACTTCCTCAAAGTTATACCGACTTCGACACGTTATGGCATAAAGATGGCCAAGACGATACAATTACATGTATGCGAGATACAATCGCTTCCCACCTCACCTTATTTGTGCCAACGCACTACCGTGTTAAACGTATAAACGTTCCAAATTGTTACATTACACAACTCTGAGTTGTTGTCTGCATTAATTGTTTTAGCGACTTAATTAAGAAGCAGTAAACTGAAATGTCGTTCATTCAGCAGAATTATAAAGTTGTATAACAAATCGTTTAAAAATTATCAGAATTTGCGCTCAAAATGTGCCCCGCACACATGGATACAAGCGCTTTCACGACGACGTCACTGGCTGATATTGCGACATCAACGATTGACCGACTGGTCAAACTACGCCCATTCATCGATCAGACGTGTTTTGAGTTCACCATCGTCAGCTATTTTGTTGTCCACTATTTTCGGCGTGGAATATTCACTACCAAAAAATTGTTAAATCACGTCGAATTGATTATGCAAATGTGAGCAAACACAGCGTAATGTATCTGCATTTAATACGGTAGTGCGTTGACGCACATTAGGTGAGGTAAAAATGACTGCACCTCACATTATTGTAACGCCCTGGCCATCTTTGTGCCAAAAATTATCAAAGTTGGCGGAAATTTGACAAAACTCTGGCAAAAAATTGCTTGGATTTTTTGGGGGGACACGGTATATAATGCTCAACCGTGATAACAACATGCGACAGCGAGCGCGCTCTCGCGGCTGCGGAAGCAACTGAAACACTACTACCAGATATCACCATGGCAACCGACAATGATTTCTCACTGAGTCACTAACCCTAACCCATATGCTCCAACACAGTAACACTGTAACACACACTAGAAAACTGTGACGGCCCAGTGCCGACCTATTTATACGGCCGTCCGCCTGACCTTTGACCGTTTGATCTGAAATTGGGTACACAGATTAGTTCTGCCGTGGGGAATGTTTGCACCAATTTGTCGTGTCCTTTAAACACTGATGCTTCTTCGCTGTCATTTCCGCTTTACCAGCGCAAATCCTCTGTCATATGACGTCCCTGTATTTTCCGTATTCTGTCCAATGTAGCCTAATAAATTAATAACGTCGCCAATGCTTTTACCAGAAGGCCTAATCGGAAGTTATATATCAACGTGGCATGTCTGCAAGGTTTTTAATCCAAAGTCTCTGCAGTCGTCTGTATCAACGTCTTCGTTTGATATTGTAGCGTTGCGTGTGTTGCTGACATTAATCTGTAGGTTACATGAAAAACAGCGCTGAGGGGTGGCGCATAAAAAAGGAACACGCACCGGCAGTGTAAAAGGCCGAGAAGTGAACACTATTTTTGTTGATGAATTGATTTGCAGCCAGCCAAAAGAATCGACCGATCGGGCACCCACATATCGCCTGGAGAAATTTTAGGCCTACGCGCAACTCCCTTTTCTCGTCGATCATATAGCAAAACTGGTTTTGCAGCTCCAGCTTAAAACATGTCGTCGAATGAAAAATTAAATGTCTCACTTTATACTGCGTCATCCTCTAGAGCGCATTACTGACGTAAGCTACAGCGCGTCATAACGCTAATCCGGCGTCGTGTGTCTGCAGTGAGAAAGAAATTAAAACTATCATGCAGCTTCGTCTCGGGGAGATGAGAAATAAATGAGAACTAAATGTAGGCTCTATATGGATTTTTTAAACTATCGTCTTACTTCACAATCTCACTTTTTCCGTATTAGACGAAACAGTTTATCAGACACTTTGATCTTTTTTGATTTAACTAAATACTAAGCCTAATTTCTCGTCCGAAATTGAATATCTCTTTACCGCGATCTATTTTTCACAATAAAAGATGTAATCCTAAAAGAAGTTTGCGCTTAAATTTAAACGTATTGTAAATCTGTAGTCATTTTTCATGCATTTTAGTATAAGTGGGGAACGCGTTCCCTGTCTGCCAGAGCCTGGAAATAAGCGAGGAGACGGCGTCCCCTGCGTAGGCTGCGTTCCCCCCAATACACCCCTTAACCATTTTGTGGTGCAGTAATTACAACTATACAAGGTCAACCACGCAACACAAGTCGATGAGGCTCAACTGGTAAACATATCATGCAAAGAACGATGAGAATCTATTCACCATTTTATGGCAAACCAGCACATAAAATGACCATAAAAGCGCACAAAACACTCATCTAGGGCTACCCGCAAACAATACCGCTGGCAGAAAAGTATTTTACCACGACTATAAATAATTATGTGAAACTGTGCATGACATTAGCAAAATGTAGGCCTCTGTAGCTCCATGGGCAGGCTTCGTATAGGTTTAACTGGATTTTTACAATAAGAAGTAAGGAAACTGCAAGAAACCAATTTCTGCAGTCTCAGCGCGTTTCTATACAGTTGCCATGCAGCACGTCGCGCATGAATGTTTTGCGTCATGTTTTACGACCGCGAATGATCTTGCTATATGGTTATCGATACCACATGTGCAAGGCTACTGGACAGGAGGTCCTACACACCATGACTCCCTGCAGAGATGCGGCCATATCACGCACTGATCACTCGATCTGTCGGCAACAGGCAAGGTCGCCCAGAACTTTGCCTGCTGCCGATCCGACCGACAAGGAGCTCAGCGAAGATCTGGAAAATCTGGCGCAATAATCTGATCAGGGACTCGCACATTTTCTACACTGTGACGACGTAGGGGAACCGCAGTTCTGGTGAATTGCAACTTTTCCATTTTACAAGATAGTGCAGCAACAGTATTAAGGTGAGGTGGGCAAAACTATTTTCCCTTACGTCAAGTTTCTTCTTGATGTTGCACGCCATGAAATATTATTAGAATCGGCCAACTTTTCACGGTGCTACTAAGAAAATAAAAGTGGATTGTTTGGGGGGCACAGTGTACTGTTGCGCTCGTACTGCCTATCTCTAGCACTATGTCTGCAGTGGTATAATGGATGCATCCATTCAACATCAGTGAGGACTGCGATAATAATAAAACAGTGAATGAGCGAATGTCGTAGCGTGTAACATTCGCGAAGTCGAATGTGGCTCTCATTTGGTCGTGTATTAGCCAAAGCATCAGCTGAACGTACTGTGTTAACCTGGTCACGCTAATGACGGTGCGTTATGCGCGTGTACACGGTAAGGTGTTTACGCTTTGCATGCACTGAAGTCACAACGGGCGGCATTAACTGACGTCAGTTGCACGTGAGACCAGCAACAGCTATTACCTAGTAGCAATAAGCAGTAAGCAGTATAGGCCTACACTACTGTTGTAAAGTTAAGCAACGATTCCAGAAACTGGAGATGCGCACCATCAACATATCGATAATACCGCAATATCGGCATCCGGCATACCGCGGTGTTTTGCCACGTCGAACCAGCTTCAAAATCGCAAAGATGGCTTGCTGTAGGGCCTAGAGTTCAGCGTGCACCACATAACAGTATATCTATGGGCATATTGCATAATGAATTCTCGGTGAAACAGCTATACAGTTTAGTCTTCCTTCAGTGGGAACTTGGAAGCACTGGATAGGCCTATACTTGGGTGAGACCGCGTGTGGCAGCTGGCATACGGAAACAAACTTGTTGTCTACGGCGACTGATAAGTCATGCGGTCGAGGTCTCGGGGACGTCTTTAGTTAGGTAATTTAGTTTATTTATGACTGTACAGAAACTAAGTAATCTCTATACGGCTGAAAAATGCAGGCCTACTTAAAGGCGTTAATTTTCCGCACAGTATAGCGGCGGTAAATAACGGATAATCTGGCATTCTGCTGAGCACATGTATGCAGTATAGCCTATACCTCATACGTATTCGTATCCCAGGTATGCTCCTGAATATGTACTAGGTAGGCATATTGACATTACTGTACTGGTTTAGCAGCGTCAATAGCCGTAAACTTGCATATGTTTCATGCCAGAAACTGATGCTGTCAGACGATCAACAGGTGCTCATACCATAAAAATTATACTCGACAAACTGTCAGTACCATGCACGACTATTATGTTGCGTTCGTTTTTACAGTCGCCTGCAGCCACGTGCAATAACTGTCCAGTCCAAAAACATTCTTGTCTTGCTCGTCAGCCGTCAATTTTGCCAGTAATTTCAACTGTTTCGAGCTCGTTCTTTCGCACTCTGGTCTGACTTATTTGCCTATTTTATGAACTTCGTTAGACTTTTTTGCGCCGATGTTTTCACTGTATTCATTCAGACGGCATAGGTCTCACGATTGGTCTCGACATCCAAGTCTTTTTAGTCTCTAACTCTGGCGTCTTGATTTTAGTCCGTCGCTCATCTTTCATGTTTGGCGTAGTACATTTTGAAGGAAGTCGGAATTCACTTCATCTTACTTCATCTTTTTATGAAAATTTAATGCACTGTTCTCCATTATTAAGCCTACTTATAATACAGTTATACTTATTGTTTGTTATTAAGCGTTAGCATCGTCAGTTTTAAGTTTTTAGATTTTGACCTTGTTCACATAAATGTCACAGTTAATATCAGATGATAAAATGCTCATAGCACCGCACTGGACATTTACATCAAAGTGCACAGTAGTCCGCATGGTGGTCGTCATCATCAGCACGCAATCGTGCATCGTGTTGCCCACTAGACTTCAATGGCACTCGCACTCACAGCCTGCCCAGCACAGCGACGTTGTCTGTAAACAGCGCCAAATTAAAAATGATCACAAGAAACGCCACGAAGGAAGTGTCAAGAATCAAGATGACGTTCGGACTGACGACTAGATTGCGACACGGAAACGATCTAATCGGAAGAGCACAATCAGCGAAGATCCGCAAAAAATGGACAAGAAGCAGAGGTGGCAGCTCTTGGACAGACACGAATGGCGTCGGAGTGTGGCCCAATGTGTCCACGTAGTGGACGCGGGATGAATCAAGGTCAAGGTCAAAGTCACGGAATGGAAGGACCGGTGAGAAAAAGCTCATAGACAGGTGAACATTTGCCGAATCACCACAAATAGCACGATGTGTATATATAAATACATGGTCAAAGGCCGTAATTCACCCGCGACGCCTACAGGGCTCAACGACAAACACTTCAGAAAACAGTAGCTTGCTGTCTCTATATGTCCAGGGTTGTACGTGCGTCGATCACGCCACGTCACCGAGACACCCTGCTGTTGAGTCAGTACCGGGGACGGACCTACATCATACGAGTGTGTGACGTTTGTTCACACGCCAATCAGACACTGAACCGTCACGCCGCCGCCACTCAACCGGCCGGCTGAACGGCGTCTGCGGTTTTTACATGACGAATAAACAGCTAGTTATGACACAGCAAAGCTATAAGCTACAACTGAGCGAAAGAGTAAAACCCAAACTCCACTACTTCAATTAGCTAAGGACTTGTGTCCAACAAAGGTAAAGATAAAGAAAAAGAGTGGTGTACAGCTCTTAATGACAAACCCATCGCAGAACTATACGGAGTGTCGCCTGCCATATAGAATCACACAGTATTAGCTGCAACCCGACACAAGTGAACGCGCCCCGCCTTAACCCCATCAGCAGCCAGACAGGCCGGTACTCGACTTGTCTAACCCGGAGGGATGGAAGGCTGAGTTGACCGTCTTGCTAATTATATACCTAGATGGTTTACCTGTCTGCTGACAATCACTCATCTGATCTGAGTAGTAATCACTTGACAGTGCCCAGACCGGGAGTCGAACCCGCGACCTCTCGATCGTAAGTCCGACACCCTACCGTTGCACCGCCGAGCCATCGTCGTACAAGTGGAGAGCATTCTGACATGTCCGGGTGTTGTCAGATTTTCTTCGATTTTTAATGGACTTGCTGAAGAATGTGTTGCAGATTGGCTGCAGATTTTCAATTTGTTGCGGATTTTGTCGAGCCCAAAACTTGTGGCACAGCATGTGGTACATCTAATCCGCAACCAATCTAAGAAAGTGTAGTTTGCGCCGCACAAAACGTCGACACGTATAAAAGAGAACATAGACTGTAATGGCACTGACGAGTTCGACTTAACAGCAGAGAACCTGCAGGTAGTTGGCAATCGATCGACAGCAGAGTAACACAATCGAACGACGACGACAGCAGAACTGGCACCTAGTAAATAAACCTGAAACGTTTATTGCGTGCAGAAGTTCGACCCGACGTCACGTCGCTGCTATAGGGCGTGCCAACGAGTAATTACATACAACGACCGACCGACGCCTTGTCTAATATGAATTTCACGTGTAAACAGCATCTCACTCACCTATAGGTCTTCAGTGTTACTAATTCAGACTCGAAGCAAAATAACTGCGTTCAGAAAAGTCCGTTTTGTCGCACGGCTCTAAGAGAAAAAAAGTCTTTTAACGAAATATCAGATAACACAGATGACGGAACGGCGGTTCTACGATCTGACAGTGATTGCATTTGTTCGCTGTCTCATCATAAGTTAAGTAAAACATGGGACTTTTAGCACTGCATTTAAACGACTGGAAAATGTTGCAACGAGATGCGTTTTGAGAGCCGAAAATGCGTCAAAATGCGTTTACCACCGGCGCTCTGTTCCGGACTTCGCTGCGGGAGCTGATAACACTCCACACACTCCATAGCTAAATTTGGGTAAAAAGACGGAGTGAACAACAATGGGAAGGAAAGGGAGAATGAAGAAACAAAATATCGAAAAGTTATAATAACTCAGTGCACTTTTTCAAAACGAATCAATCTATCAGTTATATATAACTGAAGTGAAGCAATAGTGCTTGGATGACCAGCATTCAGTAGTATACAACAGGACAGACTGTAGCAGAACATACATGTAGGCTTACAGCCGGTGACAATGATTCCGAATGTTTAATGACGACGACGACGACGAGAACACAATGTGAGATGGAATACTGCAGTGCGTGCTGAGCGCCAAGTAATCCGGCGAGCGACGCACAAATAATGCATGATAAAGAGACCAGGTTTAGTCATGCATGCTACATATACACTCTTCACCGACCGACCGGACGATGGCTTGCTGTGACAACGACGAAACGCGAACTTACTCCGCATTTAATCCCCACTTTCCGACGAATAACACAAGCACCAAACTAACGGCGAAAACGATTTCTTGCACATGTAGGCTACATTTTCCACCTGCAGAGAATGTCTCGGTGTCGGAAACTCTTCAAACAGAATATAGGCCTATACTGAAATTATAAACAGAAACACGAATGTCGCACGCAGAAACTACATGCTCGATATAAAGGGTGCCCTGCTTCTATTTTTCCTTAATAAACTTATAACTAGAAAACCAAAGACGAGGTTGGTAAGCTTCCCATATAGCGAATCCGGACTCCGGACGCTTCGGCCGTCACACGAGTTGTTATCGCATGATTTTGGATAGATTTTGCCCAAGAGATATTTCGCCCCTCCACGTAGGCTGCCCTTAGTCGTCTCGATCATGTCCTTGATCTCGCCGTGGCTGACAATGATCATTCATCCCAGGTTTGCAGTTGGAAATAAACACATCTGTCTTTTTTTCTAACTAAATTTTTATAGAGGCTTTTCCCTCCCGCGCACGGCACTGCGATCGCAAAAAAAATAGAACTCACTGTGAGTGTTAAAACTTGACCGTTGTAATGAGATCGGGCATGGCAGTAACACTGCCAAGCAGACGCAGTGTGCAAGGATAGCGTGATGCCGTCGGCTAAAACGTGCAGCGGCGTAGCATCGTTCAATAACCCGCAAACCACGTAGGCCTACTGTTATACTGCAAAGCAGCACCATCCGCTGCCAGCAATATAGAACTAGATGTATATATCATGATCTCGGCCATACTACACGCACGTAATAAAAATATGGTATACGGACTCCGCGAAATATCACTTTGTTGCAACGTTCGACGCATAAGCATAACACACCGACTTTACTGATCTTCCTATTAGCGTTCGTAATTAATATGCTCAGCATCAGAATCGACATACTTCACAGTTATGGATTTACAAAGATTTCTAACTTTCTGCAAGCTCCAAATTTTGCATTTTGAACGAAAATTTTCGAAAAAAGTAATAAAATTGGAGAGGAACAATTGCTACATCGCTATTGACTAAGATGGTCAACCTAAAAGGCTACAAGTTATCTAAAAAAGCTTTTGAGTTTGCAACCGAACAGCGAAAACAGCATGATGGAAACACTATTGCAAATGTGCAAAGAAAGGGTATTGCAAATGGTAATAGCGGCTGCTGCAAAACTATACAAGATATAGAAACGTGCGAAGACGAAGACAGTCCGATAAATGCAAATAAACAAACTGTTCTAGAACGTTATTTTCATGCATGTAAAACGTGCTGCGGACTAATTGGAGTCAATAAACGTGTCTGAGGTAGCTTGGTTATACAGCAAATCGATCAGAGCTACTGGCATTTATAGTCCGGGACGATCCTCTTCGATTCGGAACTGTCGGTAGACCTAATCTTATAATCGGCCGGATCTCTCGAGCATGCATTGGTAGGCCTATAGATCTGCAGGCGCGTTTATCGACGCAATCAACTCGACCGCAATTCATCGCCGCACAAACGGTATTCGCGAGTTGCCATACTCGTAGTTTTCAATAAGACAAAATGTTCCATCCATTCCGACTACTATTAAATCGGTATACAGTATATATGATTAAACCAGGCAATACAGAGAAACTTTGTGAAACACGTTTAGGCTGTTCAGCGACCGGTTACCAACTTACCGGAATACTTAGTGAAAGCGTCAAGGAATTCCAAGCTGCGCAACTAGAGATTCTTATTTCTAGAGCGAGTCTTAACTCCCTAAATTCTTAGCAGATACAGATACTTCCAGTTAAAGAACCTCCTGGATTATTCGATCCGGTTTAACTGACCATTATTATCACAGAGATTAATTAAACAGCTTACACTCGGAATGCACCATGTGGTCAGATTTTATAGCTGCCTGTCGACTGCAGCTTTGATGATGCCGTCTTAATAGACAGCATCACGGGTTTTGACCGTCCGTCTGTCTTTATCTACGTCCAATACAGGGCTAAATTGGTGTGAACGTTCCATAGGGTAAAAGTAACAGGTAGGTCAATTTTTAGTTCAAAAGGTCAAAGGTCAAAGGTCGGGGTTAGTCCGGTTTGAGTTCCGGTTGCGCAGGTGACGAAACTATGAGGACGGCGGCATAATATGTCGACACTGGACTGACATATTTTCCTAGTTAGTATGTTTTATGCCGACAGTGGCTGCGTATTTTATATACCAGTGCATTAGGTTCTCGTTTGAAGTTTCGTTCCAGTCTGCGATGGCTCGTTGTCAGCTGTGGTTATATTTTCACTGATTTACAATGGCAAGAACAGCGGCAGCTTTAGCCGACTGCGCCTGCACACTGTTAAGTTGAAGCAGTCATAATCTAAGTGGCAACGAATGTCAATCGACAGAAGCATTTTTTCTTCGTCTTATTTTACTCCAACGTTTCGTTCTATTGCCAGAGGTTCAGTCTTGTTTATTCGTTTTCGCACTCTCTGGTAATTTGATGCCATAAACACGCACACGGCTCAGCCACCGGACATTTTTGTATAGGCCTATACGTCGCCATTTTTTTCTCTCTCTCTTTCGTCATGTCTCAGATTGTATCAAACTCCATACATATACAGGGTGTTTCAAAAGTGACGTGACACCATGACGTTTCGTCATTATTTAGATAGACCACCAAAAATTTTTAAGCCAACATTTTTACAGAAGTACTGCTAACTGATCACACATATTCAACAGTGTGTTATTTTCGTTTACGAATCTTGAGGTTGCAAATTTTGTTTCCATTGTTATTGTGAAAACTACCGCACGGTCAACTGCATAAAAAATTTGCACGGGTACGTCAACAGAAAAACACAGAATGCTGAAGAAATGGCCGGCAAGTAAGCAAGCAAAATGATTGCGTGATTTCGTAATACGATATTAGCTGAAGTCTGCATTAACTCCTCGAGCACTGCATTGCCGTCTTTGTCTGTGACTGTCTGTCTCCGTCGGTCTCCATATGCTTGTATTCGTCTACAGCGAGAAGAACGGACAATGTTGGTAAACCGGCTGCGGTCGCCCGGCATATCCATAAGTCAATAAGAAGCTTAATGCCGCTCACGTTTTTATCAAGGTTTGTCTCAGTCTGTCTGTACTGCTGTAAACAGTAGCGCTCGGCGAGCAAGCACATCATCCAAGTCAGTCACGTAGCAGCAGCAGCCAGCGACATGAATGAGTCCACCGTGGACCATCGATCAACCGATAAAAACATGCATGAACACGCTGTATAAGTAATCAATATAGTCACACAGACATATGAGAGACCCACATATATCGTATACAAGAGAAGCTCCGGGGAGAGAGAGAGGAGGGAACAATTAGACACGACTGATTGTCGGTTTACACGCCACAGTTTCTCAGTGATATGATGATACAATAGATTGATGAGAGCCAAAAACGGGATCCTGGAGGACTGTCCTCGAACTCCAGAACACCTCAAGAACAAAATTCTGTGGTTTTGATCTTGGCCTTGAGCAGTAGTGGTCTTTGGATGCATAAAGATAAAAGTAGCATTTAACACAATGTCCAGACTCTAGACGCAAGCCAAATCAACAGTTCTGACGCATACTGCACTCGATGGCTTTTGCCGCAACTGTATACTCCGCTTGACAGCCCTAGCTGCGAAAGGTCAATTTATGCTGATATCCGTCGGCGAAGCGACGTTTTTTGCTGCCGTTAGCTGGAAAGTCGTTTTACTCCATTTACACGCCGGCCGGGAGCGTGCAGAATTGCCTCATCTACGCAATCGAGAAGCAAAAGCTGCTGGATACAGCTGAAGCTGCAGTAGACAGAATGCAACCATCTCAATGATCCCACCCGGTGACGTAGACAAGGGGAGGCAGGGGCCCAGCCCCCCAGTCCTACAAACAAAACAAGCATACGTTTAAACTGCATCACACTTGCCAATTTGGTCAGTTTATTCTCGGGAAAATAATTAAAATTGTTTCCACTCGATTTCATCTTTTAAAGCTAAAATGCACCAAATTAGATTTCGGCTGAGGCTCCGCCTCTAGGGCAGCTGACAGCGCTCTTCAGACTCTGTAGCTAGATTTTAGGCAGTCCTAAGCGAAGAAAAAGGAAAGAAAGAGGGGAGAAGAGGGGAAAGTAGAGAAGGGGTAAAAAAGGAAAAAAAGGAAGGGGGACGAAAAGGGAAAGGGGAGGGAAAGAGAGGCGAGGCCCCCAATTAAAATTTCTGGCTACGCCACTCAGGGCCTTCCACAGAGGGGGGGATGGAGACAAACTGTCTCCAATTTAGGTAAGGGGGGAAAGCTTCCCCCTAGCTTTCCCCACCTGAGCTGGGAAGATTAACCCACGAACGTTTTATCAATTAGTTGTACTTTTGTGTGGAATTTGTTTATTGTGACAACTGACAGTGACACTGCCAG
>Ga0209454_1001980_pt1 | contig 13477 bp, 6 predicted proteins | sample WorMetHERISLAND1_2_FD_187400 | JGI IMG/M metagenome (GOLD analysis project Ga0209454, IMG submission 187400) | Marine gutless worms symbiont microbial communities from Max Planck institute for Marine Microbiology, Germany - Olavius geniculatus... | ecosystem: Host-associated > Annelida >...
CTATAATTTAATGTTATCATCACGATGTTACTCACTTCGCTCCCCCAATTTTCACTGCGCATACCCCACGCCACTATTTGTATCATGGGGAGGTTCCAATATCTCGTAGTAATTGGAATGGACGCGCCGGGCACTGACCCGTAATGCACCTATAGGCCAGCTCAAGACGGTCATGAGCGACAGGATTGTGGGGGACTGGGGCAGTATCGGGGGCCTGACTTTCGGACTAAATTTGGGAGACAGATACGGTGAATATAGGCTATGATACAAATAGTGGCGTGGGGTATGCGCAGTGAAAATTGGGGGAGCGAAGTGAGTAACATCGTGATGATAACATTAAATTATAGGCTTCTGACTTTTTCAGACGGTGACTCATACTGGACAAAATGCACTCCATGACTCCACCTCTTACTTGCTTATAAGATTTTAAAACTAACTATTTTTTCAAACTTTGCAAATTTTATTGACTAGTATGCAGTCGCGTATCAGAAGTATATGATGATAAGTAGGCCTAAGCTTATATGGCGTAGCATAAGTAACCTTCAAAGTTTTTATTGTAAAATGTTTGTTTAAATTTAGGGGCAAATGTTGCGTATAGATGAAAGCGACGACCACCCCCGTTCCAGTAGCGATGGTCTCTCTTTGGGTCTATGCATGGACTACTGGATAATGTGCTAGAATAAAGGTCTCCTTGGGGTCTATGGTGTTACCGGCTGCTGTATGGTTGTAGAGTCTACTGTTAGAAGAATGATGGATGATAATGCTTGCTGAAATGATGCTATCCTCAGTTTACGCGGTAAGTGGCGTCACGGTGTGGCGGGCAACAAGCGATTGGCTTTCGACGCAGACGGGACTACAGAAATAATGTTAATATCTCTCTTAAGCTATGCCATTTCGATATTTAGCGCACTGGTGGGACACTTGCGGAGATAATAGCACTGATATAGCAGACTGTTGGCTGTGAGAATGGAAAGTAGACCTATCGAGTGCATTTTCTTTTTCTATCATGTGCTTTTCTGGCCCATCAGTAATTCGCGCGTCTTTCTTCCATAAATGTTATGCATCATGGGATAGCTTCCTATCCCATTTTGATCCATATTGAGTTAATATTGATCCAGTTCGCAGTATTAGAGATGTGTGTGTGTGTGTGTGTGTGTGTACTCGTATATCCCGTTCACGATGAATGAAACATGAAGCAGAGATGAAGCAAAAGTATTCAAAATACAAGAGCACGACGTATGCTCTAAGTTTGCTTCATGCTTGCTTCATCGTGTGAACGGAGTATTATACTGCTGACGGTTAGTCGTGTACAACGTCGCCCCCCGTTTATCACACGAGTACTCAGTTTGCTACAGAAAACCGCTTATAGCAAGATGATCTATTGTCTAACAGCGGTTCAAGCCGCTATGAATATGTATAAGTCTTTATCGCTCGGTCTGCATGTCTGTGCTTGCAGGGAAGCGTGACTGAAATAAAAGCACAAAGCCAAACTTCACCGGTTGGATTTGTCGTGCAACAAGCTGCGCAACGTCAAGACGTTGCGGATTTGTTGTAAGCTTTCGATTTGATGTGTTCTTCTTGTACAAAAAAATTAAGGTGACAGGTAAAGGTCTGGTACTTGCCATGACGCTGCTTACATGAGTCAGACTCGCGTCCAGAGGAGCTTGCTATCCCGAAAGTGGCAGCTGATTGGCACGAATTAATGGCACAACTTGTTGTAGATTTGTACAACAAATTCAAATTGCAGTAGTGGAGGTCGGGCATCAAAACTGATCCACGCTTCTGTCAACAGTGTTCGTCATGTAATCCGTCATCATCAGCAGCAGCAGCAGTCACTCAAGACAACTCTCATTCTTTCTCTCATCTGTCAGCTAAAGTTTTTTTCTCCTAGCCCCACTCCTTCCCTCTCCAGCTGTCCATATTGTCTATAAGCTACAGCCTGAGTCTATATCTTAAGACTCCATGCTTTAGCCTACATATTGCTAAACACTTAGACAAATGTTGTTTGTTTATGCTAACTTTCAGTTTTGTTTCTTGATGTCTCCGCTTTTGAGGTGATTGAACAAGACAGACTATGTTCCCGAAGACTTTGCCGGTTAACCAGCAAGGTAGGCTCATCACCTAAAAGAGTATTTCAGGCAAAAATACCAGGCAGTCTGGCCAGGAAGAACACAGCTACCCCTACGTGTAAATTTCACAATGAGCCCAATAATAACGAGGAATTTGGAGTGGGTGATGGTGCAAGACTGGTGAGGTAATTGTACTGCTGCTGCTGCTGCTGCTGCTGTTAAGTCGTATCAGCAGTTCCACTGCAGACTTCTTCACTCCATCCATCAATCACTGTCAACCCTTCCCTCGTTCAGTGCTGTCATGGGACCTTCAAATTTATGAACTGCAGTTCACTGCACTGGAGTGACTGGAGTACACTGGCGCAATGCATCACGGTATACCAGCTGTCGTACGGGATACACTGCTGTAAAGTAAGTAAGCAAATGAGTAAGTTACCGTAAGTTGTAGGCTGTTGTTTCCACAGATAGTAGTAGGCCTAGGCCCCTACATTACATGTAGGGCCTACCTCGACACTGTTATTAAAATTACGCCGCACGCCAAGTTCGTCGTCGTCTGTGACACATGTAATGTGGCTGAACGGTAGGTCTTACCGGAAAACTTATTAAACGATTAATTAGCTTGGTGTCACATTCTTCGCATACAAAATTTCAGCGATCCAGTGCAAGGAAAACATTTTCAAATTACAGGTTAAACAGAGGTGGGTAGGGAATATGTACGTTTTTCAACCGATAAGTCGCCGTATCTTGGAAACGGTAAGAAATAGGGCCAAGGTTGCTATTGATGACTAATAGGAAGTCGCATAAGCCCTACTAGATAACACGGTCAAAAATTGTTGACCTTAGATGACTGTAAAGAGTCACTATGCACTCTGTTATGCCAATCGTGTAGTATTGTTGCTAAACGATACGTCGTAAGAGGTCGGCGATGGTACCGTTGGATAAAGCAAAGTCGAGTTGATGTCAATAGTAACCATGTCTCTATCTGCAGCGGTTTGATCACAACTATGAATGCAAAGTTGCTGCCGGCAGCCATCACTTACGTGCGCCGAATTACTGTATACGCGTCTTATTCTTGATTGTAGCGTTCGATGTAGCAGAGTCACCGTAGAGTATAAAACTGTACTCGTTCTCGGAAATCGCTGTTTTTTCGCGACCGAAAGTCGGACGCTGGCCTTCGGATATAGAAGGTATTGACCGTACTGTCGGCCCACCCTGGCGACAGGTGAGCTTTATGTTGTTATTTGTTAGCATTTTGTAAAAAAAATAAAGTACGTGTTGGCAATAAAACAGCATTCTGTTTAGCTTTTTATCGCAATAGGTAGACGAGTTTTTGAATCAGAATCATAAATAGGCTTAAATTCTTTATTTTCTACACGACGTATATAGGCCCATATAATAGCCGTTGCAGTCATATTGTGGGCACAACGTACAGAAAGACGATGTCTCAACCACAACAGCGACAAATGACGTCATTTTTATCCATACAAAACGTGAATAAATCGGCAATCTTTCTTGCTTTCAGCGCCCCATAATGTGCACTGCGCACCTATTGTTTACTGCCAATACTACAACGTTATAATACAGTTTATGTGGGCGGTCCAGCATCTAAAAGTTTAGGGTTCTGCGTAGCAATAAAACAATTTAGCAATTATTATTTCCGTACTCATCCCTTTCCCCATTTTTTACTTACTGCAGTCATTTCTTTTTATATACAATCAGAGGCGGGATATCGCCAGAGGCCAAAACCTATCCGTCCCTTCTACCATCTCCTCCCTTCCCCTCAATCTCTTTTTTATTTTTTTCCTTTTCATTTCTTTTACTTCTCCGGATACCTCACAGAGCACCAAGTTGAAATCGTGATGGGGTTTGAAACATTATCCAGGGGTCTACCCAAAAATTTAACACGTTACGTGATTTGATGCATATTTTGGCGACACGTCTGCGGTTTTCCATTTTTTATTAGCAACATTTTGTCAGCACTGGAAACAAGAAGCCCAGCTGTCGCTGTGATAGCCGACCGACAATTCAGGGAAGTCTTGGCTTCCAAAATCTCTTCTCTGCCCTGCTACAATACTTCCTCCCAAATCCAAATCTACTCAAGTACTTTAAAACCATCAGGCCTATGCGACGCCTCATAAGAAAAATCGTAACCCCAAAACTCTAACAAATGTGCGGCGAATGGCTGCCAGTTTCCGTACGTCTGTGGTTGTTTTTTTAATGTCGCAGGAAGCCGGAAAAGTCACCAACGTTTGCAAGCGGTGACTCCGCTTAGTGAATGCGGAAGACACCAACACAGCAGCTGTAGCATTCATTGCCTGTCCCCTGCTTTGCTGCGGATAGCCGCCTGTGAGAGGAGTGTCAAGCTATCTCCGAGCTTGAGGAATTTCTGGAAGCAGTACCTTGCCATTCGCTCAACCCGCATTTTTTCTCTAGCCCAAAAGCTATGGCCGTTACGTGCGCCAAATTTTGGCCATTTGTAGGGGACATCGAGGGATGGTCAGGGGCAGAACAAAAAACACGGCCGGGCGGCTCGCTCGTGCGATGGCTCCATGCCAGTGTTAAGTGGATGTTTTGATAAGTCGCCACTCGATCAGCAAAGGCCATTAATCTAGTTGCGACGCTAATGTGGGGATTAAGCACAGCTTAATGAATGTAATGGTTGGAGTCTAGTCGGTGAGTTTTGATGCCTACTCCGCAAAATTTAGGGGCATCTGAACATTTTGCACTCATTTTTTGTAAATTGGCACTCCTTTTTGACTCCGATCTCGCTGGGTGTCTGTATAGTAATTTGTTAGTTCTGTTTGTGATGACAGATATTTTTTGTTCCTTCTGTATCATGCACATATACAAGGGCGACCATTAATCTGCTATGACAGCCCGGCGACACACGACAAATAAAAACTCAGGAACAACTCGCTTCGTCTGGTTAAAATTAGGCTACTGCCAAGGCTCAACGAAATCTTAAGACCGTTGGCTGTTTTACTGCCAGAGTTGAAATGGTGTTAATAGCCATGCCTTTACTTCACTTTACCTCCCCTATATTCCACTCCTCCTGTAATATCTCCTTCCTTTCTGCTAACAGCATTTCTGCTCTTCTTCCCTGTCAATATTCCTTAATTCAGAATCCACCTACACTGTAGGCGCTCGATCTGAGAGTGCAACACTGTGAGCTCTCCTGGTGGGTCTGAGAGTAATTCGACCACCATGCGCGTTATCGTGCATTCTGAGCCTGAGGTAAAAATAACACGTTTCGTAGGTAAGTAGTAATAAAATTTGCCCGTTCAAAGACAATGAAAATCTCCCACGCAAGCGAACGTTGGGCCTGTTGTTGAGGCTGCCCTATTTATACACCTACTCTTCCTACGCAATTTCCTGTTGTCTGCATGCGACTAAAGTGGACGCCATAGTCTTGCTGAGTGGATTGAGTCGCCTACGAATTTAACGAAATAATGAATAAGTAAGCTTCAAGTATAAGCCTGGATTTGCTATTTCGCTGAAGCGTAAAATCGCACGTGATATGGCGGGCATATTTTATGTTCACGATCAATAAATGAATCAAAATGCAGCGGACTAAAATACGGCATTATATAGCTATAAAATTAAACCAGCAGTAACTAGAAAGTAGGCGTAAAATACGAGATAACGTAATATAGAGTTGTTAAGCACGCCAATAAAGGACTGTTTCGGTGGAAAATCAAACAAGTTCACATACAAAACGGCGCTCGTTGAAAGGCGGCATTGCCGGAAGTGCTAAAAGGGCCGCAGCGACGTGCGTCGATAGTTGTTTACCATCGATTAGCACGGGCATGAAGTTGCGCCTGATGGAAACTAGCCTTTAGTGTGACGTGGGCAGTCTGTGTGGATGAACTACGATCCGCTAAAGCCGCAAATCTGCGTATATTGAGCGGACTATAAGTATATGCCGTCATTTCTCTCCGTCGATAAGGCTACAAACAGGGCCGTCGCTGAAGGTGAATGGCGAAGTTGGAGGCAACTGGCAACCTTTACATGAATATCAGATGAGCAAAGCTGTCAGACTGGCGATATCAAAATCTACAGGTAAAGGGGTCACTCGAGGAGTGGGATACGGGTAGTGCATGGTGTCTCTCTACACCAGAGAAGGGGTCACTGTAGTTTTCTCTCCAAAATTTTCGATTTTTTTGTGTGATATGGGGATGTGTTTGGGTGCGTTTTGGCACCATTTTGAGAATTAGCTGAGAGTTTGACAATTCGTCTGTGGTCTACTGAGGGCATATGCGCCCACAGTGCGCTCTCCTATGGTTACGCCAGTAAAAAATAGCTGCGCAACTTCTGTTGGGCTTCACCTGTCGCCCTCCATTTTCAAATCAAAATTATACATTTGCTACTATTTTAACGCTAACCCTTAGCTTTTGTCCTGTGGTTTGATTACAATAAATTATCGTTATGCATTCCTCGTAGCGTAACGAAGGGGATATGCTATAGAATTCCTTTGATGTTATGATTTGCTCGGCGCTGTTCAATTTAATGGTGTGTAGCGTACTTCTACTGAAATGATAGCACGGTAACGGATCAATATTTGCAGGTTCTGTTCACCGCTACCATGAATCAGTGTGAATTGCTGCTGCGATAGAATGCAGATACTAGCCGTGCGACAGAGCCTAGAACTGAAATCGATATCTTTCAACACAACGCCGCGCCGGCCGAGGTCCATACGAGAGCGTGTCTCAATCAGGTCCGCCCGCAAGCACCTGTTCAGGCCTGAATGAACACAGAGAAGGAGATGCTGCTTCTGTGCAGTTTCTCAGCGTGTCTATACTTTCATCGACTTTTTTGATTTTCAGCATAAAACGCTAAACAGCGGCGAAAATATTAACATGTCAAAAAATAATAAAGTTGTAGGATTTCAAGTAAGGCTAAATTTTTAGCGTAGGCCTACTCTTTCTATGTAGAAAGAAAGTTATTGAAAGCTCTAGTGAAAAAAAACGTTTAAGTACACGTAATGTTAGACCAGGACCAGCCTGCGTTGCTATAAAATAAGCCTAAGTAAATTTATGGAGCGTAGGCCTACAATGTCCACAAGGGTCGTAGCAAATCTGAGGCTGGAAAGGACTCGTGATAAAAAGACGGTGCTTTAGGCTGCAAAATTGATTTGAAAAACTCGTACGCTAAGTCTTTTCGGTTCTCACATTATACTAAGAAACCTCAAAAGTCCACATTTTAAGTTTTCAGCATTTTTAATAGTTGTGCAATTAAAATTGCTGACGATATGTAATTTCATATTTTAATGGTGATTTGTGAGTTCTGCTGTAATTTTTAGAAAATGTATAAGACGTGCTTCTTGGCTAGTAATTTTTTTATCCAGTCTCCTTTGCACACTAAAACCAAAAAAAAATTTTTTAAAAAGTTTAACTAAAAACTTTAATAGAACTTAAAATTTCAAAAATCCTAGTGTTTCCACACCGGAGGAAGGTACCGGTATCAAAAGATTAGCGCTATATCTCGTGAAATCACTGCCATGGATAGGCCTAGGCCTACTACCAGCCGTTGACAGGCGAGGCGAAGTGAGACGTTGAGCAAGTAAACCTTGCATGGCAGAAATCTTGACTGATCGACTGACAGACGAAAGGAATGACGTCATTCTACCAAGTTTACCATTTGTATATAGCTGTTCAGTTTAACCAGACGTAAAAAACAACATCTATTTCATAGTCTTTTGTGTGGTCTGGGCTTTGAAAAGATGTATGCCATCGGCTAAGTCTATACATGTTGGAAATTAACCACCCGCGATAGTCAATCTGAAAAAGTCTACCATCCGTCGTCAGTTAATTGGAGTTTAAGGAAGCTTCGACTAAAATTTATAAACACATCCAAACTTTGAAAAATGCTATAAGAACGTCTACCATCTGTACGACTGGATGTCCACCGTAAATAACCAAGTTTTGAGAAGGCTTTGGAAAAGTTTACCATCTGTAGCCAGAGTCATGCAACATGTCGAAGAAAAATTAATTAATGTTGCAAGCACTGCAGGCAGGAGCTAGCCCAACCACATTCTGAAAAAATGGTATATCACTTCCATACCATCTCATAACCTTGCCCCTCTTTCTTCCGCTCTGTTTTTTTCTCCTCTTTTTCTATCTTTATTCTCTTTCCCTTTTCCCCTTTTTTCAAAGCTGGTGGGGTTGTGAAGCGCTGTAAGCTGTAGTACGGCCGGAGTTCTGGTGACAAACGCATTTCGCATTCAGCGTGTCGTGACTTCGTTCGAACTGCAAAGTCTGCAAAGAACTGTAACACGCATATTCCTTACTGTAGTACTGTTCTAATAGCTGTAGTGATATCTGTGTTTTCCAGGCGTTCTGTGGTTAATCCAAGGCCCCAGCAAGCCGTAGGTTATCACTGCTAGGTAGCCCTGAATTCCCGGCAGTGCGCTAGACTAGTCAAGGCGCTAAAGCGTGGGAGAGAGACAGCAGCTCCAGATTACATTAGACATTGCGTTTATTCGACGTGTTGGGGGAGAGAGTAAAAGAGTAAAAGGGGCGGGGATTGGGGTGAAGGAAGAGGGTCGAGGGACGTGTGGGCCCAACAGACGGCTGTCGGTCCGATACGGCGCGTCACGCCGTCACACGAGCGTTCAATCAATAGAGAATTTGATCACGTCACGTTGTCACGTGCGCGGTGATGGGTCACGGAACGATAACGAAAATGTGACCTTTTCGTTAACGGTAACTGACTAGAAATAACGCGTTCAACTGCAACAATGCAACGCAGATACCAACTTTTCGAAATTGATAATTTTACATTATTTTTCCACAACAATAGCAACAAATCTAGAATTTTGTTTACGAATACTCGTAAAGAGAATTTTTTGTAATGAAAGCGCATATAACGTGAGGCACAATATACGATAACGCAACAAGTATAGCCTACGCTTGGAATGGCTTACCAAGTAGCATGTATCTACCTAACGGGGCCTGAAAAAAACTAATAAAGAACAAAAAAAACAAAGTTTAAAGCGATAAGGCAAACGGTAAGCTCGAAAAATTGGCTGTACTGCAAAAAGTATGTCGACATTGTAGAACATTTGTGGACTAAACACGTTTTCATTTTTAAGTGCAAGAGTGAAGAAAAGTCTGTAGGCCTAAGCCCATAGAAACTCATTTGTGTGGGTGCTTTGAACAAGAAATTTAAGTTAATGCTTACGAGACGCGCAACAGGCTATAGCAGATCCTGTTCGCAAACTGTCAGTCTATCTCCAGCCATTTCATCGCAGTTCATTCTTGGCGTGTGCGCTGCAGCGAAGATCGCAAAAATCAATAAAACCCTTTTTGGAAGTTCAGCGTTTTTTAAAGTCATCGATGTTGATACGACTAAAAAGCTCGTCACTAATGTTTGTTGTGATAGGCAGCACGCCCATGTCTATATGCAACCGTTTTCACGAAAGACTGGCCAACAACGCTATAATAACGACTTTTACAAGGGTGCCGCTCTTTGATGCTTTCGTGCGCAGGTTTCCTTGAGCATAGAAAGTGGAGAATTAAACCGTCGAAATCTACATTTAATGCTGAAAATTTCATAAGCAGCTTTTCCATGTCTATTTCAATTGATTTCGACGCAATTCGCTCTTGAAATGTGTCTCGCAGCCCGAAAACGCCAAAAAATCCAGTAAAAACTCCTATTATGGCGTTCAAAGTCATCCAAGGTCATTGAATTCAGTGGCAATAAAAAGCCAGTGTACGACTTCCTATTAGTTATTAATAGTAACCTAAGCCCTCTCTCTCACCGTTATTGAGATACAGCGACTTGGCTAAAAATCGCAAATTTTTCCTACCCCTTCTTATTTAGCGTTCTCGTTCGAGGTGACCCCCTACGAATTTATGGATAAGCTTTACGCTTCCCAAACTAGAGTTTTCCAGATAGCCGACAATGAAAATTTGGCAATCCTAGTTTGCACCATTTTTGACCTATATACCGTGTAACAGACAGAGAGACAGACAGACGGACAGAATTGCGATAGCTAAGACGCGCTAAAGCAGTAGCTGCTTTTGCGCGTAAAAAGTGACACTTTGTTGTCCCGGTCCTCGAACAGTTGCGGCTATGGCTGACAAACTGGTTTAAAGAACCTTCCAAAACTCTTTAAAAACCCGAAAATCCAAATTTTAGCTTTTAGTTTTTTTATTTAATGTGAAATTTAATACAGGTAAGTTTACTTGACAGACTGGGATAATTGCGCTACGTTTTGTGTCTAATTACTATTAATGTACAGTTGTACACTGTTATAATTTATAAAAAAAATGATGTCACAATAACATGGAAAATGGTGTACAGGATGTTCTTCCTGGGCCAAAATTTTGTGTCTTCTGTGTACATTAAAAAGATAAACCCAAAAACTGTTTTAAAACACTGTAAAAAGTAAACCACTTAAGAAACTAAAAAAATTCTAGTCCTCACAGGAAAAAATCGGTTGCTGTAGCCAATGTGTTCGATGTAGTGAAGAACTTCGTATTCCAATTAGTCAATCTCAAGTGGAATACTAATAATAGCTGTCACGGAACAAAAATGTCATTACAGAGGACTCAGTCTGCTGGTCTGCATGGAACAATATGACTTGTGACTTGCCGCGAGATTTTTGTGTAAAACACGCACAGACACAGAGACACACCGACAGACGGCTAGATCGAGGGACAGACAGGGATGAATAAAAACCACAAAACCCAAATTTTTTATTTTTTTTGATTTTTAAAAGCTTTTAAGCACGCATGAAAAGTAGTTGTTCTAAAAACCAATTTTTTGAGTAAACCCGATAAGCGGGCAATGTACAAAACACGACAAAACAGAGCAGGATAGGGCGGGACGCGATTCGCGTTGACTGTACTGTCGTTTATACAATAACGTCGGTTGACAAGCGCATAAAAGCACCAAACGCTGGTTGAGCTAATTTAGCAGCGGCACAGGAAGAACGGAGTTGAATGGGCGGAACATTGGACAAAATTGCGGACCTCTAGTCGACACGACGGACACACACAAACAATCACACCCTCACAGACACACGCACGCAGACACACAAACGCATTTCTCACTGTGATGTCTTTATCTTTCTGCTTTTCGTTACTTTCGATTGGGCTATTAGTTTGCTACTAAACGTACAAAATTGCAGTTTGCAAGCAACGTACGCACGTTGACAGACATCGATTAGGCCTAACATCGACAACAGCAAAAATCATTAAAAGGTGATATCACTCAGCATCGCAACCGCGACTTACCGTCAGCGTGTTGCTGAATAATGTCAGCTCGACAGTCGACACAGTTTAAGCGCGCTATGTGTTACTTGCGTACCATAAGAAATAGCGGTGTTTAGGTGGTTAGCGTGACATCTAGCGAGTGAGGTTCGAACTAACGACGTCATGTGACATTTCACGGCAAGCAAGCGAAATATCACGAACTTATAGGATGTCTACATGTTCAACAAAACATCGCATGCAACAAAAACAGGGCGCAGATACGTACAGTGTAACTCAGGTTTGGCAGCGCTATCACGCCATCGCACTGGTGGCGTCTCGTGCGATGGCGCTGCCAAACCCGAGTTGATTAACAGCTCCCCACGTTGTTTTTGTCACACGCGAGTTTCTGTCGCACATATAGGCACCATCTTAGTGTGAAGTTGTGAACGTCGCCTCAATTGCACCAAGATAACTCACGCCGTTTCCGAGCAGAATATTTATAGCAATTACGCCTCCACATTTTTAGCACGCACCGCAAAATGCAAGCAGGGCAAAGCGCCGTATTACCGTCGTATGTTGCCTGTCTGTCTGTCTGTCCGTCTGCCCGTCCATCCGTCCGTAACACTGAGGTATCGTGAGTTCGTGACTACATAGGTCGGGTTACTTGGAAAGTAATTTCACGAATCATTATTTTGCTTGGGATCTATCGCTTTCAGTTCTGGGAAACATTCTCACATTTTGGAGTAAAGCCGTCGTGCCCACGGTATAATTTGGTTAGTTATTTATCACCGACGTATCGTGTGACGTCACTTGGAAGCACGGCTGTAAACAGAAATATGCACATCGCGCGGTCCGTTTGCTACGACAGTAACGGGATGAAGACGTTTTTGCTCTAAGATTACGGAATGATGTAGGGACGACCAACGCCTTTTCGAAGCGGTTCCGCGGGGGTGCACAGTTAGCTGAGTTAGGTCAGGTTACCAGCAGTCTGGTAGCAGGACCTATACGCAGTAATCGTCGTTTCTTCCCTAGCAATAACCGATACCATTGCCAGTACTCATTGTATCTGAAAAGGGATGGCTAGGCTGAGTGTACGCTGGTGGCTTGATTAACTATCGAGGAACACTGTAGGCCTATACACAGTGTTTTATAAAAAGGATCTCTTTTAGTTTGTTTCATAATTCACTCAAATGATGATTAATTTATACAAAATTTTCACCAGTTGTAGCTGAAAAAAAATTCTAATTCAAAATATTCAAACAAAATATGGCAGTTGATTAAATATTAAATAAATAGTTGAGACTAGCAAGCTTGTACCCGTAACATATTGTGACGTCAGTGTTACGTCACGACTAGCAAAGAATATTTAATCAACTGTCATAATTTGTTAAAATATTTTGAATCAGCATTGATGAAAAATTTCATGTAAATTGATCATTATTTAAGTGAATTATAAAATAAAGAATTATGAAACACTGTGTACATGCAAGGATCACTCATCCTAATACTAATTAGGTCTCAGCGTAAAGCAACCGGAATTTTCAAGCGGTCAAGTCTCATAGCTGGTTGGACAGTTTGATTGACAGATGTTGGCAGGTAACGGTAGCTTGTCGAACATGCAACGCGTGTTAACAGAATAATTCACAGCGCTGCAATGTTACTTATTTATAATCATCCGTTAGTCAGCTGTCACGTGACGCCTGTCGGCGGGAAACACGTGCTATGCCAATCAGTCCGTGATTTAGTCGGACCATTTCGCCCTACGAGGAGGGGTGAGGGGTTAAGACCGCCGCCAGGGGGTACCGTCTCCCCCTATCTGGCCGAGTTAACTGCGCATGACGGCTGGCGCGCGTGTTCAACTAATTTCCGGTTTTCACGCCAATTTGACGCCGCGAGTCAGTGAGTATCGGTCGACTCGACTTGATCACGAAATTGGTCGTTTGCACAGCACTAATTGAGCTATAAACCGCCCGATTGCTAAATATTTCAGCAACTCTAATCACTGCCAGTAACTCGCTAATTGATTTCTACACGGTGGCGCACAAGAAAGTAGGTATACATGTTTCGCGTAAATATTTACTCAGTTGTGATTATATCCTTACCTTACCTTACCTTACCTCCGGGGTGGACAGGCTCTTACACCTGCCCAGCGCTGAGGCCGTATCAGCTCGGCCCAATGCGCGTCCCCGAATGTAACCAGAAGGTTACAGG
>Ga0209454_1001981_pt1 | contig 13475 bp, 8 predicted proteins | sample WorMetHERISLAND1_2_FD_187400 | JGI IMG/M metagenome (GOLD analysis project Ga0209454, IMG submission 187400) | Marine gutless worms symbiont microbial communities from Max Planck institute for Marine Microbiology, Germany - Olavius geniculatus... | ecosystem: Host-associated > Annelida >...
CATCGCCTCCTGCGCCCAAAAAATATATTTGCTTATATATAGGATCCGTGCTTCCCATATCGGGCTTGTCCAACTACAGGATAAGATTGTGGTTCGCTTCGCTCTCACAATCTATCCTTATTCGTTATAAAGTTTAATTTGATTGAGTAATGCTCTGATTAATTTATTTACTATAAATATGTCATCATTTTTTAGTACTACGTCTTCAATAGATTTAAGAAATTTTACCAGAACATTATCTAGGCCACCCATTTCTTTAATATTGCTTTCAAAGACATAATTGTACTCATCACCAGTAAAGCAATTAAAATGGTTATCAATCAGATTGCCTAATGCATAAAATAAATCATTCTCAAAGAAATCCTGTAGGTCCGCAAAACCCTTCTCAAAAGAGACAGATAATTCACTAATGAAAGATTCAAGCAGATTTTTTTGGTTAGACAAGAAAATCTCAACATCTTCTGGTTCAAAATGATCACTGCTAAATGAAGAAAAAATGGACCGGAGCAACCTATTCTCAAATTTTCGTGATAAGGAAATGTTCCTGTCCAATCCAAAAGGAGCAAATTGAAGACAAGCATAAATTGACGGTATATCAAATCCCATGGAGTACCCGGGAGATAATCTAACCGAGCATGTCTCATAGATATATTTATAGATATCCCGGTCATCAATTATTACACCAGTGTTGCTTCTCAACCCAATAAAGCCTTCAAAATTCAGGACAATCGTGAAGCCAGCTTGGGGAATTAGTCTTAAATATAGCATGCAGCTGTTATTCACATTTTTAATGTATTCTTCATGAATAGAATTCGATTGAATAGCTTTTTTACAAATTTCCTTCTCAATTTGGATTCAATAACTTTTACTAAATGATTAATTTCTTTGAACCTATTCTTTAGCTCGGTAATTTGGATATCAATGAACTTGTCTGGGGCTTTTGCGATATAATATGCTTTAGCCTGAGACTCCTGAGATATGCATACATTGTGTAGCTTCTGGAAATAATTCAATTCGGATATTGTTTCAATTGGTCCGCAACCGAAACCAAAGCGTAAATCTGGTGCTCCTCTAGTTTTAGAAAAAGATGTGAATGTGGTAACATGGCTTGGTGAGAAAGTAGAGAATGAGGGGGAATTTCTCTTATTTTTATCATAAATATATTCTCTGAAAACCGCATCAATAAGAATTTCGAATTTGTAAGCATCTGCTATTTCACATATTTCTTTAATTTCATTCTCCTCGTAAATCTCACCTATAAAAGAAGGATCTATTATTATTAAACAAATTAATGGCGGCTTTTTTCTTTGTTTATTTCGTTCTATATAATCGAGAATATGACATCCAGAAAGCTTAAAAGAATTAATTTTGTGTAGCAGTGGGGTTTCCAGTAAAAAGCCATAGGTATCTACAATTTGTGAAAAACCAAAATAGTGCCCTTTCGGGATTAGAATTGAACCTTTTCTTTTTTTCAGTTTTAAATATAAAAAGTACGAATTGAATAAAGATGTCGCTCCATGACCAATTGTAATGTTCTTTGAAATGTTTTCTGGAATGCTGTATTTTTCAATGAAAATTTTTTTTAGCTCTAAATGAAGTTTTTCAAATGGAACTGCAAGATGGTATCTGGCGATGTCAGAAGAAAAAGTACTAAAAACATGAGATGGGTAACCAGCGACAAGACTATCTCCAGACGATAAGTCCAAAACATCATTTGGATATGGGCGATTTTCATCGATGATAGAAACTGCTTTTTTAGTTCTAATATATAGGTCTGGAAAATCTGAGATCATTGGTACAAAAATTGTGATGCGTCGGGGGACCTATCCTAAAAGCCTCGAACTAAGGGACGTTGACTGAGCTTTGAGGATCAAAAAGCTCATTGGCAAACTTACAATTCTATTTTTGGGGCCGCAGTATGATTTCAACCTGTCCTACGTAGATTATATGTTAAAGCTGCAAAAGCTAAATGAAAAACAATTTTCCAAATCTTAATTTAAATGTCAAGTGAATCAGACAATTAAAAATCAATAATTATTATTAGTAGACCATCTACTCAAGTTTGGCTATAAATGCAACGGAATTTACGGTGCATTCCTCGGATTTACGGGAAAAAATGAGAGACAGCTGCTATCCGAAATGCATACCTCGAAAAGCACACATAGATATGTGCGGCAAGGGTTTAACGAAGAGGTACACCACTGTAGCCCTGTGCCTTTTAATTGTGAAGACGATTTATCGAAGTGAGATTTTCCTACAGATAGGAGCTTTTGAAAAAAAATAAACCCGAGCATGGGAGGATTTTCCGTAGTACCCTTTTACTTTCCTTTTCGGCTTCGCCAATAAAATGCCATTGGCCACAGCAAAAACAGGACCGCGATCAAAAAAATAACAATGAAACCGGTCGGGTGATCAGAGGCAGAAGAGATCCTCCCGAAATCATGAGACCCGTTCTCAAGTTCTGCTTTGCAATGGGGGCCAGCACAAGACCGATAACGAATGGTGCCAGTGGAATGGACGTTTTTCTAATCACATAACCCACAACACCGAATACCATTAAAACGCCGAAATCAAAAATTCGATTGGCGTGGTTCTAGGTGGTTTCGATCTGTGGATACTCTAAAAACGTAAATAAGCGTTGATATGCCTTGGTCGGATCTCGCAATTTGGGCCTGAGCGTTTCGGCGTTTTTATCTTCCAGTCGGCGACTGCAGGTGGACTGGCGCCCTTAGCCCTTAGCGTGATTTTCGTTTGGATTGATAAAAATGGGTGGCGGTGCCGTGAAACAGATCGGCAGCTTCCATGATGGTTTCGGTGAGGGTCGGGTGCGGATGGATCGTGAGGCTCAGATCGGTTGCATTGGCCCCCATTTCAATGGCCAAAACGCCTTCGGCAATCATTTCGCCCGCGCCTGAACCGGCAATCCCCATACCGATGATGCGTTCGCTGCGGGGGTCAACGACAAGCTTGGTCAGTCCGTCATCGCGGTCCAGGGTGGCGGCTCGACCCGAAGCGGCCCAGGGAAATCTGACCACTTTGTGCGCGATACCTCCCTCAGCGGCTTCTTTCTCCGTCAGTCCGGTCCAGGCAATTTCAGGATCGGTAAACACGACCGCCGGCATGGCCGCCGGGTCGTATATGACCTGGCGGCCGGCGATGACTTCGGCTGCCAGCCGTCCTTCATGGGATGCCTTGTGGGCCAGCATGGGTTCGCCGGCCACATCACCGATGGCAAAAATATGATCTTCGGCCGTGCGCCGCTGCGCATCGACTTTTATAAAACCCCTGCTGTCCACCTCGATCGCGGTGTTGGCCAAACCCAGGCCGGCGGAATTGGGGCGCCGTCCGACCGCCAGGAGAACCTTGTCGAAAATACGCGCGCTTTGATCGACATCCGGGCCCTCTAACGTGACCTTAATTCCGTTCTTTTGGACTTTGAGCGATTTGACGCTGGTTTGCAGCAGGATTGACGCCATCCGGCTTGCCAGGCGTTTTTGCAGAACCCGGACCAAATCGCGGTCGACACCCGGCAGCATTCCCGGGGTCATCTCCACCACCGTCACTTTGGTGCCCAGAGCGGCGTACACGGTTCCGAGTTCCAGACCGATGTAGCCGCCGCCGATCACCAGGAGATTCCTGGGAATTTCTTTGAGCTCCAGGGCGGCGGTGGCGTCGAGCAGACGGTCGGAATCCAGATCAAATAGCGGGAGGCGCACCGCATCGGAACCGGTGGCGATGATCGCGTATTCGAATGCCAGGCGGCTTTGTCCGCCGCCCACCGCCTTGACGGCCAGGGTCCGCTTGTCCTCGAATGCGGCCGTAGCTTGCAGATAATTGATTTTGCGCTGCTTGACAAGTTGTCCCAATCCGCCGGTCAGCCTGGCGACGACCTCGTTTTTCCAGCCCCGCAGTTTGGCGTGCTGGATTTTAAGCCCGCTGAAATTCAGGCCCCAGGCGCTGGCTTCGCGGGCCTCATCGATCACTTTGGCAGCGTGCAGTAAGGCTTTCGACGGGATGCATCCGCGATGAAGACACACGCCGCCGGGGTTTGTTTCCGGATCAATCAGGGTAACTTCCAGTCCGAGGTCGGCCGCCAGAAACGCAGCGGCATATCCACCGGGTCCGCCCCCGATCACCGCCAGATGAGTTTTTTTGTCTGCCATTGAATAATCTCCATGCTCGTGCGCCGGAGTGCCGTCGGCACCACCTGCTTGATCCCGTCACCGAATCTTTTTGTTCTAACATTGAAAATCGGGTTCTTTGAGCCAGGTCCGAAGAATTGGCTGTGCTTTAAACATACGACGTGGAATGATGGAATATTGGAAAGTTGGAATAAAGGGTCCGGAAGGATGAAATCTTCTTTCGACACAGCTCATAAATCAGAGATTAAATACGTTTTCAAACCCCAAGATTCCACTATTCCACCATTCCATGATTCCATTGGACGTCTCGAAGTAAACGCCATCTCATTAAAGGAAATCAAAGCCGGGCCCTCCGAAGCCGGCTTGTTTATTCGAGAACCATCGTAAGCGGGTGCTCCAGACTTTCGCACACCCAGCGCAAAAAGCGCGCGGCATCAGCCCCGTCTATAATCCGGTGGTCGAAGGAGAGCGACAGGGGCAGCATGCTGCGCGGTTTAAACTCGCCGTCGATATAGCGGGGCATTATGGATGCACGGCTGACGCCGAGGATCGCTGCCTGGGGCCAGAAGACGACCGGCGTAAAACCCACCCCGCCGATGCCACCCTGGTTGGACAGGGTGAAGGTGCCGCCTTCCATTTCATCCGGTTTGAGCTTTTTGTTGCGGGCCCGATCGGCCAGATCGGTGATTTCAGCGGCAAGCCGGCTGATGCTTTTCTGATCGGCGTGGCGAACGACCGGCACCAGCAGGCCGCGCGGCGTGTCGGCCGCGATGCCGATGTGGACATACTTTTTGAGAATCAGTTGCCGGTTGACCGGGTCAATGCTGGCATTGAAGCGTTCAAACCTTTTGAGCACCGCGGCACAAACTTTCACCAGGATGGCCGTGAGCGTCAATTTGCCGCCGTTTTGGGCGACTTTTGCGGCGTTCTTGCTGATAAAATCCTGCAAGCCGGTAATGTCCGCCTGGTCGAACTGGGTGACATGCGGTACGGTTCGCCAGGCGGCCGACATGTTGGCGGCTGTGATGCGGCGCACGCCATCCAACGCAACCGTCTCGACTTCTCCCCAGCGGCTGAAGTCGGGCAGGCCCGGCTCGCCGGGCGTTTCCGTTGGCGCGGCTCCAGGTGGCGCCGTCCTAACCGCTGGTTCGCCTTTTTTGACGAAAGCCTTCACGTCGGCTTCGGTAATCCGGCCACCCGGTTTGGCGGCCTTTACGGCGTAGATGTCGACGCCCAGTTCGCGCGCCAAACGACGTACCGACGGTGAGGCGGGTGCCGGGCCACGATCCGCGGTGCGGTCTTCGGTCTTCTTCTGGGTTTCGGCCGGTTCCGGGGTCCCCGCAGGTTTTTCGGCTGTCGGGGCTGCCGCCTTTTCACTTTCAGCGACTTCGGCCTCGACTTTCCCGGGTCCCTGGGCTAGCGAGGGTTTTTCGGGGACGCCCTGGTCCGGGTCCGCTTCTTTTTCTTTGCGGGCCTCCTCGGCCGGGGCTGCAGACGCCGCCGTGTCTTTTTGGTCGGCTTCACCATCGGTGTCAACCCTGGCAATCACATCGCCCACTCTCATTTCATCACCCTCTTTGGCGAGCAGTTCCGCGATCTTGCCCTTCACCGTCGAGGGAATCTCGACCAGCGCTTTTTCCGTTTCAAACTCAACCAGCACGTCGTCGATGTCGATCATGTCGCCGACTGCAACCAGCACCCTGATGATGGTTCCCGATTCGACATTCTCACTGATTTCCGGAATTGTGACTTCCTCTATCATACCGGCTCCTATAGCTAACTAAACAAGGGGTTTGTTTTTTCCGTGTCAATATCAAGCTCTTTACGGGCTTTTTTTACCAGCGACATATTTACGCGCTTCTCACGCGCCAGTGCCCCAAGGGCCGCAAAGGCAATATGGCGGGCGTCCACCTGGAAGAATTCACGCAGGCAGGCGCGGGTGTCGCTGCGGCCATAACCGTCGGTGCCGAGTAAAATCGTCGGTCCGGGTAGCCATTTGGCGATCGAACCCGGCAGGGCTTTAAGATAGTCCGAGGCCGGGATGAAAACGCCTTTCTCATTGGCCAACTGCTGCTGGAGATAGGACAGTTTCGGCTCGCGGTCCGGATGCAGAAAATTCCACCGTTCGGTGTCGGTGGCGTCCCAGTATAGATTTTTGTAGCTGGTGACACTCCATACATCCGCGGCCACGCCGTAATCGTTTTCCAGCAGCGCCTGGGCTTTGAGCGCCTCATTTAATATGGTTCCGCTGCCGAACAGGTGGGCTTTGATTTTGGCTCTTTTATTGTCGGAGGCCCGGAATTTATACATACCTTTGAGGATACCCTCCTCGACGTTTTGCGGCATGGCTGGCATTTTGTAGAATTCGTTCATGATGGTCAGGTAATAGACGAGGTTTTCACCTTCTTCCAGCATGCGGCGCATACCCTCGCGAACGATGACCGCCAATTCATAGGCAAACGCGGGATCGTAGGCCAGCACCGAGGGGTTGCCGTAGGCCAGGATATGCGTATGACCGTCCTGATGCTGCAGGCCTTCGCCGGCCAGGGTGGTGCGCCCGGCGGTGGCACCCAGCAAAAAGCCGCGCGCCTGGGCGTCGCCGGAAGCCCAGATCAAATCTCCGATTCGCTGAAAGCCGAACATCGAGTAGAAAAAGAAAAACGGAACCATATTGAGGCCGAAAGTCGAGTAGGCCGTGCCGGCCGCGATAAACGAAGACATCGATCCGGCCTCAGTGATGCCCTCTTCGAGAATCTGTCCGTCCTTGGCCTCTTTGTAGTACAGAAGACTTTCCTTATCGACCGGCTCGTAGTTTTGTCCGACATGCGAGTATATGCCGATTTTGCGAAACAGGGACTCCATGCCGAACGTGCGGGCCTCGTCCGGAACGATGGGCACGATGTACTTGCCGATTTTTTTGTCGCTTAAAAGTTTGCCCAGCAGATGTACCATCACCATCGTGGTGGCCACTTCCCGATCACCGGTGCCCTCGTAAAATTCCGTATACATTTTCCTGCCCGGGGGGCGAAAGACCGGCACCGACTCAAAGCGTGCGGGCAGCTGTCCGCCAAGTTCACGGCGCCGTTCCTTGAGGTACTTCATCTCCTCGCTGTCGGGCGCTGGACGATAAAAGGGCATCTCGTTGATGGCCGAGTCCGGTATGGGAATTCCAAACCGGCTGCGAAAATGCCGCAACTCCTGCTCGTTGAGGGCCTTTTGCTGATGTGTGACGTTGCGGCCCTCGCCGGCTTCACCGAGGCCGTAACCCTTGATGGTTTTGGACAGTATGACCGTCGGGGCGCCCACATGCTCCACGGCTGCCTTATAAGCCGCGTAGACCTTCTGCGGGTCATGACCGCCGCGCCTCAATTTCTGCAGCTGCTCATCGGTGTAAGCGCTGACCATCTGCGTCAATTCAGGGTATTTACTGAAAAAATCCTTGCGAATGTAGTCACCGCCGGCGACCGAATATTTCTGGTACTGACCGTCGGGGACTTCTTCCATGCGCTTGACCAGCAGCCCGTGTTCGTCCTGAGCCAGCAGTGGGTCCCAATCGTGCCCCCAGATTACTTTAATGACATTCCAGCCGGCGCCGCGGAAGGCTGCTTCGAGCTCCTGAATAATTTTGCCATTGCCGCGCACCGGTCCGTCGAGGCGCTGCAGATTGCAGTTGATCACAAAGATCAGATTGTCGAGTTGTTCGCGGGCCGCAAGCGTGGTGGCGCCGAGAGATTCGGGCTCATCCAGCTCCCCGTCACCGAGAAATGCCCAGACCTTCTGATCGTAGGTTTTCACCAGATTGCGATCTTCCAGGTAGCGGTTAAAGCGGGCCTGATAAATCGCCATGATCGGTGACAGTCCCATCGAAACCGTCGGAAACTGCCAGAAATCCGGCATCAGATATGGGTGGGGGTAGGACGACAGCCCCGGTTCTTTTTGCAGCTCGCGCCGAAAATTTTCCAGATGCTTCTCTGTAAGGCGGCCTTCCAAAAACGCGCGCGCATAGATGCCGGGAGCCGCATGCCCCTGAAAGAAAACAATATCTCCGGGGTGCTTGGCCGTCTTGGCGCGAAAAAAATGATTGAAACCGATTTCGTACAATGTCGCACAGGAGGCATAGGTGGAGATATGCCCGCCGATGCCGGAATGCTCGCGATTGGCCCGCACAACCATGGACATGGCATTCCAGCGGATGATGCTCTTTATCCGGCGTTCGATTTCACGGCTGCCCGGAAACACCGGCTGGCGTTCAGTGGGAATGGTGTTGATATAAGGTGTATTGGCGGTGTAGTGAAATTGGACACCGCGCCGTTGGGCCTGCGCCTGGAGGCGGCGCAGCAGCTGTCTGACGCGGTCCGGACCCTGATTTTCATACACATAGTCGAGTGATTCGAGCCATTCCCGGTTTTCAAATTCGATTTCTTTGGCTATCTCGTCTGGATGTTCGTTGTTTGGGGGCATATGTTCTGCCTTTCTGCGATGGATTTCTTTACTACCGAAAGTGGGCGTAAACCAGCCCGGCGAAAATTTCGCTGGAAGCAATTCGACAGCAACGGTACCAAAAAGTAAAACACCTGCAAGGCATATGCAAGCATGGGCACTCAAGATAGGTTCCTCGGATTTACGGATTAACAAATTTTAGACCTCCGATATCCGAATTGTATACCTCGAAAAGTCCACTTGGACCTGTGCGGCGCAGCCGCAGAGCAGCGAGCGTGCGTCTGTCCCAGTATTACTTCATAGTGAAGGCGATTTATCCAAGAAAGTATTCTTACGATAGGAGCTTTTGGAAAAGAATAATTCCGAGGATTCGAGGAATGCACCGCAGAGCCCTTTTATTATCCTTTTCGGCTTCGCCAATAGGAAACCATCGGCCACAGCAAGAACCGGACTGCGATCAGCGAAAAAGTCAATGAAACCGGTCGGGTGATCAGGGGCAGAAGGGATCCTCCCGAAATCATGAGCCCTGTTCTCAAGTTCTGCTCGGCAATCGGGGCCAGCAACAGACCGATAACGAACGGCGCCAGTGGAATGGACGTTTTTCTAATCACATACGACATCGAGGGGACGTTGTGGACTAATCGAACTAACTTTCTGATAAAAAATTTTATCCCTCTCCGCTTAGGAGGATACCTGCCGGCTCAGGTTGGTTTGGTTATTGGGCGACCCCAATACCTATGCTGCTTGGAGCGGGATAAATTAGGCCAGCCAACATTCGGTCAAACAGTCAAGAGGGGACCGGCAACCGGGACATCATCGCTTAGACATCCAAAGACATCTTCCGCAGTACCACAGGCATACCAACTTCAGCATCGAGGTTGATTTGTCGCGATCTGGAAATCATAAAACCAAAGGCGGTCTCCAAAAGCAGGACAGACCGCTTGCGGTCGTCCGGGTCTTTCATGAAGTCTAGCTTGAGTGGCGGCTTCTTAAAATAGTACGGATGAAAGTCCATCCGATTTCCTTTTTCCTTCCGAACCGTCTTTTTCGGCCGCTTTTTCGTGAACGGTGTCTCAGGTTCAAGTATACTCAGCTGCTTTATCAGGTATCCATCCCAACTCCCCCCCCGGTTGGAGGCGTCGAAGATCACGCGATGTTCGTCCCCGATTTGCATCTCCATTGCATCGCCCCGATCAAATCCGATCTTTCGCAGCTCCTGATAGCCGACGTTCAGGAGGAGACGTTCGTCAGAACATGAGAGCACGCGGCAATGCAGGTCCTTGCCTTCCACCCTCCAGGCCTTCTCACGACTCTTTAACATTTTGATAAAGGGATTTTTATGCACCCTCAATTCGACGGCAGCGCCGGCTTCCAACCGAAACAGCTTGTTGAAGGCATCATCTGCCTCGGTGAAGGCCTCGCTTTTCGGGGAAAGCGTACTGACAACAAAGAAGTCGTATCCCAAATAGTGTTCATCTCTAACGGGCGGGGGTTCGACCGGCACAAAGCCGGTCACCAGGAATCCAATCAACAGCATGGGGTGGAGCTCTGCAAGGTTCTCGTATTCTTTCTCTCCCAAATAACTGGCCGCGACAGCCGGGATCATCTCACCCTAGCACAGCAGCGTGTAGGTGCGACCGGCAGCAGCCAGCTCAAGCCGCATGCCCCGCTGCAAATTGAGTTGCTTGAACGCAGCCATGTCCAAATTGAGATAGAGACGGTGGTGAATCTGGTCGAATCGGTTACTGATCACCTGTCCGTTGAAGACGCCACCCTTGATCCGGTACTTATTGACCCAAGGGGCAGGACGCTGATCCCCGCAACGCAGAACTGCGGTTTGGGGACGATACTTCTTCCCGGCCGGCCACGGCCTCAGGGTGATGACCTGCTCGGGATCATCATAGGCATCATCCTCTTTCTCCGCCATTGCGGCCAGATCGATGCGATGGAGCATAAGCTCGTATTTGCCCTTCGGCAGGTCGACCACAGCCCCCGGCTCCTGATTCGTCCCATCCGGAAAGCTCGAAAAACTGTCCACCCGCAGCTTCCCGGTCGGCAGATCGATACGAGCGGTCTTGACCGGAAGCCACTCGGCGGGTTTCATCTCAGCGGCAGTCAGCGGCTCACCCAGGGCGACTTCGGCATCGATTGGATCGTCCTGAATCAGTTCAAACAGAACGAGGGTTCCGGATTGGGCCAAACTCAAAAGCGTCGGGGATTGAAACCCCTCTTGTTCACTTTGCGCCAAGGCACTTTTGACCGTCGCCAAATTGGATTCATCATAAAGCATGACTCTCAGTCCTTCGTTGTACACATCGACACGTACACCGTTATTGCGATACATTGCGCTCTCCCTGCTACAGATCCTGGGTTTACAGCGTGCTGGTTTGGTGCCCTGAAGTCTTCATAAGCGGTGATAGGTTATTGACCAGTCTCGCTCCTTGAGCACACGAAGAATGGGGCAAAATAGGAGACTATCCCAACTAATTATATGCCAAATAAAAGCTTCCTGCCATTATATTATGGCATAAAAAAGATCATACACGAATTGACCGGTAAGGCCAGCGAAACGAATGTGATTATCAACTTGGGAGTGTCATCACATTTCCTTCTGTAAACGAATTTTACATTTATCACCCTCCGAGGTCTAAGGTCTATACAGTAATTAAACATACCCGAGGCAGGTCATTGGGATACCGATTTTGGAAGAAGTAAATTAAAATTAAATGATAAAAGACACTTATCAAGTTCGAATCCGTTTATCCGTCACCGTCGAATTAGTTGGCACATTTTTTGATAGCTTGTTTAATCAGAACAACTTTTTTTACACCGCCTAAACCCATACCTATGAGCTCAATTGGCCACTGGGGGGGACATAATGATAATTTTTCTGGTTTTCGTCATTTTTATATAGCATTGTAGACTGAAGGAACTAAATATCTGACTGATTGCCCGAAGTTTGAATTCCTGGCGGATAAACTCACTGCCATAGGAACGAGACGGAAGATAGATCAAAGCCAACAGTTTGGCTGTATTTCGTTTTTCTCAGTTTTGAGAAATGAATATCTCTGATAGATTCCACGCCAAAAATAGGACAGCCGCTACTTCACCACTTCGGACACGATAAAGGCCCACCAGGGACCATCGCTTTTTCCCAACAGCGCCGCCCAATACCAGGATGAGACATCGGTCCATTGTCTTCCGTCGGCATCCACGATTCGTTCTCTCACCAGATAGGTTCGCACCTTTTTAGCCTCGAACGCCGCCCATCGGTTGCCATCGCCGCCGGTTTCAAGGGGCAGGTATTTCAGCTGAAAACCGCTGCCCCGATAACAGTCCGCGGCTCCGTGGAGTTTTCGAGTGGGCCGGGTGACCCACCGGATCACAAGGTTTTGATGGCCTGCCTGGAAGCGCGCCAGGCGCCCGGGAAATTGGGCGTCAAACCGTCTCTCGACTTCTGATAGCGACATGCCGACCAGCGTCCTGCCATTGAAGTGTTCCGGCCAGCCGGGAAAGGCCGGGCCGTTTGAAGCCGGATTGACACGGATATCCAATAACGGCACCATACCGGCACATAGACAGGCCAGGACAAAGACCAGTCCCTGTAATGTTACTTTGGTGTTTGTTATAGCGGGAATAAGTTTAAACAAATTACCTCTTTTTTGAGCAGCTGTTTTATGCTCGTCTATCCTGGACAGCATAGCCGGAGGCTGACCGACGCAGCATTATTTGAAAACTCCATGCCAAAACCAGCGCCGAGAGCAAAAACGCCATGACCCCCACCATGGGATGGAGCCACTCAGGTTCCTGCGGTAAATGGGTTTGCATATAAAACAGCGCCGTCATCCGACAGGCATTGGCAAGAAGCGTCACTACCGCCGCCAGGCCGGAAAGAACTAGCGTCCTTTTCCATCCCAACCGATACACCGCCGATAATGCCAGCGCCATATAAAGCCCCATCCACAACATGTTCACGCCGCTGCAGGGCGCGTCGATCTGGATGAGCGTCTCACCCCACTGAAACAAGGTGCCGTCCAGGCTCACCGGAAGGCCGTTGGACCGGAGCATCAAAACACTCACATGGCCGCAAACCACCCGCAGGGGATAGCCCAGGTAAAACTGCATGGATGCCTGCAGCGGCAGTGCCAGAAAAATAAGCCCCAGCTGGCCGGTTCGACCGCGCCAGGAATGCGCCCGGGTACACCAGAATGTGCCGACGGCGGCAAATGCCGTCACCGCTCGGAGCAGCGGCGGCAGCAGTGGAAATGTGACGGCATACACCATCATCATCAACGCGGAGGGCCAGAGACTGCGGCCGCGGGTTGTTTCCAATTTCCGGTCCCGGATAAGGCAGCCCAACACCGTGACAAGGGCAATCAGCGGCACTGCCGAATCGGATGAATCCATCAGCCGCAGCACATACCAATGGATCACCGGCCAGACGGCAACGAGCTGTAAAGCCGCCGGAACAATCAAGCAACGGGACATGACCGCCTCCGCACCCAACCCAGCCACAGCAACACCACCAGACCCACCCCCATAACAGCTAAAAGTTCAGGTTCGGGGATGATGGGAACCTTGGCCGGATCGCCGGGAGTAAGACCGGCATCTTTGTATTGCTGGTCTGTCTCAAGCACGACGGCACCGCTCACCGGCGTGACCAGTTGATGGCGAACCGCCATTCCTACAGCTTTGTCACGATTCGCGGCCTTTGCCTGCGCACACAGATCCAAGATCTGCCGGTGGGCCCACAGCTTCACCAGGTGGTTGGACGAAGCCGCTACGCGGCAGAAAAAAAATTAAAATAGTGTATACTCCTTTATCTGTCCAATTTCGGGCACACGTAAAAAGGGAGTATACCATGGACCCTACAGAACAAAAACGATTTGGCAA
>Ga0209454_1001982_pt1 | contig 13473 bp, 8 predicted proteins | sample WorMetHERISLAND1_2_FD_187400 | JGI IMG/M metagenome (GOLD analysis project Ga0209454, IMG submission 187400) | Marine gutless worms symbiont microbial communities from Max Planck institute for Marine Microbiology, Germany - Olavius geniculatus... | ecosystem: Host-associated > Annelida >...
ACCTTTAACAGAAGTGCATCCCGCTGAAAAAGTCTCAGAATAGCTGTTAACATACGTAAGTAGACCACTTTGGCGCTTTAGTTTCCAAATCAAATTGATTGGACTATTATGGCACTTAATGTGTGTAAAATTAAATGCACAAAAATTTGACAAAATAAAAGACCGTAATTTACCGGTAATTTTGCAATTTTACCTTACCGTAATTTACCGTAAGTTACCGGTAACGTTACGAGAGCTTTAAACCTTACTTAACAGTAGCTTATAACGACATTACAGACGCTTGAATTACGAAAAACGCTTCACTACTTTTAAAGTATCGGGGAGTTACGCCCGTTTGGCGTTTCGCATGTAGCCTGGACATTTCGCCCAGTAAAATTCCATTCCATTCGTCTTCTCGTCTTCTTCACTGTCCGTCTGTTTTCGCTGTCGTCGGCATTTTTAAGTGCGCGAAACGTCCCGAGGAAGGAGGGGGCGAAACTTCTGTAATTTTTTTCGCATTACTGTTGCTCGGAATTCCGGAAACTGTTCTACTAACGTGAAAATGATCCGGTCGCCTGTAGGCCGAATTGGAGCTCGCCATGTTGCGGTGATGGAGTTCTGTACTCGGCCGACGCTGTGTGTCATCGCTTTCTGCATTAGTCACAATCATCATCATCATCATCATCATCACTGTCACCATTGTTGTTCAAAACTGGCTCTCCCCTTGCCGGCAATTAAGACGACTTCAAGTCTTTACAAAGATTTCGTTGTTTCATAATATTAGGCCTATTTTTACCACCTTGATTAATTGTTGTGGCAGACAGAGGCAGTTGCACATGGAAAACTTTCTTTTGTTGGAAATTTTTTTCAAAAATATATAATTTGAAGCTAAAAATAGCCCATTGGGGGGAATTTGAGGGCCAAAAGTTTAAACTTTGAGCAACCAAATCTGCTTTTGTCGGACATTTGCAGCTGTCTGTCAAAAAAAACTTCCTGCCGTATAAGAGAATACAACGAGAAGATCATCTAACGATTAGACAAGTAGGCCTATATCCTCGGCATATTGCACAATGCACATAATTATCTGTAAGCAATAACACATCGATATTTGAAGTAGGCCTATAGGGGCCTAGATTTTATCACTTTCAAATGGCATTGTTATTATAAGAAGATTCATGAACCTCGATTGCTGCTCTCACGGCATTAAACAGCAAAAACATTCGGTAAAAACAGTATGTCTGAAGTTAGCCAATGAAGCATGAGTGTATTCAGAAATGTGAAAATGAAAGGAGGTCAAGATGTACATTGAGCAAAAAGTACGCTTGTCGTGCCAAACGCCCTTTTATTAGTATTATTTTTTCTCCTATCGTTATTCTTTTTATTGTAAAGAGGAGGGGCAGGCGCATTGTTCCCTTAAGTACTCCAATGCAAAAACCATGCTGTTACAGACCCTGTTGCACGACAGCTTCATGGCAGAATATCTCGGCGGGTTATTGAACGTTCCAACTGTTTGACCGACGTTGCGTCCACTCGCTGCTTTCGCTTGCAACAGAAATCCCTTGAACGTCGATCCACTCGGAGAACTGATCGTCACTATACAGACCAATTACAGCATTCGTCGAAGAATTATTTGTGAATTTAGGCGATAGTGGTACACTTTTCTAGTGGCCGTTACCACTACAGCATAAGGCCTAGCTAGCCTATACTGTAAGCAAAATTAAGCAATATTTTACTTTTCACTGTTTAGCTTTTATATATAAAATAAGATGACTGGTGATGATTTTTCTCAATGCATAATTATTTGCAAAAAATTGTTTCAGATCTATTGTTTTCACTTAAACATTTAATTTCTTGCCAGCTATTGGCTACGTGTACTTTGACCAATTAGTGAATTGTAGAGTCTGCTACAAAATGATTTCATCTCACCAGCTCGTATCTGATGCCATGTAGGCCTAGCTAAAATTAAACGATAGGGGCCTACACCACCAATAAGGATAAAATAAACAAAAACAAGCTGCAACAACAGTACTGAAGAAAACTTATTTTGCGAATCTCTGCGATAAAATAGACTTATAATTTCTTAGCAATGTTTGTGCCGCCATGTTTCGCTCTGTGAGAAACAGAAAAAAACCGCAGTCGGTGGCAACCGTATTCAGTTTTTAAAAATATTTAATTTATTCGTAGATGGGCTAGCTGCATTACCGTCGACGCCTCGTCCAGCTGGCTGTCTGTTGAACGCGATGACGTAAGGCGGTGGGTCGGTCCGAGGCTGTACTCGGTGTGACGGCATCATTGAGCGGCACGAGGTTGACGGAGCACCGACGGAATGCGCGTCACCATGACGCCAATCCACCAGCGCCACAAGCCCGACCACTACCAGCAACAACAACTTCACCGTAGACGACATGATGTTGCTGCAGACCACGACAGCTCTGTACGCTCAATGTTTTCACCTATACTAGTGTTCGGTCAGATCAGTTGGACTACGAACCGTCGTGCAAAGACTGAAAACAGAAAATGCTCAGCTCACATGCGCCGACGTAAAAACAAGTTCAACTGTCGTATACCGGAAAATCGTGCAACGCTCCATATTTTGAGTTTAGAAATATCGTTACGCATGTAAAGGTATAAAAGTATTGCTGGGAGCGACTGAAAATTAAATAGTTGATTTTTTATACTTGATAAATAATTGTCAATTTTGATTAGAAACTAAAGTAGGCTATGCTTATGTCCATTGCCATAAGTGTCGGATTTACGATAGACGTAGGGATGTACAGATACCCCATAGGCCAATGTTTAACTAAAAGTGCACCTGAATTAAGTTATAGTCCATCTGAATATAATTAAGTTATCTAATGACTAAAATCAATACTTAGAAAGTTTAAAGTTCAACTTCACAAGAAAGTCGGCTCGCGGTCAAGTTAAAGGTCCTGCATTCATTGCCCCATCTCCAATCGCATTTTTCTGTTCGAGCCCCTATTCGCTTCCAATGCATGCCTTTCTCTCTTCTCGTCCCCTGAATGGTGCCCGTGGGTGAATTGGAAAATCTCCCGAAGTAAGTTATATATCCATGTCCTTAAACACGTATGCCATGTAATCTTACAGACAACCTGTGTGCAGCATGGTTAGTTATAGAAAGCCTTGCCTGGTGTAAAATGTTTCGACCTACGCTCCTATAAATTGACGTTCGGTCGTTTTACACACAGCCGACAGAAAACAGCGTGTAGGCCTAGAGTTAACGCAACAGCAACGACCACGCACAGACGACACCGTTCAGACAGAGAGTAGCCTACATGTAGAAACGAGCTGTTGGCTTAAAACAAATCATTACACGAACAAGAAGCTCGTTTGTTGTAAAGAAAAAAATTAAAGAGTGCGTATTATAGTTCTTCCTTCTTGGGAAACCCATTTCAGAGATATAGAGCGTCTCCTGCCATATCGGATCGCACAGTGAATCTGCCATGCGACACAGGTAAACGGGCTCTGCTTTAATTTCAGCCAGGCAGGCACTCGATTCAGGCCTACTTGCCGTGCAGTCTGCACCACGGTTAACTTAGCTTTCTATCCTTGCGCCCCACAGGGATGGAAGGCTGAGTTGACGTAAGTGGTTGGTTACATACCGAAATGGTTCACCTGTCCAGTACTTTCCGGGCCCGGCGTAGGGCATTTATACTACTTTGTTCGGACAACCACTACAACATGCCACAAATACACTGTTGTGAGAAAATAAAAACAAACAAACGAAACGTCCCTTCAAGACCGCATTAAATGGAGAGAAATGTGCATGGGACAGACAAATATCTTGTCGTGTGGTAAAGCAATGATTTTGAAAATTACTCAGTATTTTATTGGGTTGTCATACAAATCTCGTGGCTACATATTGGACCACTCTATGCAACAGTAGCTGTAACATTACAAAAAATATTTCGAGGTTTAAAAAACGTCGCCGTATTTTCGAGACACATCTCGTCCTTTTCAATAAATCCCGTTACTGTTGAATAGAAACTATTTTAAACTTGGCTGCAGCAAATTATGACGCATTTTCGTCTACTGAGCTTTAGCGGTCACTTTAACACTGCTAATTAGTTAACAAGTGATCTCAACGTTAACACAAGTGTGATATCATACAACGCATCATAGCAAGCAACAAGCCCAGCTGTTGCTAGGGTGGGGCCGACCGTACTGGTTGTCGCCGACTTTGAAGGTCATCCAATATCGATAATTTTTATGTCATCTGAAAGGGTGTATGCCACTTTTTATTAGTGATTAATAGTAACCTAGGTTTTATTTTGCACCGTTTAGCCACAATACATCCGTGACAGACGGACAGACGGACGACAACCTCAACAAAGGGCCGACCTTTAAGCTTACAGCTTAGTGGTAAGCCCAATAAAATACTGCAAATAGGCCAAAATGGAGTAGGAAAAAACGATGATGAACTATCATCAAGCGTGACGAATACGACGTACATTATTTTATACTATGATTTATCACAGTCATAAGACAGACAACACGATGTCTACGTCTGACCTCAGTGGTATATAACGAGTTCTACATTCCATGATTGCACTTAAAATCATTTTTCCAGTCCGGTCACGACCGCACTGATTTTAGAGTGTACGCCCTTGTACCAGTCGCCACTTCAGACGAACGTGACTCAAAATAATTGATAATGACTCATATACAGCAGAGACAGGCATTTAGCGGCACGGCGAGAACGACATCGTTTGTTGTCTGCGTCCTCAAAGAATAAATGAATGAACTGAGATTGCGGCTAGTTGATGTCATGCACGTTTGTGTAACCTTGTGCAAGGCCGAGCGGCGACTTGCACTCGCTTGCACTGCGGTATGTGAATAGGCGCGCATGCACGACAGACGTCACAAGATATAGTAGGCCTGACTGTTTGGGTGTAGTCCTTCACGTTTCGTCGATCAGCTGCGTCTATTGCTGAACGGCACTATGCAGATGACTCAGCTGATCTGATTCATGACGTCACGGCCAGGACCCTCAATGAGGTCGATACTTCTATATAAAGGGACAAGTTCGATCTGCAGAACATCACCGGTTTAAAGAAAGAAGCTATTATCGTATACTTGGCGGAGAAAAACGAGAAGACTTTCTGATCATCGATATCGCTATTGGTAAGTTAAACGTTATTGCACATTGCGAAGTACTAATTAAGCTCATGCTAGATTTTTTTGCTAGTTATACTGTAAAATTGTGTTAAACTAGACACACTCTCTAAATTTTGGAATTTTGTATTTTTGCGTTACGTAGGCCTTGCCCAGTATGAGTTTGCTCGACTCTTGTAAGTTCGCGGATATTGTCTGCCAAATTAAATGCTAACGTATTGTTGCCAACTTTGCAATTTTTTTGCTTTTAGTATTCAGCGCAATATAAAATTAATTTTGGCGACTAACCGCTGCAATTTCTAGCTATTTTCGTTGCAGTCGCAGTAGATTGCGTGGCTTATTTCTTACGGTTCTGCTTAATTTTTTGTGTGCGTCAGCCTTAGGCCTGATGTTTTACCTATTTGCGCCATTGAGAAAGTCATCAAATTACTACAGCTATTGTAAGTATCTAATTTGCAAAAAATGTAAGTTACAATCCCAAAATGCGTTTGTGAACAGTGTAATAAGTCGCAATGCGATTATCCAGAGCAGACTCAATAGTAATGCGATCACAATATAACGATTGTAATTTACGTAGTCTGTAGAGCTGATAACAATTAAAACATATTAATAGTTAACTTTTCAACACTTGGCGATTAATTAATCATTATTATCCTTTAAAAAATAAACTGTAGTCATTGTCTCAGAACATCAATACAGACAAAATTAACGCACTACGCATTTTTCATCCAGCATTCTAGACAGACAAGAACAATCACGTTATCTGCACATTCCTAGTAAATGTAGACAGTAGCAAAATAAAAATTGCTGTAATGATTAATTGCGCAAATTGATCGTTGATTTTCTCTGATGACATGACGTTGCATGTTTGCTGTTGCCAGGGCTGACAAGGCTGTCAAATTGTCAATCACAATATAAAGATAGAATGAAGCTGCTGCTCGCCATTGTGATCGTACTGCTGGCAGGAGTGATGGCTGCCGACGCCCGACCTGACGGCCGGCGCGACCTTCGTGAGGTCAGCAACTATTAGTTAGCATATCAATAGCACTATGCATTTTTATCTGAAATTATACGATATACGTTTGCATATAGGCATAACTTAGTCTTAGTACGCTCGTAAACTGGCTGCTTTCTTTGTCTACCGAACTAAAATGGTAGCGCCCACAATGTGAGAAAAGTGGAAGACTGACGATGACTGGAAGTAGGCTTAATGTTTTTATCACAGAGTGACGTTCAGTTATTTTTACCTATTACAGCAGCAAAATCATTTGTTTTACATTTTCACAGCTTAATGAAAAATCTGGAAAGTCAAGTTTTAACATATTCAGCTAGGAAATCAAACCGTGGTGTATAGCCAGTGTCTCTGCATTTTATATAGCTTACGATTTTATGACCCTTTACGTACAAAATGTGTTTTAATATTTATGTGGTGGCGGCCATTAGCAAGTTGTGTCGTATCGACGTATTTGCTCTGCGCCAGGTTTAGTTATATTTTGATGGGTGACTGCGGAAATGTAAAATTAGTTGCAGTCTGCCAGCTAATTATCAAACATTTTGATTGATTGATTTATTTATTTATTGAAACTATCTCGGAACGCAAGCAGCGACCCATTGCAGGTCAGCTCAGCCTTGCATCTTTCCGGGTAGATAAATCGAGTACCAACATGCCATGGTTGGGTTTAAATTCGAGCGCGTTCACCTGTATCAGGTGTCAGGTAACACTGTGCGATCCCATATGGCAGGTGACGCTCATTGAGTTTTCAGTGACGAGCTACACGCATCTTTAACCCTTTTCACTTTAATCCTGCACGGGGCTGTAATTATAAATAGTTAGCTTAGAAGTTAGCTTAAGTTAAGTTAGCTAAGTTAGCTTAGATAATAAACTGATTGTAGACAATTTTTTCAGCCATTAAATATGTTTGTAAGTGCCGTTGTGTTATTGTTTGATAACAGCGTGGTGGTGGTCGTGATGGGAGGAGAGAAAGACCTCCTCCTGGATACCGCCCGCAAGACCGCCCTGAAGAGCGTCCTCAAGACCGCCCCGAAACGCCGCAAAATCCTGAAACTCCTCAGAATCCAGAAGCTCCCGAAGCTCCTGAAGATCCCACTGCAGATTCCGAGAATTCTAACCCAGCCGGCGGTCAGCCGAGCCTGCTTGGAGCGGGGCAGGAAGGACGAGGCAGACCAGACAGCAACGACACGGAGGACGACGACAGCAGCCGTGAACGCAGACATCGCCGACATCACCGCCGCCACGAGCGAGAAAACTGCACCGGAGAGGGAGACGCGATGAACTGCACCGAAGACCCTCAGGACCGTCCAGGACGCGACAGACCAGACAGACCACCGCGTGGCGGACGTCGCGGAGACCGAGAAGACCACACTGCAAATCCGGACACTAACGACGACGACGACGAAAATGATGATGATGACGATGATGACGATGATGATGATGATGAACGCCGTGGTCGTGGTCGAGGCCGAGGTCGTGGTCGAGGACCTCCTCCAGGTCGTGGACGAGGTCCTCGCCGTGGTTGACAGCGCTAGTCATCGATAAACATAGCGGCGTGCTGTTATTGACACTTTAAATCTTCGGCAGCATTTTCTAGTTTCTTCTTTTTATGTATTTTGTGTACAAGACAACTTTGTTGTTCATCATGGAGCAGGCTCACAAAATGTCACAATGTTGAATATTAACTTGTCGTTGTAACTAAGCAGCTGGACTGTTTTCACTTATGTGTACGTGCACATGTGCAATAATTGTATTACAGTGTATTTGTATTTGTAATGCTTGCCCGAGAAAAAAGTCGACTTGTAAATGAAATATAGCGAAATGTTTTTTTTTGTGATTAAAACGACTATATTTTAATACTTTCTACTGCCTTGTACGAATGGCTTTTTGCCATGCTAAACAGCTAAACAGCTGAAATATACATTTTAACACCAAAATATACGTCCATACATTTTAGAACTAGAAAAGCAGGCAGAGACCGCAGACCTCCGAAAACGCCATGTTGTTCGCCAGGTGGCATCACCATATTCGGTTTGGCAGCGGTTTCCCTTATGCCCCATTTAAAGCAATGTTAACGACAATTTCAAAGCTTACGGATCACCCCAAAAATTGAATCACTTGTAGTTTTTGCCATTCCCGACATTCCTTGAAAATTTCAGAAAGATCCTTCCGTAACTTTTTGAGTTATCTTGCTGACACACAGACAAACAAACTCTGGCAAAAACATAACCTCCTTGGCGGAGGTAACAATATAGAAGTCTATTGGTAGTATGTTAGTTGAAAATTCATTATCGTGTCAACTGGGTGACTGCATGGCCACTGTCCGAAAAGGCACTCCAAATTTGGTCAGGTGCGCCATAGCCAGGGGCCACATAGCCAATGTCCGTCAGACCGAAGATGCAATTTATCCTTAGACTATAATTCTAATCCTATCACAGTAACTCTGACCCTAACCTTCGCGCTGTTTCAACTACATGTAGGCCTATAGTGTCCCTTCCTTCCAACTAGTAAACTGTCCCGTTCAACTGTTACCACAAGTAAGACTAAAGACTTACGAAGTAACCAGTTATGAAATTAAAAGCAAATGTAGCACAGACGTAATCATTAACATCTCATTTAGCTGAACTGTATTGCCTGCCTATTTCACACAGGATCGTGTAACAATAGACTGATGTCCAAAATATTAGACATTTTAGCCATTTGTAAGAAATTACAGTCAGTTGAAAATGAAAATACTAGCTAAGCCTGTAACAACACTCTATTACACTGTGTCTTACACCTCATGCATAGAATAAACAAAGTTGTCCTGGAGGTTCTGAACATTTTAAAAATGAATGACCATAAATGTCATGTAATGTATAAATGTATATGTAATGTACATAGCCTACATTTTTCCATTTTTCTTCTCAGTCCGTAGGCACTGAAAGCGCAGTTTAAACAGAAATACAGACAATATGCGACTCATCGCAATCAAATGACAATGCCAAAATATTAGTTTTGTGGCAAACAAAGAATAAGCCTATTTCACTTGACAGGAAATAAGAAAAAAACCATAGGCTATAAAGAAAGAGTGAAAGACTAAGAGTTCTGACCACGCTAGAGAAAGACGACTTAGAAGAGATCTAATCAAAACGTGCAAGATAATCACCAAGAAAAAAGATCATTAATCCAACTCAGTTTTTTCAATTCGTAGAAACTACTTGACCTCAGAGGGCACAGTCTGTAACTGTCTCAGGCAAGAAATACAAGTCGTATTCGTCGAATGTTCTTCAGCCAAAAAGTCGTGACGGACTGGAATCGACTTCCTCAGCATGTCACCAAAGCACCGTCTACCAACGCTATCAAGAACAGACTTGACAAGTTTTGGCAACAGGATATGAGCATTTAAAGCAACCGCTTCTTCGCTCATCAACATACAAGTACTATACAAGTAAGTGCAAGAGTAATGATAATAATGACAATGTCAAACATAGATGACTAAAAGCCGAACTGATCAGTCCAACAATAAAACAGAATACGATAAGATACAATAAAAATGACTTAGTCCATACATAAAGTCACTCGGATACCCCAAGTCACAAAATTCACAGAACAAATCCGTGTTCAGTTTACAGTATGTCACAAAGCACGAATAGTTAAAATTATGCATCGACTAGTCGAAAAGGTTTAGCCATAACACCAATAAAAGTCCCCATAAGATCTGCTACCAGTTTTTGCAGTTCTCGGAAAATTAATTTTAATCAAACTTACTTCAGCCAACTCTCGGCTTGTTCTGTAATTCTACAGCGTGGCGATCGAAAGGTTTCAAAAGTCAAGTAGCTCCGTATTTCCTTTGTTTTCGTGAACCGCGGAAACGAAGTTGCAGCAGCAGCAGCAGCAGCGTGAAGGCAAACGGACAAGAGCTGCTAGAATCTATCGTTGTGAAGGACGCATGATACCATGATGGCACACAGATGGTACGAACGACCTGCCATGACCTAAAATCAACGCCGTTTAGACGCGGGCTGTGAATTTACTGTCACATGATGCGAATGGCGACATTTAATCGACCACCGATCGTCGCAGTAATAATGCCGGTATGTAATTGGCCCGCAGTCGTCGGACACCACATCGGCGTCGCATGTCAAATTTCTCGTCGCTTTTGCGTCCGGTGCACTGCAGCAGCACTGCTGATGCTGCCGATGAATTCGGTGCTCAGCGAAATCACTAGGATGATGTTCCGCAGAAAACAGCATGCCGTTTTCGTTAGTCATTAATTTTAAAATGCGCATCATTTGTTAGCAATAAGTGAGAAAATTTACGATCTAGACTTCATAAGTAATGAAACGTTGATTTTGAACTGAGCAAATAAAACTTACCAGTCAAAAATAAACCTGCTTGGGTTGCGTATTTGTTAACTGGGAGGACGTGTGAGCCGCGGTGAGAGACTGGCTGAGAAAAAAGGTGAGTTCAAGACACATCTGGCAGGAAGCGACATCCGCTTGCTGCTGAAGCGTCGGCAGCAGTTGTAGCAGCACACTGCTCCCGTATAGTCCGCGTGAGCAGCTGCCATACCCTGGCGTGCTCTGGAATGACGCATCAGTGCCTCACACAATCATGCGTCGAGTTAGCGGGACTGTTACAGAGGCAGAAATATGACCGATGCTGAAAATGATGCTCGGCGATACATAAAAAATCGCTCTTCGTCAGTAGGCTTAATGCTCTTCGCGGAAACGAAAGCGGAATGTCTGAACATTTCTAAAACGTTGCAGGTAAGCCCTATGGCATGCGGTTGCAGTTCTGTCAGCATCAATAATTTACGAATGACCATTTCGTGAACCGCCAGCACAAAGACAGCTGAAAGTAACAGCTGCAGCTGAGTTGCCAGAAGATAGTACAAAGACGTTCGAACTGCGAGTGCGGTCGCTTCACGTGTCGAGTGAGTTTCGATGGCAGTGCGCGTCAATAACTGGCTGAGACGTTCGTAGTCGAGGGGCTTCTGTATTCCATTTCACTGACCATCACATTCACACGCGGTCGCAGGATGTCAACTGATTACAGCAACAGGCGGAAAACGTCGTCGACCGGGTGCATATCATGGCTGTCGCATCTTATACCGCATAGACATCGCGGTCAGTTTAACTCACTTTGTTACAACGTTATTCATTACGATACAAACAGACAGCAGTTTAGATATATTATTTATAAATTAGTTGCATGCATTGTTTTACTAACATGCAGAAATTAACAACAATTCACAGAATTTTGACGGCAGCCTAAAAAAAGTTACGACCATAATGATATTATATTTCTTTATCAGAAACAACTGCCACCTGACAGAGGTGAACGCTCCCCGTCTTAACCCTAGCCAAGAAAACCGGTACTAGATTTACCTATTCCGAAAGGATACTAGGCCGCGTTGAAAGGTGATTAGTTGGTTATATAGGCCTACTGAGTTAGTTTTACTTCTTCGCTGTCACTCTTCCACGTGCATGGTAGAATAGGCCAGTCCGGTAGCTGCTATAGAGACAGACTTGTGGCCATGGCGCTTTAACCACTACTTAGCAATGTTATACCGGTACGTAGATTTTATGTCGTACATATGTCATCAAACATTACGCTGCAGGTAAGTCGTCGGTGACGTCGTCAAGTTGGAGTGAAGACGACAGCGACTCGAATGACGCGGCGGCGATGACGTCATACCGTGACGTCACGTCCAGTCGCTGCAGCCAAGGTCAGCAAGCACTCACTGGCCAGGAGGTGATGTCATCGCCAGGGGTCATGACGTCAGTGGCCAGTGCGGGGGCCTCGTGCTCGCCGAGTGACTTGGTCGAGACGTTCGACGTTTACTACGTACTGCCGCCGTCTGCAGCCCGCCGCAGACCAGGACAGCGAGGACAGCTGGCGGCACGACAAAATCCACACGGCGCCGAGGTGATGTCCTCGGCGTGCATGACTAAACGTCGACGACCGACCGCCGGCACTGGCAAGTGTTTACTGGACGCCGTGCCGCCGACTCCCGGCTGTTACAACGACTTACGAGCAGCAACCCTACCCGCCTCCGCCTCACATTTCGTCAACCCATGTAGGAGTTCGCCGCCACATCACGGCTTCGTGAGTATAAAAATCAACGTCGTCAACTGCCGCCGCACGTTAAAGTGTGTGTATTAGCTTTTCGTCGAAAAAGCTCGCTATCTGAAGCGAAAATAAATCGTCGACCTGTTCTCACACAAGCGACATACACACCCCGGCTGATGAGCTGACTAAAAACCAACGCGGCTCGACAAAAAGTATGAAGATTACTTTGCTATGTAAGTGCAAGTGCCTGCATGTCCGGACGTCAGAGACTGATGTCTGCAGTGGCTGCAGAGCGGAGAAACGCATAGCGTCAGTATACCACTCAATATTAGCCGTTTTTCGTTTATAGTTCATAGAATTTGTGCACGAGCTGTTAGTCGAAGTAAGAATTAAGCACGTTAGACATTAAATGCGTGCGTGGGTTGTGAAATGTGTGTTTACGATCTGTATGCAGGAGTACTACAAGATTCCGAGAGCGCCTGTAGCGTCTGAGATGTACAGTCGACCGCGGTGTGCCTGTGTTGCCTGCTCTGACCTGACGCAAGCTGACGGCATTGCGCTGTACCGCCAGCCGACATCGAGGTCTATATACCGCAATAATGATGATGATGATGTCTACTACAACTACAACGAGGTTGATCGACTGCACGACACCTGCAGTTGCTTCAGCGGTCGGTCAGTGAACGCAGCCGGACGACAGCGACGAACTTTTAACTTACAGCAAGGTAACAAGCCAGAAATGTTAAAGCCACTGACAACTAGCGTGTAACGTCGTAGGATTCGCTTAGTCGGCACTTTTATATTTGTACGACAAAAAACCTGTGCTAATTAGAAACAGCAAGCCTACATCTTTGGTAATACTAAAACATAGTTATAAGTTTTAGGTTTATTGCAGAATTGTTGGCTTGCAGTATCATACAGGGAAGTATAAACCTATATAATTATTTAGAAATGTGAAAGGGCAAATGTACATTTTTCTAGATGCACATTTTTTTAAAAAAGGTTATGGTGCAAGCTTACGCTTTTAGTTGGATTAAACCTTATTTGCGGTTATGACCTATAGTTCGTCCCAAAACTGCACTTTTAACAGATTTTGTACAAAATTTTCCAATATTGCACGCCAAAAGTGCAAAGGTTTGCATTGACGATGTCATTGTTGTGGTTTAGCGGATGCAGCGACAAGTTACGGCGACAGCTACGACGCGGTGCCGACTCCGATACCGTTGAACTACGCCAACATGAGACGCTGCCGGCGAGGAGCAGGCAACGACACGGCCGAGCCGCCGCAGTAC
>Ga0209454_1001983_pt1 | contig 13468 bp, 11 predicted proteins | sample WorMetHERISLAND1_2_FD_187400 | JGI IMG/M metagenome (GOLD analysis project Ga0209454, IMG submission 187400) | Marine gutless worms symbiont microbial communities from Max Planck institute for Marine Microbiology, Germany - Olavius geniculatus... | ecosystem: Host-associated > Annelida >...
GTCGTACACTGGCTCTCGATTGGCGCCGAATTCAATGACCTTGAACGCCAAAATAGGGGGTTTTATGGATTTTTAGCGATTTCGGGCTGCGACACAAGTCTATATCATTCACAAGGTGGCGCCACAGAGCTATCGTTATGCAATCCAGATAGAGAATTTGGTATTTGTATATTATGTTAACGTGAACTCCCAATTTTCAGCTAAACTACTGAACTGGAACTGCTATAGGCTTTCGCGCATCTCGTGAGCATTAGCTCAAATTTTTTGTTTGGTTATGCGACCAGCAGTGGCAGAATAAAAATGCCGAATAAAACATATAGCAACCTCAGAGAGAGTGGCAAACAGGGAGTTATGCAGAACTATTCATTTGGGGGGCCTCAGATCCAAGCTGAGGGGCAAGTTCTAGGGGTAGGAGATGGAGTTCTAGGGGCTGTGCCCCCAGCAGGGTCCAGGGACAGAGCCCTTGGTCAGGGGGTAAGGAGGTGAAGCCCCTTGAAGCTGAAACACTTTTGGCTTTTGGACGTTCAATGGATACCGGAAATTTGCTATCTTTTCTAAAATGTGGAAAATTAAAAAATCTGATTTTGCGGGTTTTTTTACAAAAAAAAAGAATTTTAATAGGCTGCAGTTTGTTACTGCTTACTGTGAATTAATAACAAGTAGTTAAAGCAATATGCAGAAATAACATAGGTTTCACCAAATACATTTGGTTTAAACCACAAACCCGCTGGTATCTTTTTCGCTGGGGGATGTCAAGATTTTAATGCGGGCGTACACTCCTCCACAGGGGGGCTGGATAATTCACTGTTGGCAAACCAATAGGATATGTTGCTGGATCACTGGCATCATAATTAAAATTATTTGTAAGTCTGATGTAACCAGTTAACAACCACTGAAGTGAGATAATATACAGATTGAATCAGTCACCAAATCTGCAGCATGAAAAACTGGCAAAAGCACCTTCTTACAGCTGCCAAAATGATCGGTTCGTTTAAGCAACCAAAAGCCTACTACCGATTAGCTATTCCCTTACAAAGACGGATAAACAATGCAATACATAACGGCCACATATGCATCAAGATGTAGCAAAAGTCCAGCAGAGACCTGGTAAGTTTGATATGATACAAAATGATTTATCAGAAGCAAGCAAAGCATTACAAACAACAACTCACAATAGAAGACTGAAATGAAGCAACAGATATGTTATGTGAACAATTGGCCTAGTCTACGTCCTTGTCACAATGTGCTGCTGACTTGGTGCTATAAGCTGGTGACCGAGACGGCATCTGCCTGTCAAAATCATTCTCCACAATGTTTACTTTTAGGGTCCGGGTGAACCATGAGTAATTCTGTAAAAAACAGACTATTAAACAAAAGCAGAGAAGCTTGTCACTGAATGCTTACCGTCTGCATCTGATACACGGCCTGAGCATGCATACTTTGAGATTTTTTTCTCTGATGGGAAAGAGGGTTTGACAGTGTCCTTTATGATCCGGGACCATTAACATCTCTGAAGCCATGGCATTGTAGCACTTTAGAAATGCATATTTATTCCACTTATGTGACGGAAACATTTCCGTAACAAAAGTGAGTGGAACAGCAGGATGAATCCAGGGATGGTAGGGTCACACACAGATGTCAGCAACGAGCATTAATGATACGTGAATGACGTATAAACAGGCTTCACACTTGCCCTAAATTTGCCAAAATTTGAAGACCTTCCTTAAATGTATGAAAATTAGCAAATATGTCCCGAAAATCTTGTAAAATTACATATGTAATGTGGTTGGAGACTGCTGCAGTTCCCTAATTCTGTAATCATCATGGGACAGTTTTGTACATTTTCTTACACTTCACTTCTGAAGACTTGTCGTACTGACTGGACCAACTAATTTTTAGATAATGTACGGTACCGAAATATGTAGTGAATTCGGGGGTTTTTTGGTGTCTCGATAATTTCACAGAGTCGAACGCCTGTAGGTAGACACTGAATACGCCAACACACACCAACACAACTAAGACATGTGACTGCACTACATTCAACGACGATACGCAAGACAGTATACGAGTAATCCAAACAATCAGTGACTGTGCATACTGGTTCACGGTCATGGGTCACAGAACGAACAACCGAGTTGGCTTTCAACCATTCACTCACAGAACACACAACAGACAGAGCAATGCATACTGAACACCGACGGACTATCAGCAAATAGTTATCAGTTCGGCTGATGAATGACTTGATTTGGTGCGATAACCTATAAATTACCCAGCATACACATAACTATGTACAAAAAACACAAGCACAGTTCTGCAAAATGCCTTCACTCACAAATAACCTGATGTACAGATTCTAAGTAAGGTCAAAAAGGGAGATGCTGCAACTCTGGCCACAACCCTTCCACAATTTTCTGCCATCATACTTGACCGGAGTAAATTAGGAAAATTCGTTTTTAGTCACCACTTTATTCGAAATTCCCTGCTAAGGATCGCAGTAAGAAAATTCTGAATATCTGCCAATATTTTGCAAACTGTGTCTCCCTTTTTAGACCTGCTCACTCTACTAACTATTTGACATGTGCAACAAGAAACTGTTCACAATCGTTTATACACAATATCTCATAAATCTTTGCCGACATGATCTGGCCTAAGCCGGTGGTCACAGACACGTGACTAGTTGGTAATGTCAATAAATTAAAGACAACAGGCATATATACATAAACATATGCAGTGCACATCTAATAGTCTATAAACTGTCGGAGCAAAACATTACTACCTACCAGACATATGCAAAGGCAACATGCCGGGCCAGGCAGAAAAATAATGGTCAAGGCTTAACTAATCCAATGCTACAGTCAGAGATCAAAACTTTCAGATTGTCAAGTTTGCCAAAAAAAAAAAATTTTAGTTAAACAAATTTTAGTTAAACAAATAACTGCCATTGACTGCCGTTTTCACGCGACATCAGTTTGTTCCATAAAGCCAGCAATTAGCTCTGGAATTCTTGATTTTGAAAAACGGTAATCAAAATCCAACTGACAAAATGAAAGGTAGGCCTGAAAAACTCACGAAAATGAGCCCAAGTGCACTAGGTAACCTATAACTGCAGCGAAAACTAACAAACAACAAATCATAAAGTGCAACACTGCAGCCAAAGTGCATCTGATATAACACTGCTAACATTATACTAGTCAATCATCTCCAGTGCAATAACGATACACACCGTGTCTGTCTGATACTGTCATATGATGCAATGTGCCAATAAAAACCATACGATCTGTAAGAGATGCAGCTCCCATTCAATTGTTACAGTATGTAAAATCGAAGTCAACATGCTCAAATGACATATTTTAATTTTAGGACAAAATGCACCTTTAATGAAAATAATTAATCTTAAATATGTTTACAATATGATTCGTGAAAAAAGTGATCAAACATCACAATTCTAATTTTATTTTTTTACAAAAATTAATCGGTTTGTGGTTCCAACAGTCCTCTTAGGTGTCCGGGCTGAGTCTCCGGAACAACCTGCATGACTACTGACTCTCTCTGCTGACATTTTCAAATGTTATTAACAAACTTATCCATTTGCTGCTTATTAGTCACTGACGCTACATCAGACTAGAAGCTTCTGTTGCTTCTGTACTACACAGAATCACTGTTGCAGACAGTACAGACTAAAGTTGCAGCTCTTCAAATAACCATCTGGTTCTTACTGGCACACTGTGGATCCAACACACTCGGTGTTGATCAGCTGACGCACGCACACAGTAGTTACTCAATAAACCCGGTAAACATGCTGGCCAGGTCACTGAACTCAGCCGAGGTCTGGTTAGTTGCAGCGGCGGCCGCGCTGGCGTGAATACCGAGCATGTCAGCGTAAGGTTCACGACTGCCGACGGACTGAATGATGTCAGAGGCTAAGGGCTGTCTGCACTGGGACATCACTAAGGATGATGACTGCGCTGCTGCTGCTGCTGCTGTGTCACTGCTGCCAGCACCGAGGGCAGCGGTCCAGTCTCCCGGCCACAGACCTGAACGCATCCCGTACTGCGCTGCCGACGCACCCAGTGTAGCATACGTCGAAGCTGAACAACACAAACAGACATTAAAAGGGTAAAAATTGATAATTAAAAAAGAATTCCTCAACGAGCTGCAACAGATGTTTCAGGAGACTCGTGTGAAATGAAGTACCTTTTCCAATTCCAACAAGTCTCCCTGGCACTGGCAGACATGCCAATGCTACAATTCAGTAACCTTCAAAGGTGAATTCTTGGTCTCTACTGAACTGGACCAGTGCCACTCTCCTTAACAGATTTTTAACCTTCTCACCCCAAGATCTTTTTTACAACCAGAGGTAAAAAACGAAAAGAGAAATACATAATAAAAATAAAAAACTAGAAAGCAGTCATAGCCCGCAGACCTCCGCCAAGGCCATGTTGTTCCGAGACAGCTTGATCGACGAAAGTAAACAAGCGGAAGTTTTGAGTGCGATTCAAACTATACTTGCATTTCCTACATTGACCTAGTTCTATGTGACCTAAAAACCTTGATTCAACGCATGTTGTTCGCCAGGTGCCAGCACCATAGCGACAACAGCGGTTTCCCTTAAGGCCCATGCTAACGAAAATCTCAAAGTGATCCAGAATCCAGGATTCCTGCCGGATCACCCCCAAAATTGAATCACTGGCAGTTTGTGCCATGCCCGACATGTCCTCAAAATTTCAGAAATATCCGTCCATAACTTTTTGAGTTATCTTGCTGACTCACAGACAGACAAACAAACAAACAAACAAACAAAAACCGGCAAAAACATTACCTCCTTGGCAGAGGTAATAATAATAAGCTGGCCTATTAGTAGTCTAAAAACTAAAAGTGCTGGTCAACCATGAATTTAGGATAAGCAGTTTATCCAGCACTGAAAAATTCTGACAAATAGCAGCACTGTCCTCCAAGCTACAGCTACCCACAACATGCACACAGAGATGAAATAGAACAGGGTGGGGGGGCAGAGACAGCATAAGATGCTACTATTATATACACATGTACCTATACTGTTATACTGACATATTTCACTCCTACCTAAGCAGTGCAATACACCAAAAAGAAGAAATCTAAAGTTTCCTGCAACTAATATGCGATGCACTAAATATTAGTGTTGCCCCAAAGCTGAAACTTCACAGATGGAATGCCCAAACAACAACGTCAAAGCAGGACAAGATGAAAAACAGCAATGTCCGATGAACAGAAATACCATAATGCAGTAAATACAGTGAATTAAATGCCGATAGCATGGTTCCTACCACTCTGCAGCATTCATTTTCGCAGACTTTTTCCCGACTTTTGAGAACCAAATGATTCGTTTTCCCTGACTAATTTGTTGACGCAAAATACTAATGTTGGCTTTCAATCGCACTAGAAAGAAAGGTGGCGGAACAAATTATAAAATGGAGATACAAACAATCTGCAAGCAATGCGAGAAAATGCGAGACCCAGTCTGCGTACAACAGTTCAAAATTTTTTCTGCATGTTTGTTAACTGTTGTACCCTGGTACTTTGATTTTCCCAGACTTTGAAATGTAAAATTCCCCAACTTTTTCTGATCTTCTGATTTTTCCTTGACTTTCCCTGACTTCTTAAAATTCCCTGACTTTCCCTGACCGTAGGAACCATGTGACAGAGTTACTGTAGTCTTACCGGAAGCAGCAAGATCACAACCGACCGACGTTTGACTGTACGCTGAGCCAATATCAGCCGAACTCAAATAGTCACCAGACTGCCAATCAACATAACATATACAGCACGTAAACCAGCAAGATGCCACCAGTCAATTAGAACAAGATACAATGACAATTTTCTCCCAAAAACTTACAAAAAAGTAAAAATTCATAAAAAGAACTACAGTGAAAAACGATGAGGCACACAAACCTCTGCGCATTAACATGCTGAAATGAGCAAAAAATAAACTGAATTCTACCAGTAACACCGGTACAGTAAATAACAACAACAACAACAACAAGATGTGGGCTATCAGTCTGAAACAGAAGCTCATATAACATGAATAAATGATAAAATATTAAAAATTTCAGTTTATTTCCAGTTATTTAAAAAAATCATTGTTAGCAGCACAAAAGTGACCGTCCTGAACAACTTAGCTATAGTGGATCCTAGCTACAATGGGCTATATCCCCAGCCTAAGTTACATACAGAATGGGTCAGTTAAATAGATACAAATAAAGGTTATGTATTACCTGTCGTGCATAGCCGATAGGTCGAGACCAGCATGATTGTGATACAGCCATTGTGCTGCTTGGTGTTGCTAGAGATGATGTTTCGGCAGCTGAGCCTTGTGATGAATACGAGCCCTGATATTTGATTATGGAAGATGGGCCGTAGCAGCTGTATGCGTCTGAATGTCCTGCAGTAATTAAAATAAATGATAAATAAACAATAATTCTAGCGGTAGACTGGCATCTCGCTGTTACCATGGAAAAATTGTTAGACATAAAGGATCACAGACCAGGTTCATATTTGCAGTAGATAGGGATGCCTATGAACAGTAATGCAAGCCACAACCCTGTAACATAATTAAATCTGCAGTTATTCAATACCAAGAGCACAGCAAACCAAAGATGTTTTCTGAAAATATGGACTTAATATGTAGGAGTTCTTTAATAACCCAATTTAATATATTGTAACTGATTAAAAAACACAGAATGCCTGTGACTTCAGGTTTAGTTAGAGCTGCAGTAACTAACAGACCAATGTCAAAACTGCTGGAATATACTGCCGGAGCTACATTCTAAGCTACAAGTTGGATAATGGTCCAACTAAAGATTAACTGTTCCATGCACAGGTTAGGGTTAACCACCGGGTTAACTTGGGAAACTGGGTTAACTCGTGGCACTTCATTCCACACCAAAATTTGGTGCGCAACAAAGTGCGCGAGGTTAACCCGAGAGTTAGGTTAACTCAGCATGTAGCAAACCCGCGAGTTAACCTAGGCATGGAAGAATCAACCATAATAGTGTCAAACGTTAACCAATTAACACTTAAGCCAGGGGTCTCAAACTTGCGGCCTGCGGGCCGCATGCGAAGGCATCATTTGCGGCCCGCGACACATTATCTGATATTCTAAAAATTTAGGATAAAAATAAGTCGTTTTATTTATTTTACAGCATTTTTCCAGTAACCCAGCGAAACTATTATCTTTCTCATTTGCGTTCTCTTTAGTGGAGCCGCATGCTGATGCTGGCAGCGACCAACAATGGCCCTGGCAACTTGGACCGTTTCTTATCTCTTCAGGTGGTAGGCCTAAGTGAAGTTAAGCCACAGCGCCTGAAAGATTATGCAGATGTCATTTCTGAATATCCTGCAGAGTTCGACCGATGTTTTAAAGAGTTCAATAATCTTAAACCACAGTTTGCACTTTTTGCCACTCCATTTGATGTTGACGCAGAAAGCGTTTCCAAAGAATTCTGGATGGAGGTATTGGATTTGAAGTGTGACAAGCAGAAGCAGAAGTACACGGATATGGGTGTTCCTGATTTCTACAATTTTTTGTTCAGAAAAAAAGTATCCAAAATTAGTCTCTGCAGCCTCCAAAATAGCCTAATGGCGATGTGTGGCTGTACCTACGTTTGTGAACAGTTCTTCTCATCAATGAAGATCAACAAATCCGCTTTGTGATCAAGACTCACTAGTAAACGTCTGAATGCAACATTGCAATTGGCTAACACCCGTGATTTCAAGACTAACATCGACTCTCTGGTTTCTGCCAAATCAGCGGTAAGAGTTAGTCGGAGATGGGAAAAAATCTGAAGTTCTAAACTACAGTGTATACTGTAAAAATAACTTCTGTCATTTGTAGGGGCCTATTAATTACTGCATTTACAGCATTTTGTCGTCTCTAAAAACAATGCGGCTCACCGACTGAGTGATATCTTGCAGTGTGGCCCCCACCCCCAAATGAGTTTGAGACCCCTGACATAAGCCATGCAGACATATCGACATACCAGCAGACAACTGTTGGTGCGGCAGCATGCCTGAATAGAGCTCCGGGTAACGTGAGGAGTCTCTCTGCAGCAGGCCGAGAACGTTACTGGAGTCCGATGCAGCGCCAGCGAATGATAGTGATGAACTGGCAGTACTACCTTCCACCAGCTCACTGCCTGATGTACCAGCTGTGCCTGACTGCCTACAGTTATAAAAAGAAGCCCCGCTGTCGTTAGAATAGCCGACCGTACTAGTTGTCAGTGACCTTCAAGGTCATCTAAAGTTGACGATTTTCATTTCATCTGAAAGGGTGTACGCCACTTCCTATTAGTGATTAATAGTAACCTTGGCCTTATCTCGCACCGTTTCCAAGATATGGCCAGTTTTCCATTAAATTTCTTACCCCCCCACAATTCAACCCTCAATTTGAAAAACTTCCACTTACACTTAATGGCTGAAATTTTGCATGCCTGAGTTTAACACATATAGCTAATAATTCGTGTAAAAAGTTTTCCCCTACACCCTAACCATTAGCCAGGGTACATCCGTTACCAACAGACAGACAGACGAACAGATGACAAACATGCCAATAGCTCGACGTTACATAAGTATGGTCAGCTTAAGTCAGCAATATATGTTTCAGACACTTGACACAATTATCATCAGGCCCCCACACTATTCTGTGGCATCCACAGATTTCACAATGCACCAGAAAAATGGCCAATTTACTGTTTTTTTGCGGAACGATGTAAAATTGACAGTTTTTGCTTTGTTCATAGTTAACTTTAGGTCCAGGTGCAGTGCTTCTTACCATTAAATAAAATAAGTCAAGAATTTGAAAGTTTATTTCCCATGTAATTTACAAAAATGCTGCCAGTGCTTGTCACAATACAATCTTCTTGCTTGCACGTTTTTTTTATAACAGATGTTTTTTTGAGTTTGTGGCAATATGTTCAGTAATAACCAGAGCTGTCAAATTACTGCATTAATTAACGCGTTAATGCATTAGAAATTAACGTGCGTTAAAAAAATTAACGCGTGTTAAAAAAATTAACGCACATACGTAAACTTGTTAATTAACTAAATTTTGTGAAACAAATGTTTTAATATTCGGTTAAACTGCGGTTATTTGACAACAGAATGAATTCAAGTAACTAAACTGTAGTTGCCGTTCCATTACTACTGCAAATAAATAATTATTCCAACAACGAACTAATAGATTTTTATGCTAGCTATGACGTCAGTTATTGTTGATTATATGTTTAATAATGCGTTTCTAACTTTCTATATTCTACAAGCGCCCCCCAAACGTCGTGAGGCCCACGGTAACTTACCCCTCTACTCTCCCTCTCGACGGGAACAGGTGTTCAATAATGCGTTTAATAAATTAACGCTTTTACAGCTCTAGCAATAACATTTCACACAATACATATTACATATTGTAGCAAATATAAAAAAAATTATAAAGAGCAAAATTCCAGTGCATCAAATTCAGCGATTTTCTTGCCAACACTGTTGTGCATATATATATTTATTTATTCACTTACTTACTTAATTCCAAAATGCAAAGTGCAAGAAACAAATAAACAAAGATTGAATCTATCAAATTATAAACATAGGTAACGGAGAAATGCTTACTTGGCGCAGCTGTTAGTGCAGACAATGTACTCAATCTCATCAGTGTAAGGATTCTGAAAGCTGAGGCAACTCATGCGAAGCCAGACCCAGTCTCGACTCTTGGCACAGAAACGATACATGACAGATACAGCCTGGCCCTTCAGCTTCAACACTGAACCAAAGACCACAAGTAGACAATATACAGCTAGTCACGTAAAAACAAAAGAAGATCAAAATTCAAAGTTCATACATAAACCAAATTCTGTTGTGCGGAGGCTCATTCCCTTTGCAGAACTGTCGGCCGGCAAGCGCTAACCTAAATTAAGCTAGCACATAATTCAAGTTGTCTAAATGGCTGGCTCCATTAACAGCCAGTGCCTTTAACCAACTAGGTTGATATGCCAACAGCCATGGTAACAGGCCCAATACTGTCACATTTCTTTCTAATATGGGCTGCAACAGTCATTGGTACTCATTTTGCCCATACATGAAAAATGGACGGACTGAGTCAATCTGGGGAGCTTGGTCAAAATTCGACCATCACAGTAATAACCCAGCTCAGGATAGAATAACTTTGTTCACTGTTCACACAACCAATAACGTCGCCAATAGACTAAGCCGCCACCTTCTGAAATGTGAAATCACTTAAAAACAGATCACTACTCTCTCTTTGGAAAGACGGCTTGAGTCACAATTTGCACAGAACAGACAAACGAAAATGTTTTGATGGGACTATCAAAAAAGTTAGCCTAAAACACAATGGTCATATAAAAACTAAATCTTTATGCAAAATGTAAACACCATTACTAACAGGATTTTTCTCTAATCTGTTAATATCAGAAATATACATTTTTCAAGAAATGTACAGCCTACACATAAACGACTACAATAATTGAACAATGCCAGTTTCTAAATGACACTGATGAGTTCTATTTTCTTCTGAAAAATGACATAAGCAACCGACCTTGTTCGAAAGTTTCCTTCATCTGCATCTGGTCTTCGGCATGGTAGAAGTCATACACAGATTTGCCAAGAAGTTCTTGAGGCTGGTAGCCAAGGATTACCTTCACACTGACCACAATACACAGCCAAATGACACAACAAATTCTACACATAAACAACTATAAAAAAACACATTATTTGCCTAATCTTTTGCATGGCTTTGCTCACTTAAAACATTGTCTGTGCCGAGCCCACCTGTATGAGTGACTGTCTACGTGCTGATAAACAATCTTGGTAAACTAACCAGCCACCAGGTCAACTTAGCCCTATACATTTGTGGGACAGTAAAATGATTATTAGCCTCTGGGCTGAGTAGTAATAAATGGCCAATTTATGCAGACCTGTGGCTCTAGCTGAATGGCTTAGTCCAAAGTCTGGCAGCCACCTAATGTTGCTGAATATTCATTAAATGAACCACGTAAACTCTCACAATCGTAAGCCATAATAACTGAACCAGAAACATTGTAAAGCTACTTCTAGATATTACAAAGAAACATTATCAAGTTATTTCCATTTAGATTTTGGATTTGCTTATTTAGTCAACAGAGCCCCAAAACTGGGGCATCGCATCGATGGGCTGAGGTGTAAGAACAACTTGCCTAGGTTTGTTACCTGAGAGTTGGGTGGTCCGTATTCGAACCCCCGACCTTTTGATCATTGGATCCGACACGCTAACCATTAGACTATCAAGCCATTACAATGATGAATACAAAAAGCCAGCACAGAGGGCGAGGAATATATACCGATGATCGACAAATGTGAACTTTCCATCAATGCTGTGTCTTGAGATGAATTCGGTGGAGCTGGAAGCCGAGTTGAGGTCACTGGTGTTGGGACAGCTTGTGACCTGCAGTCGGCCAATGGCAACTAGACAGCAGTGTGTACCGGCGACTGGTGAGCCATCTTCTGCCTCTGAAGACACGGCACGCTCTGCCTGATTGCCTGCAACAATACAAGTATTCACTTTTAGCCGACCATGCTAATGTTTGTACTTAATGACTGCACTGAATGGTACAACCTGTCTGTCATCTGTACTGTTGTGTATTGTGGCTAAACAGTATGTCATGTTCTGTTTTCAATGGCAAAAACTGGCTAATATGATGATGATCAAAATGAGGGTCTGACACAGATTAGCTATTAGTCTGAGACGTAAAGTCTCACCAGATAATGCACAACCAATTACAAATCTTAACTCACTTGTTGGTGGCCAGTTTCTGATGTATCCAGTGACGTGGACGACAGCGTACTGTCGTCCGTCGCTTGACGGGCCGAGCGTGTTGCGATGACGAGCTCGTACTGGCTGCGATGGAGATGCCATCGGGTCGACTGCAACGTCTCCGAGACGCATGCGGATTATGAAGCCACGACGTGATCCCATACACAGCCTCATATTGGCTGCCAATGACAACATATCAGACCAGATCAGATATCTGCCATCCTAAAGCCCAAATTCCATTACGCTGACTTTCATCGAAACTTCCCTGTGGGAAAAGTCGTGGACAAAAATCACGAAAGTTGCAGACATAAACCATCTTGACATGTTGAGATGAATAAATGATTGAATATGTCAATTTGTATAGCACCCAATTAGAGAAGACCTCAAGAGCACTTGCAGCCAAATAAATGAGTTTTGAGTTTTTTACAAAGTCCGTGACAAGTCTGCGACAAACCCGTTTGTGTCACTCTAGTGAAATTTAGCCCGTTACAATGCACAAAGAAAGTCGACAACAAAGTCCACAATAAGTTCCCGACAAAGTCGCAGACACAAATCACAAAAGTTGGCGATGTGATTTGTGTCACGGACTTTCATGATTTGTGTCCGCAACTTTGTCGGGAACATGTCCCAGACTTTGTCGCAAAGTCGGCGTAATGGAATTTGGGACACGTTGCAGTCTTAACATCCACCTGTATGGTATGAGCTCCTAACTCAAAAATAACAAGAAAAGCCCAGCTAATGCAAAGGGGAATGCGCAACAGCGGTGCATGTTTGAAAGCCCAGTGCAAACAAAATCTAGGCTCACCCATCCTAGCAACGATGTTTCTTTTACACTCACCAGAAGGCGCCAAATGACACGACCGATCACACTCAGCCGTATTCGCAAAAAATCCTAAATTTTTCCTACCCCTTATCATTTAGCACCCAGGCTCAGAATGACCCCTTTTGAATTTATGGAAAAGCTTACGGATCGTGAAACTAGAGTCTTCCAGGCAGCCGACGGTGAAGATTTGGTGATAACAGCTTGCACCGTTTTGGACTGATGCACTTACGTTACAGATGGACAGAATTGCGATGGCTATGACGTGCTACAGCAGTAGCTGCTGCTATGCATAAAAAAGCATAAAAAACTGAAATTAATGTGAATATTGATCGGGATTAGAGTAACCAGTGCATCAGTGAGTGTGTAGGGTTTAATAACGTAACACCCGACACAATATAGATCATTTCAGGGATGGCTTTTAAAGGCAGTGCACAGACATAAACATAATAATGAAACAGTAAGTTTAAAATTCACAACAATGAAACAGAATGCTTAACCTTTAAAGAAAAAAAACAGTTCATCAATTTCAGCTAAATAGATCAAAGAATAGAGGTGCACAGGTGTAAGTAAGATGTAGGTGCATAATATATTTTTCAAGTTTAACCCACAAGTGTGCTGGCAAATTCTGAACTATACCGAAAATGCACAGTGGACAGATATATCTAAAAGATGACGTAGTAATTGGCAATATTAGACAATATTCATGCAAATTACGTGACCTAGTGAGATAAGTTTGAATGAGATACTAACACTGGTTGCCTTCCTTCTTCACAGTTCCCGCTGAAACAAAAACACACACGTGCAACCTTCAATGG
>Ga0209454_1001984_pt1 | contig 13468 bp, 6 predicted proteins | sample WorMetHERISLAND1_2_FD_187400 | JGI IMG/M metagenome (GOLD analysis project Ga0209454, IMG submission 187400) | Marine gutless worms symbiont microbial communities from Max Planck institute for Marine Microbiology, Germany - Olavius geniculatus... | ecosystem: Host-associated > Annelida >...
TTATGAAAGAAATAAAAAGGGTGCCCGTTTTTTTGAAATACAGTGTATAACTAGCCACCGAGGTCAACTCAGCCTGGCCATCCTCCTTCCACTAGGTGGTCAATGAGTACCGGCGAAAGCGAGGACGTAAACAGATACGCACAACGCGCGATGCACTAACGCCCTATCTGTGATCTTGCAGTGTAAACTGGTGTCCGGCTGAGTGCTAACGAAATAGAAATCAGCGACGCCCTACGGGATTTACGTAGGCCTGTTCACGTTTACATACGTTACGTTTGCAAAAGGGCAGCCAGTATTAAGTTCAAGAACTTTAGAGAGGGTCAAATAAAATCGATATAAAAATTATAGCGTGTTGACTAACCGTTTGACAGCGGTGGATAAATTTCAAAACGCACGCGATGACGTCCATACTGCTTCCGGTCGTTCAGTCACGTGACATCCCACTGTCTGGACTATTGCAACGCACTGACTACAGCTGTGAGTTGCAGCGCCGGTGTGCTAATATCTATAGGCGCGATGTCGGCGCTTCCTCATTGTATATTGAGATGATCGCATGTGTCGCTTGCATGCCGACGACGCGTTGTGCCAGAGAATATTAAACGACAAAGCACCGGCCACTCTGCATCGGAACAGGATAGACACACGGTGCCCGGACTACTGGTATAGAAGATCGAATCTGACTCGCCGACGCTGCCTGCAAGGTGTATCGATCTTACCTTTTACGGCTGCCGGAAGAGTAGACACTTTTTGCCGGCACTAGGGTTGTGTCAATCAAACTTTTCCCAGTTTGCCTTTATCGGCCAGTATTGCGCATACTCGAGCAATAGCGAAAGCAGATATACACCGCTGATGCATGCGCTATCCAGTATAAATTTATTGTTGTAAATGGCTAAACTATACGACTTCTGCATTTCACAAGGTAATGTAGCAACACTATTAAGGTGAGGTGGGCAAAACTACAGTTACTTACGTCAGGTTTTTTTTCGTGACATTGCGTGTCGAAAATTATTAAAATCAGCCAATGTTTTACGGAGCTATTCAAACTAGAAAGCAGTCAGAGCCCGCACACCTCCGCCAAGGCAATGTTGTTCGCTAGGTGGCAGCACCATTTTCGGTTTGACAGCGGTTTCCCTTATGCCCCATTGAAAGCAATAGTAACAAAAATTTCAAAGTGATCCAGAATCCAGGATTCCTTCTGGATCACCCCCAAAATTGAATCACTGGTAGTTTTTGCCATTCCCGATATTCCCGAAAAAAAATTCAGAAAGATCCGTCCATAACTGTTTGAGTTATCTTGCTGACACACAGACAGACAGACAGACAGACAGACAGACAGACAAACAAACAAAGTCTGGCAAAAACATAACCTCCTTGGGGGAGGTAAAAATAAGTGGCTTGCTTTTTAAAACACGGTGTATAAGCAGCAATTATGTAAGCAGTAGACTAAGTGAGAAGGTCATCGACCACGCTTCAGGCATGGGCATATTTGCTGTGTTCGGGTAAGTCGCTTTAAGCTGATATTACATACTGAATGAACTGATTAAAATAATAATTATTATACTGGTACTTGATAGTTGAAATTACGGTAGATACCGGTGATAGATTATTACAAGATCACGGCAAGTGCATGGTAAGTATGAAAGACTACGCTGACACAGCTATTTTAAGAGCTAATATCGACTGCTTAATAATGTTCGACTTATTCCGATTGTGCTAACGTGTCCATCACCATAGAAACGGTTTTTCAATGATCGGCAGTAGGAGAACGCGTGGATTTCTGAGGAGCTTTGCTTGCTGCTCGCTCGCCTCGCATCTGTAGCCTAGTTGTCTCTAATCCCTCTGTCATTAACCAGCTGCTGCGCACGTCTCGCAGTCGTTATTAAATCAACCTCTTGTTAATTAAGTTCGAGTTATTTATTTATTAAATACGAACGTATTTTTCGGAAAATATAACGCGTGCTATCGGTACCTAGAATCTTTGATTCCTGTCTTAACTCTATATTTCCTTAGTCTGTGTCTGAATGCGCTAGCACGTGCTATAATGACATTCTAGCCTATAGTGTTCTATTCTCAAACGAATAAGCACGCATACAGAGAGGCAGATATACAGACAGAGAAGACCAATGAATATAAACGTTTTTATCAGGACAGCAGCAGTTCTGGCGACGTATGCAGTGCATAATCAAGTAGGCCTAGGCCTGTAGTCAACAACCGGACGTCGGTGTTTTATTCGCGACTCGCCGTTATTGCAGTCTGGAAGTATTCTCTATGCGTGTTCGTTTTTACGTCTCACATCACACGTTGCTGAAAATAAATTTCATTATTTCACTACTTTGTGTTGTTTTTGTCGACTTCGATGCTGTCCCGGGATTCGAGTATGGCCTAAACTTCAGTAGTTTGTAACTTTTAAGCGAAAAAAAAAACTTTTGCAGCACAAGCGATACCGCCTATACTTACACATTAATTATTTTCTTCGTAGCGCAACAAATTTCAAGATATAGCATGTTGCGTGGCTTACCTTTACGCGGTGCGAATACGTTCAGTTAACGATCGAACTGGATGGACTGCGGTAAGTAATATCGAAACTTCATACGAGTAGCATCACTAATTAGTACCGATCGCTGCGAGTGCGTTATGCGACCTTGCGGTGATGAAGTTGGCTAGCAGCTGCGTTACAAGTGCTTCCAATTAGTCGTATGGTGTTATTACTAGGAGCGACGAGCAGTGATTAATGACAATGCGGTCCGATCTAACAGCTACTGCTGCTGCTGCTGTGGGTATAGATCGATAGGCCTACTGTATCGATACGCGATGGATAATGAAGTGATTGGCTCGCTCGGCAACCTGCCTCTGCCTTCTTGTATCCGCCTCTCACGCACCCCCCAGTGGCAATTTTAGCCCCGAAAATGTAGGAATGCTCCGCTCCACTCCGAACCCCGCTGGACAAGACGGCATTTACTTAGACTCACAGATGTAAAAAAAAGTTCCAGAAAAAAATTGTAAAACGTTAAAAAAGTAAAAAAAACGTGGCAAGCATAAAAAACGTTTAAAAAGTTAAATAAAAAAACGTTGGCCATAATTTGTTCAACCTTTTGCTTAATGCCTAATACTGTAGGTGCAGTATATAGCTGGAACTATAATCTAAATAAAAAACCTTACTTAATTCTAATTCAAAAATGTGGTCGTAAGACCAGTTATACTAGATGACAAGATTTTTTCTGTAGTATATTTGGATTAAGTAAAGTACCATCACCAGGGCCTATGACCTATTAATTTGTTTATGTGGTTCCAAAACTGCCTCTCGAAGTTCTTGATGGGATTTTCAATGCACGTTTTTTTTAATTTAAAAAACGTTGAAAAAATATTTTTAAAAACGTTAAAAACGTAAAAACGTGGCAAGAATGAAAAAAACGTAAAGACGTTTTTTATATCTATGCTTAGACTGATATCACCAATAAAACTTTCCATTGGCCGACGTGTTATGCACATTAAACTGTGGTGCTGTAACACTCACATCTCCAAACTAGAACCGCCGCTGCTTCTGCGTTTCTGTCGATACAATGTCATTTTTATCCGGCGGCCTGCATGGTAGACTCGGACAGTGGTCATCGCGTAATAGGGTGTTTACACGATCCAGCAAACGTCCAGCATTAGCACGTGTATTTTGAATACATTTGATGGAAGTTTGCTGGACGTTTGCTGGATCGTGTAAACACCCCATAAGAGTTGCACGAACGTTTCAGTTTGCATGTAATCATCCACGTAACCGCTGCCAAAGACGAGTCTTGCCTGAGATGAACCATGACCTTGATCTCGATCGCGACCTTGATAAAGCATACCTGGACAATAATACATAAAATTCTGTGCATAAGTTGTAACTTAAGATTTGTTAATAGGGAACTGTCAAGATTTCGTAATAATGCATGACAGCAAATTCTGTGATACGGTAACGTACGTAGTCCTGCCAAATCTAGTATTTACGTACACTGTATCCATACAAAAGTGTAAATTGCTAGTTTTTTCTGTGTATTAAGTTAAGAAAATTTATAATATTACTGGCCTTCCTGGCTGCTGTTGTTTGCTCTGTTTTTTCTTAAAATTAACTATTAATACAGTGTATTATTTTCTCTATTGTTATTAGCCGACCGTACTTACGTAACCGTCAAGCTTATGGTACGAGTTGTCGTCTGTCTGTCTGTCCATCCGTCGTCGTCAGCAACGAATGTGTTGTGGCTAAGCGTTAGAACTTAGGTCGTAAAAGACAACTTGTATACAAATAATTAGCCCTAAGTATTGGACATAAGCATGCAAAATTTTAGCGACATAATGCCAGGAAAACATTCTCAAATTCTGGGTTGAATAAACGTGGGTAGGAAAAATGTCGTTTTGCAACGGAAAACTGGCCATATCTCAGAAACAGAGAGAGATAAGTGCCAGGTTGCTATTGATCACTAATAGAAAGTGGCATATTGGCTTTCAAATCATATGAAAAGCATCGACCTTGAATGACCTCCAAGATCACTGACAACCAATACGGTCGGCTATCCTATCGACGGCTGAGCTTTTTTGTTATAGGCCTACCTAGGGCCTACATCGTATCTGGCATCGAATTATGATATTGCCATTTAGTAAACTCAAAACCGTTAGTCTATCTATTTCTGTGTATTTTTGTTTTCAGTCTGTTTGCAGTGCTAGTAGCATGAATTATTATCCGTAACGCGTCCGTGCGTGTGTCTGTGTGTCGGTGCTTATCGGCTAAGTAGTAATCAATAAACTCAGACAAAAAGCGATCGATCGATCATAGCAATGCAATGATCACTGCATCCGTCGCTATATCGATCTGCAGGGCGACGTTTATCGATCAGTTTAATCACAATCATCAATACTGATGATATTATAATAGCTAGATTTGATGATGCTTCTGATGCTGACGATGGCGACAACGATCATAGTGATTTAGGCAAAGTTGTAAAACTTTCAAATGCAAATGACTGTTAGGCTAGGCCTTAGTGTCTAGGCCTACACGTAGATGGGTTCAAGACCAGCATTTTCAAGGCCAAGGTAAGAGCCACTAAGTAAGCAAGTAGGCCGAAGTAACGTAAATGTACTGATTTTATGCTGTGCATTAAAAATTTAATCTTATTCAATCTCTGGGAACCATACAAGTGCTGCAGACCATCAACGTCGTGGGTTAAAAAGTATATAAAGGCAGGGATGTGCACGAGACCTTCTGAGCCGAGACCAAAACGAGACCGAGACGTTCAAAATTTGGTCCGAGACGAGACGTTGCAACTTCCGAGACGCTGGCCGAGACCTTGAAGCTCTCGAGACTCTCGGGAGCTTCAATGTCTCGCCGAGACGTTTTCCGTGACGTAGTCCTATGGTGAAACACACTGATAATGAAAAAATTATACGGATTAATTAACTCACGCCATTGTAAGCGCTTTCTATTTGTGATATTTAAAATTTTGCACTTTATTATGAGATTGGTTGTTCTGTCCGTCGTTGTTTGTGTGTGTGTGCGTGTCTGTGTACACAATGACTCATCATCATCTCCACGTATCATGTATACACAACCGGCAGAAACGGTGGCGCCCTCCTGTGAAAACTTATACATTGGCAGAGATATGCACTTTTACGAGCGCCTTCTAGTTTAATCAGTAACTAATAATATTAGATGACATTGTTCTGTTGTAGTCGTTGCTGCTGCAAAAAAGGAACACATAAAGCGTCCTTTAAACGCCTTCATGGTGTTTGCAACGTAATTATATGAATGCTTTGAAATCTCATTGGCTGTAGGCCCCTAATGCAAAATTTTGCAACTTTTAAATAGTTGCTATGACTACAGCGGTTAAATGACACGGTTAGATTGCCCAACCCCAAAAATAGGGGGCAGGTAAACAGAACGCAAATTATCTTTTACGGAAACTGAGTTATACCGCTCTGAATTTCCATAGGCTGCAATGCAATTTTTTTTTAAAAATTGGAGTAAAATGGGGGAAGGAGTTATCAGATTTTTATTCCAAACAAACTCGATCTTACTTTTCGGGCCCCGAATCACTGTGCAAAATTTCATCAAAATCGAATCAAAATTGCGGCCGTTTACAGACAGACTGACAGAATGACGCGATTTTATAATCTGTCCAATGCTATGCTATAGCATTAATGGGACAGATAACGCTCCAGTGCGAGAAAACACAATTCATTGTCAAAATTAGAGTAATTGCTGTCAAATTTTGCAGTGTATTTGACTCAGCTACACTTTATTGTCAGATCCCAGACAACGCTATCCAATGTAACAGGCCACATTCTTTCTTTCAGCTGCATTCTTTTTTAGCTATAATAATAACGAAGGATGAAAGGAGCATTGCTGCTGTACAATTCAAAATTAAACTTTTTGATTTTTTTCTACCACTTTATACAGCTTACTGATTATATTTATATGGACATTGTAAACTATCGAAATGCATTGGACAGACTCTGTGTTCGTATGAACATTATCTTGTTTTCGTAGGCCTACCAAAATCATGTATAAATTGATGCTATTACGGTCGTCAAAATATCTGAAAATTTTGTACGTATGAATAATCGTAAGATTTGCAACTCTGCTCAAACATTTGTTAGGTAATATAGTTATGCATTGTACATTTGCTGCTGTCTGTGTACAGATACATCGTCAGAAGATGAGCGCGTTGAAACCAGACTGTCAGCAGTCCGAGATCAACGCGCTCTTGGGCCACCGGTGGCGGCAAAATGGGTGATAGGCCTACGGCTAGGCAGCCGTATGCACTACAAGCCGAAAAACTGCGGGAACAGCATAAACTGCAGTTTCCAAAGTTTAAATTTCAGCCAAGAAAAAAAAACAGTGCGTACGGCTGCCAAGTTGTATACACCAGAAGCTACCACCGGGTCTACATCAACTGAATGAATAAGAAAGTAATTTATCAGTAACATACATTAATTGTGCTTGCATAACAATTTATATGAAATGGAAATTTATGCACCGTGGGCCATAAAAAACGTGGAACTTTACTTTTGTCCATATCTTTACCAGTTATTGACCGTTTTAAACATTTTTTCACTGGCACACTCTGCGCACAATTTGCAATAATGTGATTATTATATGTCCCACCACACCATAAATGCGTTTTTACACTACCTTGTGAAACATAAATGTAAGCAAAAACTAACGATAATAACAAACGTAGGCCCCACCTATAAGTAGGCCTAAATGAAAAAACACTTCAGACCAACATTGCAGTGAACGATCTGTATGATACTGCACAGCTACTGGCTAAACTCCCTAGATTATTTCGGTTCTAGGCACTCTGCTGCATTCCTATACCTCTGCTCGCACAGCTATCCAGCTAAACCTACAGTAGTTAAGTTTTCTAAGCTAAATTCTTCTTTATTTTCAGAGTCCTATCTTTGACTGCTGCTAGCCAACCACACCCAAGCAACATATTTTATCTATACCATAACTCATACACACCTACTCAGCTCTGCTCCATATAGGCTTTCGCGCGTCTCGTGAGCATTAGCTCAACTTTCTTGTCTAGGATACTGTTTGCATAAAACTTTGCACGTGCACATATACAGTGGCTTCTATCCCTATACCTGGGGGCGCAGCTTGCGCCCAGTGAAAAATAGGGGGAGTTTTAATAAGGTTGTAACTTGTTAATCAAAATGTTCCCCCTATTTTCACTGGACAAACTACACCTTTAACAAAACTTCCTTTTTATTTTTTACTTTCCCCCATTTTTTTATTTCCCCCAACAAAACTCTCTAGAGGGGAAGAAGCTTAAAACGAAGGGGAAAGTTTGAGTCAAAAATTGGGGGAACCTGAGTTCTGGGGGGGAAGTTGCGCCCGATTTTGATTCCAGATTTGGCGTGATCGAAGCCACTGCGCATATGTGCGGATTTAAGGGGCCATGCGCCCCCTCGAGATGCCAACTTTTCATTGCCTGTGTAGTGCATTAACCTATGAATTTGTCCAGTGTTATTTACTAATTCAGTTCAATTAAGTCTAATTATTCAGAAGTCTTATGCATGAACGATGCGTCGCTGAATAGGTTCCTACTCGTCTGCAAGTGCCGCAAATGTGCAAATTTAGTGGAAAAAAACTGTTGGATTTTTGGAGCTGTAGAATCTTTTTTGGAGGGGGTTGTTTTAATTGGCACACTCAGTTTGTTCTAGTTGCAGTCTGTTTAACATTCTTACCGTAATCGGTCAGTTGAACTTAACTAAGCCTCAATGTGCGGCTGTATCTACAGGGTTCCTATACAGGTCAGGGAAAACTGGAAAAGTCGGGGAATTTGTGTGGTCAGGGAAAGTCAGGGAAAATGATCTTGAATCATGCAGACTGCAGATATCTGTGATTTTTGGCATCTCCAAATATTAAAAAGCACTCAAATTTGTGGCTTCCATTGAACGTAAAAAAATGTTTCAGCTTCAGGGGAGGGGGCGAAGCCGCCTGACGTCCCCGACCAGGGCTTTTGTCGTTTGCATAATTGCTCCATTAATACTGTTTTATTGCTTTGTGATATAATGTACCGTTTCTGATATTTGTGCGATAGGATTATTGTTTCGATAAGATCATGGAAACTGTTATTTCATGACTAGAAAAGTCAGGGAAAAGTCGGGGAATTTCTGATACAGAAGACCTGTACAAGGAACCCTATATTTAGTTTGCAGCATTTTTGCAGATATTTTGTACTTTTCACATGTATGCCTAATACCGTCCTTGCTGATGGGCCTAAAAACAAAGTATACATTAACAGCTTGCCATGACTTTTTTTTCAATCACGCAATTATAGGCCTATTATGGAAAGGCTGTTCGGTTGTGCAATGTTATATTATCATGTACCTATTTTAATCCATAACATCCAGGGTTTTCCGCTTTTTCGGCCAGCTTGCAGCTTTGACGCCGACATTTTAGCCAAAATGCCAATTATGGGCCTACATTAGGCCTATGTAGTCGGCCTAATGAAATCTGCTTCACGGTGTAGTTGAACCGGTCTGCTGATTTTGTTAGTCCATATCGGAAATAGCGAGGTAATCACCTGAGCTGGAATACGGGACCACACTGAGTCATTATATTTTACCACCCATGCAGTAACTGGCCTCCCACCTTGTTAGACCGATTATGTCGGCCACTCGGTTCTGGTATAGCCTTTAGGACTACAGGAGTAGCCTATAGGGCTATTTCAGTGATTGATGATCGATGAATATGCACGTAGCCTAATCGCTGCGTGACTGCCTAGGCTACATGTAGCAATAGCTGATAACAAGCAGTGTTGCAGCGCAGAATATTGGCGTGATACTTTTCTGCCAGTTCTGGGAACTTGACACATAGGCCCAGACTATAGGCCTATATTCAGCCCCAAGTTTTTTTTAGTTTTAGGCCTACACACGTGGGCTTACTGTGAATGGGGAGGGGCAGGCAAACCTTGCCTCACGTTTGGCCGTGTTTTAAGTTTATTAGGCTACAATGAAAAAAAAACTCGAAAAGACTAGAATTAATCTACAATTAATGTCTACAATTAATGCTAAATCAATTATATTTTTGAAAGATTAGCTTACTGGGATTATCGGGAATGCAATAAAGAATCTGCATTGTCGATACCCACCAATTGCTGTTGTAGGCAAAGGCTGCTGTGTAACGTGTATTGGCGATGATCGCGAGGCAGAACAACGCGGACTTGCGTGATCTTGAACTCGGTCGTCGTGTTCTTCGTCTGTCGCTGATCTTTCATTCTTCTCTTCAATCTCTTGCAGTCGCGTCCATCAAAGAACGAGATGTGGCGGTCGCCTCCACCCCCGCCCCCCCCCCGATATAAATACCGCTACGAAAATGCGAGTCCATGTGTGTTTGTGTTGCCTCCAGACAAAATTCCCTCACCCAATAAATTTGGATCGACGCTGTTCTGGCTTGATTAATTCGACACTTATTGGTAAGTCTACATACATGCATACTTAGGCCTCTCTAAAACGGAATAGGCCTACGTTAAATTGTCAACTGTTCTTGTTACGTACTGCGTATATAGGCCTTTTTCTAGTTGGCATCGGCGGTCAAAAACGGTCTTATGATAGGCCTAATTGACACGTTCGCGTCGGTAGGCCCAATTGAAGTTTTGGTTTCCGCTAATTAGTGACAGCAGTGTTCAAATAGACCTAAAACCATAGATGTTAAAAACATTCATTTGCAAATAAAAAAACATAAAAACATGTGGTTTTTATACTTTTATAAAAACGTTATAAAAACATTATAAAAACATTAAACTGCAAATGTTTCCAATCGCTACTTTTTACTTTAGACATTTTTATTTTATGTAACCGTGATTATGGTACATACTTAATTATGAACTAAACAATCAATTGTCAAAACAAATACCAAGTATACTAGTCACGTTAACAGTTTCTAACTCCCCTGTGGCAATTTAGTTTAACGATTTGACAAAAACAAAAAACATGACATTAAAAAGCACAAAAACATTTTTTTAAATTTAAAAAAAAACATAAAAAATGTTTTTTACATCTATGCCTAAAACTAAGGGAGTGATACTTCCCGAGTTTTCTTCTGACCTCCCGCGCATGGCCAACATTTAGGTTTAGCGCGGTTTCGTGAGTTAAAAAAAGTTGGGTGGAAGATGAAGTGTCCAGCAGTCAGTTGCAAATTCACGAATTCCGACACAGGAAATGTGAGTACCCAAAATTTCGATTTTGTCCCCATATTTTTCAAATGGGGAATTTCTAGCCTCAAATTTTGCATTTTAGAAAAGAATTCAACCACAGGCTAAAATTTGACAAAAGAGCTATAGGCAGCTGCACCCTTGCCCCCCCCTGCCATAGGCATATATGCCACTGTTTATAGGTTAGTTCTAAATTAGTTCAAGAGGCAATGATTGAATGAAACGCATAGCCTAGTTATGACGAGTGTTGCAGCCAAATGACATCTTAATCCATCCAGTGGCTTTTACGGGGTTCAGCCATCAGTATGCATCAGTGTTAAAAACCGACCGACGGACGGACAGACAGACCACGCTTTTGTAAAGTCAGTGCAATAGTCGATATCGTAACAACACCACTTGAGTTATAAAATAGGGCCTACTGGCGCCGTTACTGTGTAGTTGGCGCCAAATGTCAAGATAGCAGACGATCTGAGAGAGCTAAGCTAAGATTGAGTCAGCAAAACACCGAGTTAGTATCTGAGTGAATTTAACTACTTGAGATAGCACCATTGAATGACAGAGACTTGTCTGTCTGTTTTACCACACGCAGTGTTCCAGCAGCAGTCTACAGGGTTGGTCAAAAATAGCATCATTTCTTTTTTATCTTACATATCATCATCTAATATTAGCCGATTTTCAAAATTATTTCTTCGTGAAGATCAGGAAAAAATTTGCAACGACAATATTGTGTCGCTACACTACCTTGTGAAATGTCGGTGTCGGTGTTTTAAAGCAACAATTCAAAACAAGACTTCTGTAACAAGATACGAGCGTATTTTAAGAAATTAACAACATAAAACAACGCACTAATTGTCTCAGTTATTGTCTAAAGTAACTGTTGCATTCTGTAGTTGTGTCCGTCTTGCTACTGGATGACGCACTCAACCCGGCGACGCCACTGGCCAACGGCTCGATCAAGGAAACGCCGCGTTCTGGTGAATTTTTTTTATAAGACATGGGTTAAGGCAGTGTAGAGACACACTTCAAGTATGGTGGGATAGGCCTGTTTTAATGCTGACGTTATTACAATTATTTCCTGATTCTGACTGTAGAATATTTTTTTAAAAATCGGTTGATAATTGATGAAGTTAAGGTGTACAAAATCGGTGCCAATTTTGGCCCACCCTGCATGCTGTCAAATGTTACGACGTGGTGACGCTTTCTTTCTTCTTCTATTGCTACAACACGGTATAACATCATTATTAACGTGCATGTAAATTAAATTTTCATCTCCAACGTAGGCCTGTAAAAACAAAGAAGCTAAGGAATAAAATCGTATGAAATTAGGCTGCCGGTAGTTAACATTTTAAACTTCACGAGAGGATCTTAAATTTTTGTATGGTACATGTGGTCAAAGCTAATTGATGATTACGTTTTGGTGTAGATCCGGATTACGACCTGGGCCGGAGATTTTTAAAAAACATTGGATGAGGTCAAGTTTTGCTAATATTTTAGTCTAACAGTGATGAAGTCACATTTTTTTTGCTTTTTGAAATATAGCAATACAGACATATAAGTGTATTTTTCACTTTCTCTGTGTAGAATGAAGAACACTGCGATGAAAACCGGACGATGTGTAGGCTTATAGGCTACCTACTGTTTTATTTGTTGCAACCGCGGTCGTTGAAGATCATTCAAAGACGTTGTCATGACACTGCACCGCACGGCGCGTTCCAGTTTATCACCGTCGTTAACTCGAGAGAAGTTTAGCCAGGTTCTTACCGACTCCAGCTGGTCTGTGCACGTTTGATGCTCGATCGCCAGTAGGCGATAGATTAGTGGCGCGACGCGTCGTGTAGTAAATCTGCTTGCTGCACCGCACCCGGATGCTTTCTGCGACCTAATCCTTCCTTAGACACGTCAGACGCCAGAGATTAACCAGCTTCCGCCCCGCTAGGCCTACATTGTCTACGCCAATGGCGTCGTGGTAGGGAACAGCGGAGCATTTTCTCCTAAATGGTATACAGCCTGTCAGAAAATATTCTTCCAAAAATACAAAATCCAGGCTAGAAATCAGCCATTTGGGGGAATTTAGTTCGATTATTTATGGGGGGAAATTGACACTGCGCACCGTGTCGCAATTTGCAGCTGACGCTGTCGATTTTGTGGGAAAATCAGAATTTTCCTGCCTCTTTTATTTTTAACCCACTACACCGCTGTCATTGTCCAAACGGGCACCGCATGCCCCCTCCCTTCGGACGGCAGGGACCTCACCAGTAGATGATCCCCATGAACGGAGACACAAGGGTCGACATGGTGGCGCAAAGGGGGCCAATGGGCTGATCTCCCCATTTTAGGCTCGGCTGTCCTAATTCAGCCAGATTTGAGCTCCACAGACGGAGAGAGTAAGCCTACCTCTAAGCTACTTTCAGAACTTACCGGACACTTCGGACCTAAGACATTCGGACTCATAAGTATCTCAGACATTTATAGTGGTCTAATGGTGTTTTGACTAAAATTAACAGTCCGTCTGCATATCGAAAATAGTTTAGTCGTTCGCACTTGGGGTCAAAAATGACTCAAACTCAGAGCATAATATCTTCATTAATTATAAACGTACATAAGAACTAATTTTACAGTTTATTAGCAAAATGCCTTCTCTACAAAAAAATGTATGCTGTTTGGCGCAAAACTTTTTGTTATAGTGTTGCTATTGTACATTATTTACACCCACTGTCAGCCTGAAACTCAAGCAGTCTCACGGTATTCAGAGCACCGCAGCTGCCGGCGACCCGCTG